>Ga0210037_1000755_pt1 | contig 22103 bp, 27 predicted proteins | sample CryGey08umfilter_3_FD_185451 | JGI IMG/M metagenome (GOLD analysis project Ga0210037, IMG submission 185451) | Groundwater microbial communities from aquifer in Utah, USA - Crystal Geyser 4/9/14 0.8 um filter (SPAdes) (version 3) | ecosystem: Environmental > Aquatic > Deep subsurface >...
CCGCCGGCGGTGGATCGTCGTCGCCGCCGCCCGACAACTTCCTCCCGTTGAAGCCTTCGGAGACCCGGGGCGAGAAGTTCGCGGCCAACTACCAGCCGCCGGCGCGGACGTCTGCCTGGGGCCAGGCTGCCGCCACCATCGGCCAGTGGCCCGCCAAGAGCGCGGCCGGCGCGCGCGTCAACTGGTTCGTGTGGGTCAACGCCGCCCGGCATCGAACCTCCGACACCACTCGGGCCATGCTGCGGCGGCTCGGCGCCGGCACGGCGCGCCGCACCCTCGCCGCGCGCATGATCGCGATGACCGCCGGGCTGCCCGGCGCCGGCACCATGTCGCTCGCCGACATCGGGCGCTGGGCGGCGCGCACCGGCGTGTCACTGGTGGACTTTGAGCAAGGGCTCACCACGGTCGGCGGGTTTGGCTGATGGCGAACCGCCGCCGCATCGAGCTGGCGCTGCTCGCCGCGCTGGCCGCGGCTACGGGGACGTGGTTCGGGCTCAACCCCTCCCAGTCGCCGAGCGGCGAGCGTGGCGTGTGCCCCCCCTGCGCCTGCATGTGCCCGCCTTTTGCGTTGCCGGGTCGGACGGCCGCGGCCTCGAGCACGCCGGCGGGAGACACCCCATGAGCAGCGGCCTGATCCAGCGCTTCTTGCGCCGCGGCGGGGTCGCCACCGGCGGCCTGATGCTGATCGGGGAGCCGCCCATCAAGGCGCTGAAGGGCGGCGCGGCGGTCGCGGCCGCCTCCGAGCTGCTCGACCTGGTCAGCGGTGCCGGCGCCCCCCAGAACCCCTCGAGCCCGATCGGTGCGTGGCTCTCCAAGCTCGCCGCCGCTGTGCCGGGACTCGTCGCGAAGCGCATGCCGCCCCTCCCGCTCGGCGATCAGGCCGGGCAGTGGGGGCTCAGCGCGCTGCATGCCTCCGTGGGCGGCCCTGCAGATCCGGCGCAGTGGGTGGCGTGGGCGCGCACCCAGGGCGTCGACGACACCCAGATCCAGACGCTCATCGGCTGCGCCGCGGGGCTGGTGCAGGCCGAGGCGACAGCACGGCTCAAGGGGCTGCGGACGTGACCACCGCCCCCAACCCGCTGCTGCACTGACCCTCCAGGAGAACGTGATGGCCATCCGTCGCCGGCGCCGAGCGCCCCGCAAGAACCCCGGTATCCCGTGGAAGCTCCTCGCTCTGGGCGGCGGGCTCTACTGGCTCTGGGGCAGGCGCAAAGATGCCGCCCAGGGGCTCATCGAGGCGGCCAAGGCGAAGATCCCCGCTTTCGTCGCGGCGCACCGAGCTGAGCTGCGGCCGCCCTTCGGCAACTCGGTCGACGACGTCGTGGTGGCCTTCCTGCAGGAGCAGTTGGGGGCGCCGCCCGATGAGTTCCAGATCAAGGCCTGGCTCAAGGCCCGTGGCGTTCCGGCGCACCAGGTGCAGGCCGTGGTCCTGCACATCGGCGACTGGATCGAGCGGGCCGCGCGTTGACCCTGGGCCTGCTCGGGTGCGCCGCGGTCATGATCGTCTGCCAGCTGCTGCTGGTCGACCTGGCGCAGGTGGAGATCGAGGCGCGGCAGGAACGTTGTCTCACCGGGGCGGAAGAACCTTCGTCCCGACGACTGACCCGGGATCGCGACCTTTGAACGCCTTGGGAGGAATCTTGAAGCGCGGTTTCGCCCGCTGTCTGACTACGGGCGGTGGTGGCGAGCTTGGCACCACACTGATCGCGAGGTAGAGGACTCCGAATGAGGTTGCACCGCCCTTCACGGGATAAGGATGGCCGCCGGCAGAGAGAGCTGCCCGAAGATCCCCATCCGTAATGAGGATCACGCCCGCCGGGTCGTCTCGAAACGCATCGCGCTCAAACATCTGCACCCGAATGCGGGTCCCCGCGCCAAGCTGGACGTTCCGCCACCCGGGCGGGCCGGCCCAGATCGGAGTGAAGCTGTCCTTCTGGCCCTGCGGCATCTCCAAGACCTGCCGCAGGCCTGGACGGCCAGGTTGCTCGAGCGTCGCGATGCCGTAGGGGTCTGGCGCCCCACTTCCGCTCGTGGCCACTTGGGCCAACGCGCCGCCGATCTGGGCAGTCATCCCGCTGATGTCGACGGCGGAGGCCACGATCCCGAAAAGCTGCTGAGCTTGGGCTGCGTCCTTCGAGCCGCCCGGGTCCCACGGTTTCCCGCCGGGCTTCGTCACGTTGTACGCCGCGGCCTCGATGAACACGTCGACCGTCTGGACCTGCGCGTTGGCGATGCTCGCCGTGGCCAGTACCAGCACCACTAGACATCTCACCTGTCCTCCTCCTTTCTCCGCTCCGCTTCCTGGAGCACGATCTTCATTGCCTCGATCGCGTCGCCCTGCGACAGCGCATTCTCAATCGCCTCAAGGTAGCGAGCGCGGCCCATCGGTGTGACAAGCGCATCGTCGCCAGCGTCGCCCGGCATGAGCTCACGAAGATCTACGCCCAGCGCCGACGCGAGTCTCTGCAGGTGGTCGACGTTCAGGCGACGGCGCCCCGCCTCGAGCTGCCGGTAGTACGACAGATCGATGCCCGCGCGGTCAGCTAAAGCAACCTGCGTCACTTTGCGGGATCTGCGAAGTGCGCGAATTCGGTCTGCAATCTCCAATGTGGAGCGGCCTGCGTCATTTTCGCCTTGATCAGCGTGTCTGGTTGCCATACATTTTCCACGTGACCTGCTGAACGTGCAGCACGGTGCGTCACAAAGCATCGCGCGTTGTCCGTTTGGTGGCGCTGGCCGCCGCACAGTCTGCGCAAAACTAGCGCAGCTTGTCCGATTGGCCAACGGGAATTTGTAGCATCTAGCATCACAGTCGGAGGGCGACATGACCTTGGCTGAGTATCTCGAACGTGGCGAACGTGTGGCGTTTGCCACCCGGCTTGGCATTACAGCTCCATACCTGCACCAGATTTGCCAACACCGGCGAGCTCCTTCCTGGGACCTCGCGGTTCGGATTAGCGCGGAGACTGGCGGGCATGTGTCGATCGAGGAGCTCTTCGGGCCCGCCATCCCCTGGCCCATCGAGGCCCGGCTGCGCGAGTGCGACCCGCCCATGACCCCCGAGGTCCTGGACGATCTCAGGCGGCGCCAGGACGCCGTCTGCATGGGTGACTCCTACGGCCAGACCGGCTGACGGAAGGCACGCGACGATGGCATCAACGGGGGATTCAGACGTCCACGTGGGCCGGGCGTGCGCTTGCGGCGCTTCGCTCGGGCGCCGCAACCGAAGTGGCCGCTGTGCGAGCTGCCACCGGGGCGCACCGTTCGCGGAGAAGGCCAGCGCCGGGCCTGACGACTACTGGCAGGCGCGGGCCGAGAAGTTACACCAGGAGCTCCTGCAGCTCGAGCACGATCACGCGCGGCTGCAGGCCGTACACCAGCACGATCAGGCTTGCGCCAAGCGCGACTTGCAGGAGCTGCGGCGGCAGCTGCAGGCGGCGCACGCGCAGCTAGATGGGCAGCGGGACGCCTTCGAGGGTGACCCGATTCCGTTCTGACCACAGGCAGCCAAGGGGAGAGTACATGAACGCATCCGATACCGTGGACGTACAGGCGAGCCGCGACGAGCTCGTGCGCGCGCTCGCCGGGCTGAGCGAGCAGCTCGAGATCTCCCGCACCGAGCAGCGCCGCTGGCATGGCGAGGCGCAGCGCAACGCGGCCGAGGCGCTGCGGTGGCGCCGCAGCTTCGCCGAGCTCTTGCTCGAGGCGCGCGGCCTCGAGGACCGTGCGCGCTTCGCGGAGAAGGCCTACGAGGCTCTCCAGAGCGTGCTGGGGGTGACCCGTGGCTGACGGCCTGCCCGCCTTCGTCGCCTCGGTCGGCGCCGGCCTGGGCGAGTGGTGCGACACCGTGGCGCGCTTTCGCGAGGACGCCCGCGTGCACCTGGAGATCCTCGACGAGCAGCTGCGCGCGGCGCGCTGCGCGCTCCGCCAGAACGGCACCAAGCTCGAGGTGGCGGTGGCCGATCTGGCGGCGGCCGCGGCGCTGATGCTCGATCACGCGGGCCACGGATCGATCGACGAGATCGCTACCGTGCGCCTGGCCAAGGGCATGGCGATCTACCGCACCCTCGAAGGCGATCGGCGCGGCTGGCTCGAGACGCGGCGGAGCGCCCAGCGCCAGCGGCGCGAGCTGCTCGAGCGCTGCAAGGTCGCCGGCGTCCGGATCGAGCGCCTCGGATGAGGCACGACGTGCAGAAGCTCCGCGCACTCGGCGTGCGCGCGGTGCTCGAGCAGATCGCCGGCGTCGAGTGGAAGCGGGAGGGGGACTGGTGGGTATGTCGATGCCCCTTCCACGACGACACCGGGCCCAGCTTCAAGGTGGGCGACGAGCGCCCTGATCGTGGCCGGTGCTTCAGCTGCGACGCCAAGGGCGACGTGATCGCGCTGGCGCAGCGCTACTGGCAGATCGAGACCGGCCCCACGATCCGCCGCCTCGGTGAGCTCTTTGACGCGGCGGCGCCGGCGACGAGCACTCCGGCGAGCAGCTCGGTGGCGGCGTCGGCGGCGGTGGCCGTCGGCAGTTGCCCTCCGGAGCACTCGGAGATCTATCGGCAGGCGCTCGCCTGGGTGCGCGCCGACAGCGACACCCAGGGCCCATGCCGGGCCTACCTGGAGGCGCGCCACATCTGGCACTCGGCGGTTGCCATGCGCGTCGGCCTGGTCGACGATCCGCGAGCCTTCTTCGCCCGCTTCAACGAGTGGAGTGCGGAGGAACGCGCGGTGCTGCGCGCCTCCGGTGTGACCCGGTTTTACCCCTGGGCCCGCGACAACGCGGCCTTCCTGCTCTTCGGTCTCTACGACGCCGCCGGCGAGGCGCTCACCGGGCTCATCGCCCGGGCGATCGATCCGCCGGCGGGCTCGCCTCGCTACCTGCAGGCGGGCGCGGCGCCCGGGCCCTTCCGCGCAGGGCCGATCGCCGGCATGGATCACCTGGTGGTCCTCTGCGAGGGGGCGATCGACGCGCTCAGCTGGCACGCCGCCGGCATCCCGGCGCTCGGGGTGCCGGGCGCCCAGGCCTGGCGCGACGAGCATGTGGGGTGGGTGCCCGGCCGGCGCCCCATGGTGATCGTCGCGGCGGACGCGGACGCCGCCGGCGTGCTGGCGACGGCGAGGTGGGGCACCGATCTGGCTGCGGCCGGCCTCGAGGTGCAGATCGCCGAGTACACCCTCGCCGGCGCCGGCGGTGCCACCGACGCCAACGAGGCGCTGGTCGAGCACGGCCCCGCGGCGCTGCGGAGCCTGATCGATCGCACGTCGCCCTGGGCCGAGGTGCGGGCAGCCATGCTCGAGGCCGCCCAGCTCCGCGCCGGGGGCGGGGAGGCGGTCGGCGCTGGCGCGCCGCAGCTTTCTCTGGTCGGCGCTGGCGCGCCTCCGACGGCCGCCGAGGCGGCGGCCGGAGCAGCAGGCGCTGGCGCGCCTCCGCCTCCTGGGGGCGCAAGCGCCCCGGCCGCGCAGGGCGGCGGCGACCGGGGGCCCATGCCTCCGTTGCCCCCCGGCGTCGAGATGAAGGACGCCGCCCATCTGCTGCGCGGCGCCCCGTGGAGGGTGCTCGAGCCGTGGCTCGGGTGGCTCTACCTTTGGCAGATCATCGAGGCGGTGCACTGGATCTACGAGGACCGCCACCTCCCCGAACCCATGTCGGATCTGGTGACGCGGCACGGCTGGTTCGAGGCGGTCGAGATCGCCTCGAGGGAGGGAGTAGCCCCGCGGCGGCTGCTGAGCGTGGCGCCGCCCGAACGGCTGACCGACCTGGTCATCAAGTGGTTCGGCGCTCGCGGCGGCCGCTTTGGCCGGACCAGCGATGGCCAGGCCTGGCTCTACTTCAACCGCCGGCTGCTCCGCATCGATGAGAGGGAGCCAGGGTGGCGCGGCTTCCTCTACTCGGTCGGCCGCGTGAACCTGGCGCACCGCGAGGGCAAGGTGGTGGCCACCGCCCTCGAGCAACATGCTCGCTCGAGCGTCGATGCGCCGGAGCCGCAGAGCTGGCTGGTCTACGACCGCGAGCGCAAGGCGATCGCGCTGCACCTGCACGACCCGGCCGACACCGTGCTCCTGGTCGACAGCCAGGGCGCCACGCGCGTGCAGAACGGCGACGGGATCCTGCTCGAGCCTGACGCCACTACCCGGGCGATCACGCTGCCGGGCGCGCCGTCGGTGGGTCGCGCGGTGGAGCTGCTCGACGAGCTGCTGGTGCAGAGCCTCGCCGCCGATCCGGTCGATCGATCGCTCCTCATCTGCTGGCTGCTCTCAGCGCCGCTGCGGCACCTGGTGGGCACCAGGGCGTTGGTGTGGCTGCAGGGCCCCGCCGGCGCCGGCAAGAGCGAGGCGGCGAAGCTCGCCACCACCCTGCTGCACGGATCGGAGCGGCTGATCGCGCCCACGATGGCCGCGCTCTATCAGGAGAGCGCCGCGCAGCCGCTGGTGGTGCTCGACAACGCCGAGGGCGATCAGGTCGACGGCGAGGGGATGCGGCAGTTCCTCGCGCTCGCCGCGTCGGGGGCCACCCGCAAAAAGCGCCAGACCACCTCAGACCGCGGCATCGTCGACCAGAAGGTGGACTCATTGGTCATGGTCACGGCGATCGAGCCGCCGCGCCTCGACGAGCACATCCAGCGCTCCCTGTTTATCGCCTTCCGCCACGGCCTGCAGCGTGACGGCTACAACACCCGGCGCACCCTCGACTCCATCGCGGCCCACCGCGGCGAGATGCTCGGCGGCCTTCTGCGCCTGATGAGCGAGGGAGTGCTCGGGCGCCTGAGGATCGCCACCGAGCTGGGCGACCACGTGCCGCGGACGTTTTCAAAAACACGCTTGCGTGACCACTTGGGCTTCATGGCCCTCATCGCCGACGCGGTGCACCAGGTGCGGCCCAGCATGTGGGCCCCGGGCGCCGTTGAGCTCGCCAACTGGTGCACGCGCCAGGGCCAGGCGTCCGTCGAGGTGGCCCGCAGCGCCGATCCCATCTGCGATGGTCTGGCGCGCCTTCTGTGGAGCTGGAACCGCCTCGCGGTGCGCGGCCAGGAGAAGGTGCGGCCCGCGATGGACGATGCGCTCTTCCGCTGCGCGCCGCTCTACGTGGACACCCGCGGCCGCTACACCGCCGTGGCGGGGGAGTCGGCGCTGCACCTCGACGACTGCGTGGGCGGTCACCACTGGCCTCGCGTGGTCGGTTTCGTGGGCGATTTCGCGGACTTGTACGCTGACCTGCTGCGTGCGGTGCGGCTCACCGACGGCGGCCTCGCGTTCGGCAAGGCGGTCGGATCGCAGGCCGTGCTGAGCGCTCGATGGCGGCACAACGCGGCCGTCAGCGAGAGCGGGTGGAAGGCCGAGATGCTCGGACGCAGCGCCCGCACGCGACGATACAGGTTCGTCCTCGAGGGGGAGGAGAGCCCCGATGACGAGCCTTGGGCACCCAATGACACCCAAATTTTGGGTGACATACTGGGTGACATTAACAACCAAGGGGGGGGCTGATGCTCCAACCCCTTACGTGGTACGGGTTTCAAACTGGGCCATCGGTACTCAATGTCACCGTGACACCCATGACACCCAAAAAACGAAATCTCCTACATGACGTGCGCGCCCGGCCGCGCAGGGGCGTGAGCATTTTCCCGAGTTGGGTGTCAGGGTGTCACTGGCGCCCCGATTCTCCATGTGGAGCAACGACTTACACGAGTGACACCCACGAAAAGTTGGGTGTCACAGGGTGTCACAGGGTGTCACGTGCAGAAAGGGGGCCAAGATGAGGTTCAACGATCGGGTGCTGGCAGAGGTGGAGGTGGCGGCCGCGCTCGCCCACACCGACCTCGCCGAGTTCAACCGCACGATCGACGTGCTCGAGCGCGAACTGCCGGCCATGGCGCCGACCGACGCGCTGCGGCTGTGCAAGATGCTGCGTGCATCGGCGGAGGCGTGGGCGCGAGCGCAGGGCCGCGTCGTGAGCGTCTGTGACGCCTACCTTCAGAGCGCGGTCGACGGCGAGGTGCTCCAGTGAGCCACAAGCCCGACTGCAAGTGCCCGGTCTGCAAGGCGAAGCGGGCCCGCATCGAGAACCTGCAGGCCGCCGCCGGCGTCGAGCAGATGCTCAACGTCGCCGTCGAGCTGCTCGACGAGAACCCGCGCAACCCGCGCACGGTCTTGCACGACGAGGACCTCGAGGATCTCGCCGTGAGCCTGCGCGAGCACACCCTGCTGCAGCCGCTCGTCGTCCGCGCGATGGGCGAGCGCTACCAGGTGGTCTGCGGCCACCGCCGGCGCGCCGCCGCCATCATCGCGGGCCTCGCGACCGTCGCCTGCAGGGTGGTGGAGCTCGACGACCTGCACGCCCTCGAGGCGGCGCTGGTCGAGAACAGCGCGCGCCGCGACGTGCCCGTCTTGGAGGAGGCGGACGCCCTCGCCCAGCTCGTCGTGATGGGGGCGGACCCCGAGGCCCTCGCCGATCGGCTGGGGCGCACGCGGAAGTGGGTGCGCGACCGGCTGGCGCTCGTCCGCCTGGTGCCGGCGCTGCGCGCGAAGGTCGAGACCGGGGCGGTGCTGCTGCGGGCGGCCGCCGCCCTCGCCCTGCTCAGCGACGGTGAGCAGGTGCGCTTCGCCGAGTCGATGGGGGGCTGGGTGGTCTCGCACAAGGACGTTCGGCAGTGGCTCAGGCGGAAGAGCCTCGAGCTCTCGAAGGCCCTCTTCGAGCTCGGCGACGAGACCCTCGGCGGCCGCGGGGCCTGCACCGCCTGCCCGATGCGCTCCGACGCGCAGCCGGAGCTGTGGGGCCTCGACGCCGAGGCGCAGTGCCTCGATCCGGTCTGCTGGCGCCACAAGGAGTTGCAGTGGGTGGAGGAGGTGAAGCGGGAGGGGGTGAAGATCCAGCCGCGCGGGTGGAACGACAACTCCACGGTGGCGGTGGACGCCCCGTTCTACGAGCTGCGGGAGTGGGATGACGAGGGGCGTGCCACCGGAGAGGCGCCACGCTGCCGCGACCTGCTGCCGGATCTGCCCATCGTGCTGGTGCAGCTCCCCGACGGGCGCATCGAGCGCCACGTGGACGCTGCAGCGGTGGTGGCTGGGCTGCGAGCCGCCGGCCACACCGAGGCGGCCGACATTCGGGAGAACTGCCTCACCCCCGCCGGCCGCTCCGACAGCTCGCCCGCCCCCAAGCCGACCGTCGACCGAGGGGCGCTGCAGGACGCGATCAGCAAGCTGGTCGCCAGCGTCTCGAGCGGCGATCCGCCCCGGTTCCCGCCGGCCTTCGACCTCGGCCTGGCCGTCGTCGCTTTGGTCGACCAGGCGAACCAGGACGTGCTGCGCTTCGTCGAGAAGCGGCGCGGCGTCGAGAAGGGCGGCCTGCTGGCCTCGCTCGAGTCGGATCCGAGCGCGCAGCTTCTGTTGGGGTTGCTGACCGAGCTGTTGCTCGCCCGGTCGGCGCTCAACGCCTGCGCGAGCTACTCCGGCGGGCTGCGCGACGATGATCCGCTGGTGGAGTGGCTGCGCGTGGCAGGGGTGACCGCACCCCCGAAGCTCCGGAGGGCCGAGCGATGAGCGACACCATGACCACGGCCAACGTCGCCGAGCTGGTGCACCACCCCGATCCGACGTCGCCGGCGGCGGTGGCGAAGGTGCGCCGGCTCATCCATCGAGGCCTGCCCGTGGTTCCGGGCGCCCGGCCCTGGGTCTTCATTCGTGCCCAGGTGATTGCCTGGCTTGCCGGCGAGGCGGCCGCCGCGGCGAGCTCGCCGGCCCCCACTACCACTCGGGCGAGTGGTGGTCGGCGCCGAGCCCGCGGTACGCAAGGGGAGTCTGCGCTGCGGGCGCGAGCCCGGGAGTTGCGCACCAGGTGACCAAGCCCGTCTCCCGCAGCGGCTACATCGGGCCACCCCGCAAGGACCGGGACGGGCGGACGGGCCGGCGCATCCGGTGGTTCGACTCCACCGGCAAGCGCGCGTCGGAGGTCGTCTACGGCGATGCCCAGGCCGCGCAGCGCCGGCTCGACCTACGGCTTCGGGAAGCCGAGGAGGAGCGCGTCGGGCTGCGCATCAGGCCCGCGGCGGCGCAGCCGGTCCTCGAGGCGGTTGCGCTGCGCGCGGACGCTGAGGCGCTGCCGCTCACCCAGCGACCCCGCCAGCGGGCGCGCACCCTGACCATCATCGACCAGCACTGGGCAGCACTGACCAGCGTGCCGGTCGACCGGATCACCACCGCCGACGTGCGCGCCGGCGTCGCCAGGATGCGGGCTGCGGGGCGCACTGCCGCGAGCTGCAACCGGGCGGTCTCCGCTCTGTCGGTGGTCCTGCAGGCCGCCCTCGAGTGGAAGATGATTCCGGCCAACCCGTGTCGCGGTGTCCGCTTGACCGAGGGGCGCAAGGCCCCGCGCTACTTGAGCCTCGAGGAAGCGCCAAGGGTGCTGGCCGCGGCCGATGGCAGATGGCGCGTTTACTTCGGGCTGGCCCTCTACGGGGGGCTCCGGCTGAGCGAGGCCTCGGCGCTACGGTGGCGCGACATCGACCTGGTCAGCCGTCGCATCACGGTGCGTCGTTCGAGGGACGGCGCCGACCCGAAGAGCGGCCACCACCGGGTGCTGCCACTGCACCCCGAGCTCGCCGAGCTGCTCGGCGCCCCCGGCCCGGCAGACCACCTGGTCGTGCCGGGCAGCCCGCGGCGAGGCCGCCGCGAAATCGATCCGACCCGGGACCAGGTCGTCGCGCCGCGCAAGGCGCTGCTGCGGGCGCTGCGCGCCGCCGGCGTCGAGCGGCACCTGAGCTACCATGACCTCCGGCACACCTTCGCGACCCTCCTGGTCGTGCGGGGCGCCGACGTGCGCACCGTTCAGGAGCTGATGGGCCATTCGACCCTGGTCATGACGATGCGCTACGTGCACGCCGCCGGCGACCTCGATGAGGCGGTTCGGCGGCTCGACTTCAAGGGGGCAAGCGGTGAGCTTCCTGACAGCTAGCGCGACGCTGACCAAGCCGATGCCGAGGAGCGCGGAGGCGGCGCGATCCCGTAGGCCACAGTTGGGCCACGGCCCGCGTCAATCCACGTCATTCTACGTCGTTTCCACGGCCCGAAAGCGCGAACGGCCGGAGGCGTAAACCCCCGGCCGTTCAACGTTTTTTTGGGTGCCCAGAGGCGGAGTTGAACCACCGACACGCGGATTTTCAGGCCGTGTATCGGTAGCGCTCGACGCGTCGCAAACCAGCGCCAGATATAGCGCTTTCTGTCGACACTCGAAAGCGCTTCGTTTGCGTAGGGCACAGTTGGGCCAAACGCTGGGCGCTCTTGACCGACACGCGATCTGCCGCAAGCATCGACGACCGAGTGGTCCATCGGAGACTCTCGACACGGTCTCGAGACGGCAGTGGTGCGGGGTAGAGCATGCAAAGCGCGAGCGTGGATGAGCTGTTCGACCTGAGCGCCGACGATCTGTCGCGCGTGCGCCCCGCCGCACCGTCCGTGGGTGCGGTGCCCATCATCCTGTTCGAGGGTCGCGAGGTAGAGGGGCCGTTCCATCGGCCCACTCCCTCGGGCTACCCCACCATCGAGGTGTTCGAGGTCGAGACGGTGGTGGAGCCGGGGACCGGCCTGGTGAGAGGTCGCCGCGGCGGCCTGGTGGGGCGCATGCCTCACACCTCGGACGCCGACGATCTGCTCGCCACGATGGGGCCCGGGATCTGGTACATCGCCATCCGGTCGACCGTCGGCACCATCCTTGCGTCCGGGCACGTCACCGTGGGCCGCTCCGAGCAGCGCGCCCCGAAACCGCCGATGGATCTCACGCTGAAGGCGCGCCGCGACGAGGAGGCGAGCGCCGAGCGCCTGCTCGAGATCGTCCGCGAGGAGCGACGCGCCGCCGCTGCCGAGCGGGAGGCAGAGCGCAAGGCGCACCAGGCGCAGCTCGACGTGATCCAGGCGCAGCTCGAGGCGTTCAAGGCGCGCGAGGAGGCGCGGGCGGTCGCCGAGCGAGAGCGCCTGGTCGACGAGCTCGCCGAGATGCGCGAGCGCCTCGACGCGCTGCGCGACGCACCGCCGGCTCTCGCGGCGCACAACGGTTCATCCTCGATCGATCCGCTGACGGCCCTCGAGGGTGAGATCGAGCGCTCCGAGCGGCTGCAGCGGACCCTCGATCGCCTGCGGCCGCCGCCGCCACCTGAGCCCGAGGCCGAGGAAGATGACGACGGCGCCGGCTTCGGGGGCGAGGTGCTCCACATCATGGGGCAGCTCATCGAGGGCGGCGACAAGCTCAAGAGCCTGGTGAAGGGCCTGAGCAGTGACTGATCCGACGTACCGGGTCTATGCCCTCGCCGGCATGAGCCCTGACCAGACCCAGGACATCGTCGACCAGCTCGCGCGGCAGTACGGCGCCGCCCCGTCGATGCGGCGCATCACGGTGGAGATCTGCCGCGCGATGGGCGCCTCACCCAGCGATCCTGAGCAGATCGCCCGGGCGATCCAGCGCTGGATTCAGACGCAAGTGCAGTTTGCGCGCGAGGCGGGCGAGCAGATCCTGACGCCGGCCCGCACGCTGCTCTGGCGCCTCGGCGACTGCGACGACCTCACGGCCCTCGCCGGTGCCTGTCTCCTCTCCCTCGGGGTGCCCTACCGAAGCGAGGTGCTGCTGAGTCCTCCCCACATCTGGCCTCAGGCCCGCGTAGGGGGGCGCTGGATCCACATCGAGGTCAGCGACCCCAGGGTGCAGTTCGGGGAACACCCGACGGCATTCCTGGGGCGCATCCGCAGTGGTGCCGCGTTCGCAGGCTGAGCGCGCCCGCAAGAAAACGCTTGACGTCCTCTCGATTGGCCAAGGTACTGAGTTGAGCGTCGCAATCTGCCCTGGCTGAACGACGCTCAATGATCTGCCGCCAACCCCTCGGATCGATCACGGAGACGCTGGAGTCCTACTGGGACGCCGTCACCGGCACCTATCGCGCGATCAAAGAGCCCATCCAGGAGGGCATTGACAGCGCCACTGCCGCCTACAACTGGGTGCAGGACAAGATCGGCGGGGGCAGTAGGAGCACCGCGGCCATCAACCCGCAGCGCGCGTGGATTCACCTCGCGACCGCTCAGACCGCCTACCTGAACACGCCCTACGGCCGATACGCGTTCGACCCTCGCCAGGTGAGCCTCGAGGGGATGCGGGCCTACGAACGGCGCGCCAACCAGCTCATCGCGGCAATCCGCGCCGGCGTGCCGGCTGGTTCGGTAGTGCGGGTGAGCATCATCGGCCCCAACCGCGTGCGAGTGAGCGTCGGCACAGGGCCTGCGGGGTTCTTCCGCGACGTGTCGGCGGACTTCATCGCGAGCTACGATCCGAGCCGGCCGGTGGCCGCCGGGTGGCCCACCGAGATGGCAACGCTCGTGAGGCGCTACCAGGAGCGGGTGCATGCGGTCGTCGCGGCGCACTTCTCGCCGCAGACTCGGACTTCCTTCGCGACACCCACGCTCACGGCGGACGACTTCGGCCCCCTGGGCCCAAATGTGGGCGTCCCGGGCAGCGATCCGAGCGTGGTGGCGAGCACCAGGATCACCAAGCCGAGCGGCTTCAGTTGGGGCAAGGCGGCGCTCGTCGCCGGCAGCGCCGCGCTCGCTTGGAGGCTCCTGTGATCTGCCGCCAGCCCCAGGCGATCGTGACCGGCCCCTCTCCGGACTGCCGCAACGCAGGGCTACGGGTGCCCGGCCAGGGCATCGGCCCGGGCACGCTGGCGCTCGGTGGGTTGGTCGACGACGTGCAGGCAGCGGGCGCGCAGCGCGTTCGTCAGTGGATCCAGGAGCTCAGCGCCGCGGCGCAACGGCTGCGCGTGCTGCGCGACCGGGCCCAGGTGCTGAGCGACGATGCGCGGCGCCTGGCGCCAGGTTTCTTCGGTCTGCTGCCCGATCCGTGGTCGATCGAGGTCGCAGAGATCGAGGCCAAGCGCGCCGAGTCCGTCAAGGTTCTGGACTGGCTCTACGATTTCGAGTCGACCTACCTCACCACCGGCGTGCTGGCTGCCATTCCGATCGGGACGGTGGCGATCATCACCGGTGGCGCGCTCGCCGCTTTCATCGCCGCCATCGTGGTGTACGTCCAGCTCAAGGATCGGCAGTTGACCGCCGGATCCGCCGCGCTCGGCGCCGCCGCCGCGGAGCAAAACCCCGAGATCCGTGCGGCGCTCATCGAACGCGCGGCCGCGCTGACCGCCGCCGGCGCCGGCAACCCCCAGGGGGGCGGCGTCATCGACCGCGTGACGAGCTGGATCGGGCGCAACACCGTGGTCGCCGCCGCCGGCGTTGGCGTGGTGTTGTTCCTGCCTCGGATCCTGAAGCGTGCCCGGCGATGAGCTCGACGTACGTCGCGCAGAGCGGGCGTACTGGGCGTGGCACTGGGGTCTACCCAGTCGCCGTCGCCTGCACGTCGGCGCCCCGCCGGGCGCACCGGCCGTCCTTGTTCAGCTCGGCACCTTCGTCGAGCTCGAGCTCAGCAACGGCGAACGGCTGCTCCCCTCCTCGGGGCGCGTTTACCTCGCTGCCGACGAGCGGGGTCGCAACCTGTACCTGGTCGCGCAAGACGGGATCACCGTCGCCGGCGTCCAGTCATCGACCATCAGCGCGGTGCTCTACCGCACCAACAAGGGCGACGGCACCGAGGTGTGGCGTCACGCCTTCGAGGGGCGCCGACCGCGCCTCGAGCTGCGCGACGGGTGGCCCGTCATCGCCCGCGCCGGTAGCCGCTACCGCGTGACGTGGAGAGGGATCGTCGGATGAGCGTGATGAAGGGCCACAAGCGGGCGTGCAAGTGCGTAGGCTGCAGCGCCGCCACCCGCAAGCGGGGCCAGGCTGCCCTGGCGCGCGCGAACCCCAAGGCGGCACCGGCCAAGAAGAAGACCCCGGCCAAGAAGAAGACGCCCACGGAGCCCAAGGCGGCACCGGCCAAGCGCGCCGCGGCCAAGAAGGAGGCCCCGGCAAAGCGTAAGGCGCACTCCCACGGAGCCGCCGCCGCCGCACCGGCGAAGCGGGCGACCACGCGGAAGAACCCGGCGCCGGTCAAGGCCGCGCCGAAGCTGCGCTATCCGACGGACGCTGCGACGGCGGGATGGCTGGTGCTCTACGCCAGCGCGTCCGATCCGGCGCGCCTGCAGCCGGTCAAGGCCTTCAACTCGCTGACCGCGGCCCGCGAGCACGTCAAGGGACTGCCCGACGGCGGCCGCGCGGTGATCACTCAGGTGCACTCCGTGTGGGGGCGCCACAGCCACTGATGGGGCCGGTGCAGACGCTACTGGTCAACCCGCGCCGAGGTCCCAAGCCCGCGGTGCTCAGGAGTTCGACGATGGAAATGGTCAAGAAGAACCCGAGCCGCCGCCGCACCGCGCGGCGGAAGACGCGCAAGAACCCCGCGAACCTGCGCGAGTGGCTGGATCTCCTGGGTCCGGCCGCCGGCGGCTTCGCGCTGGTCGCGCTGGATCGGATGAACCCGGACTGGTGGGGCGAGCTCGACGCCGGCATGAAGGCGCTGGGGCTCGTCGCGCTGGGCGTCTGGGCCCGCGGCGAGAAGCGACCCGAGCTGTCCGGCGCGGCCTTCGCCATGGCGGGCTACTACGTGGCCCAGATCGCCGACGCCAAGGGCAAGCTGGCCGAGTGGAAGGCCAAGCTCGGCGGCACCCCCACGGTCGCCGTGGAAGGCCTCTACCCCATGCCGACGCTGCAGCCCGAGGCGGAGCTCGGCCAGGTGGCCCTCGGTGACATCGCGCGGGGCGGCGGTTCCTTCCCTGCCTTCGGCCTCGGTGACATCGTCGGCGCCCGGCCCTTCGAGGGCCTCGGCGAGTTCTTCCCCACGACCCCGCAGGCGATGGCCGGCTGACAGCCTGGCTGATTTGACGTCCGACCACAGGCGGACAAGGAGAAACTGATGAACCAGCTGATCAGCAAGCAGGATCTCGAAGCAATCGGCATCGAGGCCTCGATCGCGCGCCGGGTCTGCGAAGGCCCCTACGCTCAGATCAAGCGCAGCTTCTACCAGAAGCGCCGCTTCGCCTCGGGCACGCCGATCACCGCCGGCCAGGACTTCAACTTCTTCCAGTCGGGGCTCAACGATCCGGCCACCGATCTCGGCTACGCGAGCGGTCAGATCACCCTCGCCGAGTCGAACATGGAGAAGGGCGGCCGCGTCCCCGAGCAGGAGCTCTTCGTCGTCTTCGGCGTGAGCCACGAGTTCAACTACAGCATCACCGCGGCGATCCTGGCGGCGCTCGAGCTCGGCTACACGCAGTGGCAGTACAACGCCAAGAACCGCAACCTGCGCTTCGGGCAGCTCATCGAGCTGCCCCCGGTCTACAACCGGGTCAACAACTTCGGATCCGGGGCGGCCACGCCCGGCGACGAGAACAACATCCACCGCGGGGGCCCACCGTTCGTGCAGCGGACGCCGATGTTCGTGCTGCTGGGTTCCCAGTTCAAGGTGGAGCAGGGTCTGCTGAACATCGAGTTCCCGACGGCGCACACGCCGGGCGCGGACACCTACCTGACCATGCGGCTGCACGGGGTGCACTTCCAGCAGTACTGAGCCGCTTCAGCGAGCTGAGCGACTCAAGGGTTGAGCGAGGAGCGAAATGAAGGCAGATCAGATCAGCTGCAACGGCAAGATCTACCTGATCTCCCCCGAGACCCGGAAGATGACCGTCCCGATCGACCTCACCAACACCGATGAGGTGTCGGTGCAGTGGGAGGTGCCCCAGGACGCCATCCTGCGGCACGTCACCGCGTTCTGCCCGGACTCCGAGGGCCTCCGCGCCTTCCGGTGCGGATGGAAGAACGACTCCCGGCAGAACCGGGACTTCTGGTCCTACGCCTCCGCCGCGGACGTCATCTATCCCATCGCGTCGCAGGTGTTCACCGACGCCTCGAGCCCGGTCAACCTGCCGGAGTGGAACGTGGTGTTCCTCACCGGCACCTATCGGTCCTTCGTGGCGCAGGACTACCAGGGGACCCTGCCCTACACCGTCGAGCTCACCCTCTGGTGGAACCTGCTCATCGAGATCAGCGGCGAGCAGGCGCGGGCCCGCTATCAGGCGCGCGCCCGCTTCCTCGCGGAGCTCGGCGAGCAGATCTCGGAGCTCGTCGCCATGCCGATGGATGCCAAGGGGTGAGGACCTTTGCGTCCAACCAGGTCAAGATCGGCTCGACCACTCTGCAGACGGTCCTGGCCGTGGATGACGCGCAGTACGCCGATCGATGGGCGGTGCGGATCTCCGGGCAGGGCATCGACTGGCAGGTGGTCGCCGACGGGCCTTTCGGGCGCGAGGTGATCGACTCGGGGACCATCGCGGCGGGTGCGGTCACCTTCGCCCGCGCGACGGTGCCCTCTCCCCTCGGGGCCACCCGGCTGCTGGTGCAGGCGGCCCTGACGTCCGCAGGTGCGGCGCGACTGGTGGGCGCCGAGGCCAACTGGACCTTGCAGCCCGCCAACCCGGTTGGACCGGTGTTGTCGGGGCACCGCCGGCCGTGAAGGGTCTCCTGATGAGCGCCGGACGATGGATCATCGGGGCGCTCGGCCTGCTTTGGATCCGGAGCGTGATGAGCTGGAGCTACCCCACCGACGTCAACCGGCCCTACGGCCCGAAGTGGGGGCCCCGCCTGCCGCCGGGTCTGCCACCCTCCGTGCGTCACGCGAGCATGCCGGGCGCAGCCGCCGATCTGGTGCGCCGGGCGGCCGCCGCCCAAAACCTCGGCTCCGAGTTCGTCGCGGCCATCCTCGAGCTCGCGCAGGGTGAGAGCAACGCTACGGTGGCGCTGCCCGCCAACAACTACAACGCCATGCCCAGGCCCGCCCGCGGCGACGCCAGCCTGATCACCGCCTGGGGCACGTTCCAATGGAATGCGCCCGCCGGACGAGGCGCGGCCCACATGGCCGACATCGGCATCCCCGGCGTCTCGCTGCCCCCCGGCTGGCTGCCCTGGGACTGGTCGACGCGCGACGAGATCGAGCAGCCGATCTCGATGTACGCCCAGATCTGGCGCTGGGTGCTCGAGCACGGAGGCGACTGGCTCGACGCCGCGCGTGGCGTGCGCCTGTGGCACACGGGCTCCGCCTGGGGCGAGAGCTACCTGCGCGCCGGCGCCGCCCGGGGCTTCCGCAAGGCCTGGACGACCGCCGCCCATTGGCCGACAGACCGAATCGACGCTCACCTGCGCGCTGCAGGACTGATCTGAGGGACTGACCGATGGCTCAGCAGCTCATCACCGCCACCGCGCCGAACGGCAGCTGGACCGACACCGCGATCACGCTCGGCAAGTGCCAGTCGGCGCTGCTCAACAACCGCGCCTCGGTCCCGGTGCTGGTGCGCTGGACGGCCGCCGGCTCCGCCGAGGTGCGCCTCGAGGCCTCCGGCTCGCCCGGCGCGGCGCGAAACGTGACCTGGCAGAAGACGCAGAACCCCACCACGGTGGGCGTCTGGGGCGTCGGCGGCACGGGCGACGTCACGATCGAGCTTTCCGAGGAGTTTCGCCCCTACGACGTGATGCCCCCGGCGGCCACCTTGCCGACAGCGGGCGTGACGCCCTACTCCCCCGGCGTGCCCGCCGACTGGAACCCGCAGCCCACCACCGTGGCCGAGGGGCTCGACCAGCTCGCGCTGCGCGTCGAGGACCTCGAGACCTTCACGGGCGAAGTGCTCTACGTCGACGCCGCGGTGGGCAACGACGCCAACACGGGCAACGCGCTCGAGCCCTACGCGACGGTCCAGGCGGCGATCAACGCCGCCATCGCCAGCGCGCAGTCGGCGATCCGCGTCATCCTGGCGCCGGGCATCTACGCCGAAGACGTGACGATCACCGGCGCGGCCGCGGCCAAGCGGATCGAGCTCTGCGGAGGCGCCGCGACCATCCTGGCCGGCGGCAGCCTCAGCTCGACGCAGATCCAGTCGCTCGTCATCACCGCCGGTGGCGTCGCCGATCTCGACGTGGCGATCGTCGGCATGGCGGCGATCTCGACCGCCCAGTCGGCGCTGAGCTTCGGCCCGAGCGGCGGCGGCGCGGTGCGGATCTACCTGCTCGACAGCTTCCTGCAGGCCTCGGGCTTCGATGCCCTGGCGATCGGCGCCGCGGCCGGCACCGTCACGGTGATCTACGACGGCACGACCATCAACGCCCTCGAGGGCGGCGCGATCAACGCCGCCGGCGGCACCATCCGCGGCCGTGGGCGCGTCACCGTGACCAACGTCCTCGCGGCCGCCGCGGCCGTGGATCTGAGCAACGCCGCGAGCTTCCAGCACGACGGCTACCTCGGCGGCAACATCGCCGTCGCCGTCCCCGCGGCGATCAACAGCACCGGCACCGGCCGGATCGCGCTGGGCGTCGTCGACGCGGATCTGACCGCCGGCGCCAAGCTCATCGAGACCATCGGCGTCGTCGAGGTGTACGCCGGCCTGGTGACCACGCGCGGGGCGCCCGGCGCCGGCGACATCGACAACCCGGCGGGCACGGTCATCCACGGCATCTGCGTCGCCGAAGACGGCTCGCTGCTCACCATCACCGCCGGCGTCGAGGTGCTCCTCCAGCAGGCGGTGCAGACCGGCTACACCCCCACGACCGCCGCCGACTGGGCCACGACCCCGACCGAGGTCTCCGGCGCGCTCGACCAGCTCGCCGGCGTCGAGGCCTTCGCGGGCACCACGCTCTACGTCGACGGCGGCAGTGGCAACGACGCCAACCCGGGCAACGCGCTGCGCCCCTTCGCGACGGTGCAGGCGGCCGTCAACGCGGCCATCGCCGCGGCCGGCAACCGGGCGCGCATCGTCATCGCGCCGGGCAACTACGCAGAAAACGTGGCGATCACCAGTGCGGTCGCCACCAAGCAGATCGACCTGGTGGGCGGCGACTACCCCAACGTCGTGATCGAGTCGCTGACGCTGACCGCCGGAGGTGCGGCAGCCCTCGATGTGGGCATCCTCGGCATCAGCCTCTCCTCGGCTGCCCAGTCGACCCTGGCGTTCGGCGCAAGCGGCGGCGGCGCCTGCACCGCGAACATGCTGCGCTGCGACCTGGCGTGCAACGGCTTCCCGGCGATCGTCGCCACCGCCGCGGCGCTGTCGGTCACGGTCACCTATCAGGACACGCAGATCGCGTCGACGTCGGCCCTCGCCATTCAGCTCGCCACCGGCGTGGCGCGCGGCCGAGGGACGATCACGACGACGGCGGCGCTCGGCGCCGTGGCGGCGGTCGAGCTCACCAACGCCGCAGAGTTCGATCACGATGGTGTGCTCAGCGCGGTCGGCGTGGCGATCACCACCGGCATCGACAACCAGGGCACCGGGCAGGTCCGCCTGCGAGAGGTGGAGTCGATGCTCACGGCAGGCGCCGATCTGGTGACCTGCACCGGCATCTCCACCGTCGTCATCGGTCGCGCGATCGTTCGCGGCGCGGGATCGGGTGCCGTCAACAACGGCATCGGCACCGTCATCCATGGCCCGGTCACCAACGAGGACGGGACCTCGCCGACGATCACCGGGACCGAGGTGCTCCTGGACGCGGCCATTCAGGTGTCGCTCGATCCGGCCGCCATGACCATCGTCAGCGCCGTCGAGGTGCAGACGGCGATCGCCCAGCTCGACACGCAGCTCTCCGAAATCGTCAGCGTGCGCTTCCGCGCGGGCCTCAGCGCCCCCCAGGTGGTGAACGCCGCCGCCACCGACACGGTGATCTTCGACACCGAGGCCTACGACGTTGGGGGCGCCTACGACAACGGCACCGGCGCGTTCACGGCGCCCACCAACGGCCTGTATTTGTTCCAGGCCTCGCTGCAGACCACTGCCGCGGCCAACAGCCAGCCGCAGATCTTCGTCGACGGGATCGTCGAGCAGACCGGCACCAACAGCGCCACGCAGCTCGCCGGGACCGTGCACTGCCTCCTGGCGCTCAACGCGGCGCAGGTCGTGACCTGCCGCTCGTCGGATCTCGGCGGCGCCGGCCACACCGTCGCCGGCGTGATCACCCAGTCCACCTTCGAAGGCGTGCGCCTGACGAGCTGATGAGGGGAGGGCAGGATGGCCCTGAGTGCTGACCAGCTGCAGCGCGCGATCGCATGGAACCGTCGCACCGGCGCTGCCTACTCGACGATCCGGAGCGCGCCGCTGTACGGCGTCGCGCCTCGGTTCAGCGGGTGGGCCGATGCTGCCCTCGCGCAGTTCGTGGCGCAGGCTCAGCAGGAGCTCGGCGTGACGGTGGATGGGGCGCCCGGGCCCATCACGCTGACCGCCGCGAGCAGGCGCCTCGGTGGCGCCGTGCCTGCACGACTCGACGGCCCTCCCGATCCGGCGCTGGCCCTGGCGATCTACCTCGCCTGGGATCCGGCGCGCTACGGCGTGGCCCGCAGGACGGGCAGCACCGTGCGCGGGGATGGCGGCACCACGGGCGGCGGAAGCATCGACGTGATCGGGCCCACCGGCCCGGGCACCCAGATCTACCAGCGGCCCGTCAAGGTGCGCGTTGGCCGCCACACCAACAGCTACCTGATCGGGGCCGCGGCCCTGTTCGGGGGCAGCGAGACCAAGCGTGGCCAGGAGATCCTGCGCCGCCTCGGCATCGGGAGACGATGATGGCCACGCGCAGGCGCCGCGCTCGACGCACCCCCCGCAAGAACCCCGCATCGACGGTGGCTCTCCTGGCCGCCGCGGCGGCCGGCGCTTACCTCCTGCTCGGCAAGAAGGATCCGGCAGCGGCCGCGGCCGCGCCGGCCCCCTCGCCGGCACCGCCCTGGCTGCCGCCGATGGCACCGACCCGGCCGGTGCCCGGCGTCACGCCCGACGCTCTGCCCCAGCCGACCGGCCCCTCGCCGGCGTCGCCCGGCGCGCCGCCCATCGTCACCTGGGGCGGTGCCACCCCGGACGTCGCGATCCAACCGGGCGCCGGCGTGCCCGGAAGCGGCCCCGCCGGCGGTGGATCGTCGTCGCCGCCGCCCGACAACTTCCTCCCGTTGAAGCCTGCGGAGACCTGGGGCGAGAAGTTCGCGGCCAACTACCAGCCGCCGCCGCCCGACAACTTCCTCCCGTTGAAGCCTTCGGAGACCCGGGGCGAGAAGTTCGCGGCCAACTACCAGCCGCCGGCGCGGACGTCTGCCTGGGGCCAGGCTGCCGCCACCATCGGCCAGT
>Ga0210037_1000756_pt1 | contig 22083 bp, 20 predicted proteins | sample CryGey08umfilter_3_FD_185451 | JGI IMG/M metagenome (GOLD analysis project Ga0210037, IMG submission 185451) | Groundwater microbial communities from aquifer in Utah, USA - Crystal Geyser 4/9/14 0.8 um filter (SPAdes) (version 3) | ecosystem: Environmental > Aquatic > Deep subsurface >...
AATACCACACCCATTTTCATGTAAACAGTAAAGGCAAAATGTTTCACTACATCTACGACATTGCCTGGATGGAATTCTCTGACGACGAAATTCTTCTTATTAAAAAACGGTAAGGCAGCTTTGCTTTCACCAAATCATCAACTAACCCTCTTTTGCTAAAAAAGATTACTCTAAATTAATTGAAAGGGAAAGCAATAAAAAGTAGTATATTATTTGTTTCTATCTTGGTTTTCTTTTAAGAAAAAAGTAATCTGCACAATTTCAAAAGCCAAAAATAAAAAATAGGGAATAAAAAAATTGAAAACTTCCAGTGTAGCATTATCGTTTGGTTTTAAAAGAATAGGAAGTAAAAAAACGATGGTTAAAATCATTTTTATCAGTGTTGCTCCCATAAATAAAATAAAAACATTTTTGTTGCCTTCAGATTCTTTAAAATTAATAATAGAATAAACAAGAAACACCGTAATAAAATGAAATCCATAAATACTCCAAAGTGGAAGTACAAGGGTAATGTCACTATAAAAATGAAACAAGATATACCAGTGTACTACAAAAAGCAATAACGTAAACATTAAAAGCCATACCAAAAACTGTATTTCTCTCTTTATAAAAATGGGGTTCATTTTGATTTTTTATGGGAATTGGAAAGCAATTGTCTTATCACTACAAAAATGGCTGCAAGGACAGATAATAAGGAAAATCCTGCAGTAAAAAGGGGTTTATCCGTTTTATAATGAACATCTAGCCGATAGCCTATAAAAGTGCCAACACCAATGATGGCTGCCATTTGAAATACCAATCCAGAGTAATGTGCATAGGCACCAAACGGATTATTGAGCTGTTTCTTGGGTTTGTCTTTCAGCTCTTTCAAAGGAGTGATTTTGCGATTTTATAGTACTTTCCTCTTCCTCTATTCTTTTAGCCATTGTTTTTACCGCTCCTTTCATCACACAGGTTGCATTAAAAGTAGCACCGGGCTCAATGGCAAGCTTGCCGGCAACAACATCGCCATCTACTTGCGCTGTGGCTCTTAGGGTTAGTGTGCCTGAAATGGTCATGTTTCCCGAAAATTTGCCTTCTATATCGGCGTTTTCGCATTCTAAGGTTCCTTTTATAGATCCTGTTTCTCCTAAAACTACTTTAGAGGGTGTCGATACGTTTCCAAGTATATTTCCGTCAATGCGCATCCCTGACTTTGCCAAAATATCGCCGGTAATGCTTGTACCTTCAGTAATACGGTTTTGTTGGTTGCCTATTACTATTGGGGATTTTGTTTTGTTGCTTGTAAACATGATTATTCGATTTTGTCGTTATACAATTCCAAATTTTTATGCACTTGTACTACAGCATAATTTGGTGAAGAAATCTCGAAATAGGGCCTGGTAACTTTATATTTTTTGTTTGTTTTTAAAATCTCAGCAAATCCTTTTGAACCTTCTCTACTGTACAATCCATGAACTACCACAAAAATTTTATTAGTGGTGTAATAATCCAACGAAGTGGTTAAATACGTATATTTTAACTCTTCTATAGCCTTGTTTAGCTTTTCTTGAAATGCTAGAGCATCCGCTCCGGAAGCAGCATCAAATTCATATACTAACTTCCACCTTTCAGAAGATTCATTTTGTACAAAATCAAACTTTTCTATGAGGGGAAGGGTGCCGGAATATATTTGCTGCGCCCTTTTTCCTTCGTCACTGTTTGGATAATTTAACGCCACAAAATTTAATGCTTTTTTATAGGCATCAAATCCATCTCTTCTGCCGATGGCTGTAGCTTTTAATAATTCAAATTTTGGTACTATTTCATCTCCGGTAAACCCAGTGATATACACATCGGCTAAGGCAATTACTTCATCGTATTTTTGTGATTCAAAAAGTTGATATAGTTCAAAATACTTAAACTCCGGGCTAGATTCATCTGTCGATAAAATAGCGTCCGGATTGTTTATTATTGCCGCATATCGCGATTCCGGATGGTTAGTTACTATGTCATCTTTATAGCGTTGTACCATGGCATTGTTTCCTAAAATTTCATACGTTTTATACAAATGGTATTTTGTCGGTGCTATTAAACGCTCTTCCGGTGGAAAGGTGAGTAATTTTTCCAAACGAGTGATTGCCAAGTTATATTCTTTAAATTTTTCCTTGTAAATAAGCCCTAATTGGTAGTATGCAAAATCTCTTTCCTTTGAAATACTGTCAATTTGCTTTTCATCACTTGGAATTTTGGCAAGATAGGTCTCCGGTAAAAACATATCCCCGCTAGTGCCCCCCGTGGTAATAGCTTGTAAATCCTTACTTTTAGGATTTAAATCCATTTGTACATTTTTATTAAATCGGCGCCAATTGTCTTCTAGTTTTCTATCGCCCCATTGTTTTCTGAATTCTTGTTTTCCAAAAGCCACCGCAGTCTGGTTATAAAAATAGAATGTACCGCCTGTGGTGCTTTCGTCTCCTTTTTTGTTGCCTTTAAAAAATTCGTCTGAGCGGAAACTTTCTTTTTGTTTTACCGCAGCTAGGGAATCTGAAATTGCTGATGCCCTCAATTTAGTAGTGTATTCTGTAAAATAAGCAAGTCGTTGTTCTTCTGTCATTGCAACTAAATCCAATATACTGTCGTTGGTTTTTGCTATATCTTCATAGCGAATAACCTCTTCCAGATTGTCTCTTTTCTTTTTAATTTGTCGGTACTCTTTGGTGTTTATTGTTAGGTGTTTTAAGGTGCTATCATAATAATTACCGGCTTTTTTGTATTCGGAATTGTCAAAATATATGTCGCCCAAAGAGGCATAATTTAATGCCTGAAGGGTATTGTTTTGCCTAAATTCTTTAATCGATTTGTTGTAGTACCCAATAGAGGTGTTTATGCTATCTTTTTCTCGGAAAAATACTCCTGTTTGGTGGTAAATTATATCTAGAAAAGGCCTGTTTTCTCTGTCTTCTGCTAGCTTTTCTAGTTCTTCTTGAAGTGCTATTTTATTGCCTTTATCATAATCAAAATTCTTTGCTTTTTCCATTTTGGCGTTAATCATATATGCACGTGGTGACTTTCTGTTTAACGCTATAACCTCATCAAAAGCAAGATTGGCACTGTCTTTTTCACCTAACAAATTATAGAGTTGCCCTTTTATATAAAGTAATCTGCCTTTATTTTCATTGTCTTTGGTAAAATTAGCTGCATTTTTAATATGAACAAGAGCGCTATCTGTAGCTTCTAAATTAATATAGGCTTGCGCCATCATCGCTGAAGCATCTGCAAATTCTTCGTCTTCCAGTTTTGCTTTTTCAAATAACTCTTTTAGATTTTTTATGGCTAAATCTTCATTGTTCAACCGAATGTTTGTTTTTTCTCTCCAAATTTTTGCCGTATTTATACTATTGCTTGTGGGATATCTGAAGAGTATAAAATTAAAGGCTTCTAATGCAGGTATAAAACGAGAATCAAAATAACGTGCTTTTCCTAGCATCATATAGGCTTCGTCTATTTGTGGGTTGTGCTCTTTGCCGTCAAAATAAATGGCATGTTTTTGAATGGCTTTCACCGATTTTTCTTCGGCACGCTCAAAGTCGGTGTTTTTTGAGGCTCCTGGAAGTTGTATTTCTTCTTTTACGGTGATGCGTTCTACAGGTAAAATTTGAAAAAAATCTTCCGGCGTGTTTTGTGCTAAACTTTTCTTGCCTTGCTCTAAGGCTAATTCTCCATTATACAGCACGTTAAATTCCGTGTTAACGGCTCTGAAATTTCTTGTCATAAAGGTGCTTTTTTTTCTGGAGCAGGAGGAAGCTACCAAGATGATGACAAGGATGCAAATCGAAGTTGTATAAATGCTTTTCAATTGGATTCTGTTTATATAATAACTAACTAAAAACCTTCGCTTTTAGTATTTAAAAAATAGATGCGAGGTGTAAAAATACGTTTCTTTTTCAAAATATAAGGCAACTGCAATTAAAATTTAAAATTGCCGCATGTAAATACGTCCATCTTCCTTATAAAAAATAATTTTTGAATCTTTTTTAAAGGCCTCGCAAGTTTAAAATCTAGGTTGTATTTTTGCAAAAAAAATATGGCCAAATTCCACTCCCTTTCTGTAAAAGAAATTCGACGAGAAACCCCAAGTGCCGTTTCTTTACATTTTCACGTTCCGGAAGCATTAAAAGCTCTTTACGCGTTTCAGGCAGGGCAATATATTACTTTAGAATCCACTATAAACGAGAAACCGGTGCGAAGAGCCTACTCGCTGTTTTCTACTCCGCAAAGTGGCGAATTAGCTGTTGTGGTAAAAGAAGTCCCCGGTGGTGCTTTTTCGGTATATGCCAATAAAAATTTGCAGGTAAATCAAACTCTAAATGTCTTTCTGCCGGAGGGAAAATTCCTTTTCACTCCAAACAAAAATGCTGCAAATAATTATGCCGCTTTTGCTGCAGGAAGCGGAATTACTCCCATAATGTCTATCCTACAAACTGTGTTAGAACAGGAGCCTAAAAGTACTTTTTTATTAGTGTATGGCAATAAATCTCCTGAAGAAACTATTTTTCTAAAAGCGTTGACAGCGTTGCAAACACGCTTTCCGGAGCGATTTTTCTTAGAATTTGTTTTTAGCAGAACGCAACAAATTAATGCACAATTTGGTAGAATTTCAACTGCTATTGCCAATTATTTTTTAAAAAATAAATACAAACATCTTTCCATTCATTCCTACTATTTATGCGGACCTGAGGAAATGATAAATGAACTGAAAACAGTTTTAGCAGCAAATGGTGCAACTCAAGAAAACATTCATTTTGAGCTATTTACCACCTCAGAAATGGTGCCGATTTCTGAAACGTTAGATGGAAAAACAACGCTAACGGTAACTCTTGATGACGAAACTACTAGGTTTGTAATGCCAAAAAATAAATCGGTTTTAGAATCGGTGTTGGGTCAGAATTTAGATGCGCCTTATTCTTGTCAAGGTGGAATTTGCAGCACTTGCATTGCTCGTTTAAAAGAAGGAAAAGTAGTGATGCGAAAAAACCAAATTCTTACCGATAGTGAAATTGCCGAAGGATTAATCCTAACGTGCCAATCTCATCCTACAACCTCTGTGGTGGTTGTAGATTATGACGATGTATAACTTCCTCAAAGCACAGCTATTGCTATTTTAATTCTTTTCTAAAATAGAAACCATTTTTTTAATAACCTCTTGTGGGGTTATGGTTTGTATGGCTTTTTCATAGCCTTTGGGAAATCGATTGCCATAAATGGATGTGGGTATTAGTGGAAATTTGCTTCGGTCTGCCAACAAAGCGTTTTCTTCCGGTTGCCCAAAAGGGTAAAACCCGGCATACGGATGCGTAACTCCCCAAAGGGTGATGGTGGGTATGTTATAAATTGCTGCTAAATGTGCATTGCCACTGTCCATAGCAAGCATAATATCTAAATTTGAAATTAAGGATAACTCTTCTTTAAAACATAAAATGCCTGACATATTGATTACAGAAGGAAATTTTTCAGCCAAAAGTTGTAGCTTTTCCGTTTCCTGTTTGCCACCACCAAAAAGAAAAATTTGTGTTTCTTTAGTAGCATCAAACCATTGAATTACTTCTTCCATTAATGCTAACGGATACATTTTCCCTTCAAAAGCTGCAAAAGGGGCAATACCAATATGATTTTTATAGGCACTATCTATAAACGGCGAAAGACTTGGTAAAAGTTCTTTGCGTTTAGGAAATTGATGTTGGTGCAAATCTACCGGAAATCCAAGCGTTTCAAATACTTTTGCATAACGCTCTATCGTAGTGGAAAGTGGCACAAAGTGTTTGTTGTTTTTTCGTGTTAAGGCTCTCTTTTCTGCCCTACCTTTATCGATTTCTGCCGTTGGGATGTTATTTACCCGAAAATAGGTTTTTATTAGTTTTGATCGCAACACATTATGCAAATCGGCTACTCCATCTATTCCTTCTTTGTCTAATTCTCTTGCTAATTTTAATACCCCTTTTATTCCCTTGTGCTTTTCATTTACTTCTGCCGAAAAAAAATGCACATTGGGCAATTCGGTAAAAAGAGGTTTAAAAAAAGCTTTTGAAACAACCGTAATTTTCACAAGTGGGTAGGTAGCAGAAAAAACACGCAAAACCGGCAACGTCATCGCTACGTCTCCCATTGCAGAAAGACGAATTACCAGAATGTGAGTGGGTTTTGGCATGGTTATTTTTTTCGCAATACGGGGTTTAATTCCTCATCATTGTACATTTTCATTTGTTTGTACACTTTCATATACTTTTCTCCATTAGCTATGTCTTCTAACAGTTGGTCAATGGCTTTAGAAAGATCGATGCGTTGTTCTAAAAGCACATCTAGCTTTTCTTTGCATTTTAGGCGATGTTCTTTGGTGGCATCTTCTCTTGTGGTTTCTTCCTCCATATGAAACACTTTTAATGCTAAAATGGAAAGCCTGTCTATACCCCAGGCAGGACTTTCGGTATTGATTTTTGCAGTTCTTTTAACTTTGGTGTTTTTATATTTCTCTAGAAAATAACTGTCAATATATTCCACCATATCGGTTCTGTCCTGATTGGAAGCGTCTATTTTACGTTTTAATTGTAATGCCGCTACTGGATCAATATTCGGGTCGCGAATTATATCTTCATAATGCCATTGCACGGTGTCTATCCAACATTTTCGGTATAATAGATGCTCAATGCGCTGTGCGTTTTTGTCGTATGGGTTTTCAAATGCTTGATCTACCGTATTTAGAATATGGTATGTATGGATAGCTTCTTGAAAAATTATATTTGCTTTTTTAGTAAACATCATTTATCGTTTTTCTAATAGATGTAAAAATTCATTGGTAAAAGTTGCTTTGTGGTTTCGGCTTTCGGTTTTGTCGGCTTTAAAACGTTGGTATTTTTTTGTTTCTAAGTGATAATTTCCAAAACGTTTCATTATTTTTTCCACTTCTGTTTGCGACATCAATCCTTCGTTATTATAACTTAAATAGATGTATCGAAATTGTGCGTTTGCAAGCAAATCTGCAAATGACTTGGCCACTTCGCCTTTTTTGCAATAGTTGCTTTTTGCATATTCTCTTAAGCCGGTTTTACCACTAGGCACAAAGGTATCCATTTTTGCTATAGTATTCAACAAATGGTAATTTGCGCCATATTGTCTGGCATTGTAGGGCGGATCTAAATACAAAATATCACCACTTATTTTTTTAATTAATACATTGGCATCTTCTTGAAAAACAAGATGCCCTGTGGTGGTTTTTTCAAAAACAGCAGGTTCTAAAACGAGGGTTTTAGCGGCACTTGTTTTTATTTTTTTTAAATATGCCCCATACACCGATGCGGTATTTGCCACTTTATCGGCACTTTCTAATAAACTTGCTAACAGAAAAAAATAAGTGTCTTCATGTATTTCTTGGGCAGTTTTCCATTGTTCTATTTGAAGGCGTATGGCATCTATTTTCTGGCCGTTTTCTTTGGTAAAATACATTCTTTCAGCTTCACCATCTTCGGCATAATGAGTTGTGATAAAACCGGATTTACCTTTTAATTGATTGAGGGTTTCAAGAAGCGTATCCAGTTTTATGCTCTGGTGGTTTCCTATATAATTTCTGAGCAATGCATAGCTGTAATACTCTATATCATTAGCAATAACCTGTTTCACATCGGTTTTAAAACTTCGTGCTACGGCTCCGGTGCCTGCAAAAAGGTCACAAAAAACAGCATCTGAAAGCGGTTCTTTATAGGTTTTTAAAACACATTCTTTAATCCAAGAGGAAAGTTTATTTTTTGATCCGATGTAATTCATTTTTGTACCCAAATTATATCTGAAACTGCCTTTTCCTTATTTTTAAAAGAAAGTGTTACTAGATTGGAAGTGTTAAAAGTAGCTACATAATTGGTAATAGCCGATTTTAAAAGTTGAATATCTGCTTTTAATTTCCAATGTTTTGCTTGTTCAGAATATACAATGAGAAACAATCTGTTAGCAAAATGGTTGCGTTGCTGTCGGCTTTGATTTTCATAAAGCCAGTAAAGAAGTTCTTCTTTATGGGTTTTAGCATACGCAAAAGATTGCCCAAAACCTTTTGGAAATACAGATGTTTTATGGTCAAAAGGGATTCCTTGTATGGAAAAATCCACCAATTTATCCTTGGCGTTTTTTGCTGCTTTTATGTTTTCTAAGGAACAAAAAATAGTTTCTACAGCCGTGGCGCTCCAGAAATTATACCATCGGTTTATGGCATAATAAAACACTTTTTCCTTTGGAAGTTGGTTAATTTCGGCTGTTTTTGCAATGGCTGTTACAAGTTCTTCCCAAGTGGCAATCGTATAGATAAAATTAGTATAGCCATCCCATTGGTCATTTTGCTTCCTAAACCATTTATAGGAATACTTCCAGCGCTTTTGAAGTTGTTCTTCTATAGTTGCCAAATTCGTTTGCATTAAATAAAGAATAGGATAAATGGGGTTAGAAGGAGCATCCATAACAAAACTTCCTTAAATACTTTTTCATTAGGTGCTTCTAAATAATTAGCCGTTAAAACAGAAAAAGGCATGGCCATAAAAAGCAATTCAGACCCGTTTTTTAAAGGAGTAACAAGGACGATTGTTATTGCTAAAACCAAAGCGAACAGAAGTAAGTTTGCAGTACTTTTATACTTTTTACTTCTTTTATTGGCTTGATAAAAATGGTGTGCAATGACCCATAAAATAATAGTGCTTATTAAGCTAATTGGCGCCAAAAGAGAGAAATTATTATAGGAAGTAAAATCAAAACCAAAAGTGCCTACCCAATCTAAAGGGGTGTAAAATGCGTTTTGAATAAATAGAGTATAGGTATTTGTCAAAACCAAAACGGTTGCCATGCCTACAAAAGGAATTAAATAATTCTTAAAATTATTTCCATCTAAAAAAAGAATGGAAACAAAAAGAAAGGGCATAAACAAGAATGCCCAAAAATAAAAACAAGAAGCTACTGAAATCCAAAGAGAAGCATCAAATATTTTCTTTTGTATGTCCTTTTTCGATTTTAAACTGATAATTCTTCGCAATGCAAGTAATATAAAAAAATTGGCTATTAGCACTTCCGTTTTAAGAAAAGTAACGGGAAGCATCACCAAAAAAAGTGCAAATACGAAAATCTTATATGTGTTGTTTTTTGTTAAATCGTTTTTTCTGGCAACAAAATCTACTAAAAGCATGGACATCAGAAAAAGGATAAGCATTGCTAGTTGAAAAGCAATTTCCGAAAATGTAAATACTGTTTTTGCAGTAAAAATATGATGTAACACAAAAAAAACGGTCATTAAAAAAGCGACAATTAAATAATTTACCGGTTTTGATTTGCTAAAAAAGTGGTTTAACATAATGTACAATTTCAATTATAAAGTTTCAGGGTCTTTTTAATAGTATGCCTGTTTAGAAAAAAAGATTGCTCCTAAAGTAAAAAAGAACAACTAATCCACAACAAAATTAAAAGAACTCAGGTTAATTTTATATTTTTGCGATGTAAATATAAGAACTTATGAGTTGGAAAGGATTTTTTGAAGGAATACAAGCAATAACCGAAGCAATTTTAGCCAATCCCTTGAATAGCATTCGTGCATTAGAACTAGAAAATTGGTTTTTAGCAAATGGTTTGAACTGGATTTTTTTGGTGGTAGGCTTTTCTGCTTTCCTTTACTGGATGCTACAATTAAAAAAGTATAATGATGAAGGTAAAGAAGACCGCTCGGCAACTTCACATTCTTATTTAGGATAGATTTCCATAGCCCATAAGGGTAAACGCAACGAAATTGTGACAGTTAAATTTGACCCCAGAGGGGTCAAATATTTATAGAATTTATGTTGGGGGAAGACGACACGACCCCAGAGGGGTCGAATCACATATCATGTATACATTTGGCATAAATAGGAAACCTTACCTAATTAAAAATGTCAAATAAATAGCAATCAGGCTTCTCTGCTATTTCTATAAACATTGGAACCCTCTAGGTTCAACTATATCCAGGTAGGTATCAAATTAAAAAAATATAGAAAGTGGGAATAATAATTAGCTTGAATATGAATCATTTACATCCTTAAAATTACGCATTTTCCCACAAACCTTCAGACCTCGTACGCTTAAGCGTTAACGGTGGTGCAAGAAGCGGTGTGTTCCGTTATAAATCAAACCCGATATCTTTTCGGTAGTTCATCTTTTCAAAATGAATCTTAGTTATATTTTGATAGGATTTTTTTAGTGCTTTTTTGTAATCTTCATCTAAAGAAGTAACTGCAAGAACTCTTCCGCCATTCGTCACTATTTTTCCGTCCTTTTTGGTTGTACCTGCATGAAAAACGACAGAGCCTTCTGTGTTTTCAATTCCTGTAATTTGTATTCCCTTGTCGTAAGCCTCTGGATAACCCCCTGAAACGAGCATTACAGTAGTGGCTGCTCTTGAATCTATTTCTAAAGAAATGGTGTTTAAAGTACCTTTGGCGGTAGCTTCTAACAACCGCACTATATCTGTTTTGATGCGGGGTAAGACAACTTCTGTTTCCGGATCGCCCATTCGCACGTTATATTCTATCACATAAGGCTCGTCTTCCACTTTTATCAACCCGATGAACACAAATCCTTTGTAAGTAATAGCATCCTTTTTCAAACCATTTATGGTAGGAATTATAATAGTATTTTCGATTTTTTGCATAAACGCTTCGTCAACAAATGAAACCGGAGAAACGGCCCCCATACCTCCCGTATTAAGTCCTTTATCGCCCTCGCCAATGCGTTTATAATCTTTTGCAGTGGGCAAAGTAAGGTAATTTTTACCATCGGTTAAAACAAAAACACTAAGTTCAATGCCTTTTAAAAATTGCTCAATAACAACCGTTTTACTTGCAGCACCAAACTTTTCATCCAGTAACATGCTTTTTAATTCGGTTTTTGCTTCTTCTAGATCCTCCAAAATAACAACTCCTTTTCCGGCAGCCAAACCATCGGCTTTTAAAACATAGGGTGCTTTTGCATTTTCTAAATAAGCAAGGCCATCTTGTATGGTCTCTTTGGAAAAACTTCTATAGGCTGCAGTTGGAATATCGTGCCTCTGCATAAATTTTTTAGCAAATTCCTTGCTACCTTCTAACTGTGCTCCGTGCTTTGAAGGCCCTATCAGTATCACTTCTTTTAACGCTGGATCCTTAGAAAAGAAATCGTAAATGCCTAATACCAAAGGGTCTTCAGGACCAACCACAACCATGTTAATTTTAGTGGAAACCACAAAGTGTTTTATAGCTTCAAAGTCTATTACTTGTATAGCAACATTTGTAGCTATTTGTGAAGTGCCGGCGTTTCCGGGAGCAACAAACAACGCGCTGCAAAGAGGACTTTGTGCAATTTTCCAAGCAAATGTATGTTCTCTGCCGCCGGAGCCAAGGATTAAAATGTTCATTTTATTATTTATTTTATAGAAGGATCTGTGGCTTCAAAAATAATTGTTTGTAAATTGTCCTACTAATTTTTTAGCGTTGAATTTATTTGATTTTATATTACGTATAAAAGGATTCCCTATTCAAAAGGCAAAAAACCGGCTGAAAGAAATTCATACAATCGCTGAGGAGGACTATGGTTTATATGTAAAAAAACAGCGTCAGGATATCGTTGCTTTTCATAAAAAAAATACTGCTTTTTATAAAGAATTCATAAGCGATAAACCACATATATCATGGAATGAGATCCCGGTAATGCATAAAAGGGATTTACAGCAACCCTTGAAAAATAGGCTTTCTGAGGGGTTTACTGAAAAATCCGTTTATACCAATAAAACCTCGGGCTCTAGCGGTCACCCATTTGTTTTTGCTAAAGACAAATGGTGTCACGCACTTACTTGGGCAATCATTGAAAACCGATTTAGCTGGCACGGATTAAATATTAGCCGTTCATATCAAGCTCGTTTTTATGGAATCCCCTTAGATCCTTTTGGCTATGTCAAAGAACGCCTTAAAGATAGGCTCAGCCGCCGATACCGTTTTCCGATTTTTGATCTTTCTGAAAAAAAATTAGAATCCTTTTTTCAGAAATTTACTAAAACAAAATTTGATTACCTCGATGGTTATACCAGCTCTTTAGTGCTTTTTGCAAAATATTTACGTAAAAAAAATATCATTTTAAAAGAAGTTTGTTCATCTTTGACTGTCTGTATGGTGACTTCTGAAATGCTTTTTGAAACGGATAAAAAGTTGATGGAAAAACAATTTGGAGTGCCTATAGTTAACGAATATGGAGCTTCTGAGCTGGATGTAATTGCGTTTACAAATACTAAAGGTGAATTTGTAGTGAACAGTGAAACTCTTTTTGTGGAAATTTTAGACGAAAACAACCATCCGGTATCTCACGGCACTTCCGGACGCATTGTCATTACATCGCTTTATAACAAAGCGCATCCTTTCATTAGGTACGACATAGGCGATAGTGGCGTTCTAGATGAAAAAAGCACTTTTAAGAAACCCTTATTAAAAACACTTATAGGAAGAACGAATGATATAGCAATCCTTCCAAGCGGAAAAGTTGTGCCCGGACTAACTTTTTATTATGTAACAAAAAGCATTATAGAAGAGAGTGGCAATGTAAAAGAATTTGTAATTACGCAAACCCAAAAAGACACTTTTGAAATAGAATACGTTTCTGAAAAACCATTGACCGAAAAAGAAAAAAAAGAAATAGAAAAAGCGCTAGCCACTTATCTAGAAACAAATTTAATCACTATTTTGAAACGTGTTCCTTTTTTAAACAGGCTAAACCGAGGCAAATTAAAACAATTTACCTCAAAAATACATGACTAAAGAAGTTTTAATAATAACCAACTATTTTCCTCCAGAAATCGGAGCCGCCCCTAATCGTATTTTTACTTTAGGTGAAGAGCTTCTTAAAAAGAAGGTTGCTGTTTCTGTGGTATGCCCGTTGCCTAATTATCCGTATGGCTTTGTATTTAAAGGGTATCGTGGACGTCTCCTTTCAAAAAAAATCGAGTCGAGAATTTCTGTGTATCGTTTATGGCATATTGCCAGTAATTCTACAAACAAGTTTCTCCGGCTTTTTTCTATGCTTACTTTTTGTTTTAGTTTGTCACTTTTTCTACTTTTAAAAAAAACACCAGAAAAGATTATTATACAATGTTCCCCTTTACTAATAGGCTATACCGCTGTTTTTATAGGAAAATTGAAAGGGAAAAAAATAATCCTTAATGTGTCGGATTTATGGCCGCTTGCCGGTTTAAAAATGGGTATATTAAAAAAAGGATGGTATTATAATTATCTTGAAAAACTGGAGCTTTATTGTTATAAAAATGTGCACCTAATCCTTGCGCAGTCTAAAGAAATAATTATACACATTCAGAAAATTCACCCGGATGCTAAAGTTGTTTTATATAGAAATTTTCCTATTCTTAAGAGAACATTTCTTCCGGAAAATAATCAAGAAAAAGATGGTTTTACATTGTTTTATGCTGGGTTGCTAGGGGTGGCACAGGGTATCTTACAATTAATCGATAAAATAAAGATTCCAAAAAATATGGAATTTCATATTTATGGCAATGGTCCTGAGGCAAAAAAAATAGCACACGTTACCGAAAACCATCCCTCCATATTTTACCACGGATCTATAGAAAGGCAGCTTCTACATCAAGTAATTCCTAAATTTGATATAGGGATTATTCCTCTTAAAAATCGCATTTATGGTTCTGTTCCCTCTAAAATATTTGAATATGCAGGGCTTGGTTTACCTATTATATATCTTTCCGGAGGGGAAGGAGCCACTATTGTAAAAGAAAATAATTTAGGGTTTGTTATCAACGATTTAGATTATAAAAGTTTGAATATTCTTCTTAAAAAGATATCAAAATTTTCTATCACCCTTCCGAAGAAAAAAGATATTCTTGAAGTTTCTCATCAACAATTTGATTTAGAAAATCAATTTGAAGTAGTGTTTAACGAAATAAATGCCGTTTAGTACGCTTTTTTTTCGCCTTTTACTGCATTAAAAATGGTTTGAAACACAATTTTTAAATCTAAAAGTAGTGACCAGTTTTCTAAATAAAAAATGTCAAAACGCACGCGGTTAATGATGTCTTCATCGGTTTCTACTTCGCCTCGATAGCCACTTACTTGAGCCAACCCTGTAATGCCGGGTTTAATGAAATGACGCACCATAAACTTGTCTATACGTTCGGCATACATGTGTGTATGACTGACCATATGTGGTCTTGGGCCAACAACCGACATATCGCCTTTAAGGACATTGATAAACTGTGGTAATTCATCAATACTTGTTTTTCTGATGATTTTACCCACTCTTGTAATTCGTTCATCACCTTTTGTAACCTGATACAAATCGGCTACTGGATTGGGCTTCATGGACCGAAATTTATAACAAAAAAACTCTTGATAATCTAGTCCGTTTCTTTTTTGTTTGAAGAAAACAGGTCCTTTGGATTCTAGTTTTATGATAATGGCTATGATGGGTGTTAACCAAGACAAAACGCCAACAATAATGATAAGCGACACAACTACGTCAAAAACGCGTTTTATGAATTGGTTGAATGGCTCTTGAATGGGAATTTTCCGCAAAGAGAGTATGGGCAAAAAGCCGTAATAATCGTATTCTAATTTTTTAGTATAGATTTCTTTATTGTCCGGTAAAAATTTTAAAATCTTTAAGTTGTTATCTGCAAAGTCGATGAGGGCTAGGATTTCTTTGTTGGTTAATTCGGCAACAGAGGAATAAATTTCGTCCACTTCATTTTTTTGAATATATTCAAAACAGTCTTCAAGTGCTACTTTTTCATCGCTCCTTAAATCAAACACTTTTTGCAATTGGTAGCCATAGACCGGATTTTCCTTAAAAAACTGTTCTAATTGTTCGGTTTTTTTATTCTTACCAATAATTACGGTATTTCGATAATTTCCCCCTAATAAAACACGGTATTTTTTAAGTAAATAATAAATGGTTAGTTTAAAAATAGTAATGAAAAGAAAAACGCACAACACGTATTTAAGAATCTGGTTAGGGTCTTTACTGACATGATTATAATATCCAAAAAAGGCGAAAATAATAAGCGTAAAAAGAATTAATTGCTTTAGAAGAAGGGAGAAAATTTTTACTACTTGGGTAAACCGATAAATTTCATAAAAATTAGATTTTATAGAAAGGATAATCCATGCTATAGACGTAAAAAATACGAAATTGATATACGGCATATTTTCAAAGAAAATTTCCATGGCCAAATAGTTGATTACAAACAAATCAACCAAGTATGAAAATGGTCTTAAATAGCCGGAATATCTTCCTCGTTTAAATAGCATTTTTATTTTCTTATGTGTTTAGAAAAGTCTTTGTGTTCACTTTTCCAAAGCTCTTCTGTTGAAAGTGCTTTAAAATAATCATAGGTAATTTTCATGCCTTCCTGTCTGGAAACTTTTGGCTCCCAACCAAGTATTTTTTTTGCTCTGCTAATGTCCGGTTGTCGCTGCATTGGGTCATCTTGAGGCAAGGGTTCAAATACAATTTTTTGTTTGGTGCCAGTTAGTTTGATGATTTCTTCGGCAAATTCAAGTATCGTAATTTCGTTTGGATTGCCAATATTTACAGGGTCTGAATAGTCACTTAACAACAATCGATATATGCCTTCCACTTGATCGTCCACATAACAAAAAGACCGGGTTTGATTTCCTTTTCCAAAAACGGTTAAATCTTCGCCACGCAATGCTTGTCCTATAAAAGCAGGAATAACTCTACCATCATTTAAACGCATTCTTGGGCCATAGGTATTAAATATTCTAGCAATTCTGGTTTCTACACCATGAAAACGGTGGTAAGCCATGGTGATGGATTCCTGAAATCGTTTTGCTTCATCATACACTCCTCTTGGGCCAATAGTGTTTACATTGCCATAATAGTCTTCGGTTTGCGGATGTACTAGTGGGTCGCCATACACTTCTGAGGTAGAGGCTATGAGAATTCTTGCGTTTTTTTCTTTGGCAAGACCCAATAAATTATGGGTTCCCAAGGAGCCGACTTTGAGTGTTTGAATAGGAATTTTTAAATAATCGATAGGACTTGCTGGGGAAGCAAAATGCAAAATGTAATCTAAATTACCCGGAACGTGCACAAAAGAAGTAATGTCGTGGTGGTAAAATTCAAAATTTTCAAGCTTATAGAGGTGTTCAATGTTTTTTAAATCTCCTGTGATCAGATTGTCCATGGCAATTACATGAAACCCTTCTTTTATAAATCTGTCGCACAAATGAGAGCCTAAAAACCCTGCAGCTCCAGTTATTAAAATAGTACTATGTAAGTGTTCTTCTTGTTTGATTTCTAATTTTTTCATCCTCACCCCAGCCCTCTCCACAGGAGAGGGGGTTTATTTGTATTATTGTTTATTATCGACCAATAGAGTAATAGTCAAATCCAAGTTCCTTAATTTCATTTACTTCATATAGATTTCTACCATCAAAAATAACTTGATTATTTAGTAATGACTTCATCATTTCAAAGTTTGGCGTTCTGAAAATACTCCATTCTGTACAAATTACCAATGCATCGGCATTTTCTAGTGCCTTATACATAGATGCAGCAAATTCAATTTGGTTGCCTAATTTTTTTTCTACATTAGGCATGGCTTCCGGATCAAAGGCTGAAACGGTTGCTCCTTTACGTATCAATGCTTCCATTATTTCTAAGGAAGGTGCCTCACGTATATCGTCGGTTTCGGGCTTAAATGCCAAGCCCCAAATAGCGATTTTTTTAGCTTTTAAGTTTCCTTGAAAATATGCTTCTATTTTTGGAATTAGGATGGTTTTTTGTTTTTTATTTATCTCCAACACGGCGTTTAAAATTTGAAAGTCGTGATTTTTATCTTTACCTGATTTGTGAAGCGCTTTCACATCTTTCGGAAAACAAGAGCCGCCATAACCAATGCCCGGAAATAAAAACCGTTTCCCTATTCGAGAGTCGGTTCCCATACCGATACGTACTTTATCTACATCAGCTCCTACGAGTTCACAATAGTTGGCAATCTCGTTCATAAAGGTAATTTTTGTGGCTAAAAAGGCGTTTGCCGCATATTTTGTAAGTTCTGCCGAACGCTCGTCCATAATAATAATGGGGTTTCCAGAACGCACAAAGGGGCTATATAGTTTTTTCATTAAATCAGTTGCTCTATCATTACTGGATCCCACCACAATTCTTTCGGGTTTTAAGAAATCGTCCACAGCAAATCCTTCCCTTAAAAATTCTGGATTTGACACCACATCAAATTCGCAGGTTGCATGTTTTGCAATCGTTTCTTTTACTTTATCGGAAGTGCCAACAGGAACAGTGCTTTTGTCCACAATAACTTTGTAGGATTTTATTTTTTTTCCTATTTCGTCTGCTACACCAAGCACATAGCTCAAATCGGCAGAGCCGTCCTCGTCTTCAGGGGTTGGTAATGCAAGAAATAGGATTTCACCGTGCTCCAAACCTTCATCTAAAGAGGTGGTAAAGTTAAGGCGTCCGGCTTTGATGTTGCGTTCAAAAAGCAAATCTAAATGAGGTTCGTAAATGGGAACCTCTCCGTTTTTCATGCGTTGTACTTTGTTTGCGTCAATATCAACGCAAACCACTTCGTTTCCTGTTTCTGCTAGGCATGTGCCTGTTACTAGACCTACGTAACCTGTTCCTATTACTGTAATTTTCATTTATTTTTTATAATAGTCTTTTAAAATAATAAATACCGCATAAGGGTATTCAATAAAGTATCTTTTTATTAATCCTTTTTCTTTAGTTAATCTAAACACCCAACGCAAGTTGAATTTATTTATTAATGTGGGATAATATTCCATACCACGACTTGCTGTTTGACTTATAAATGCCCCACAAGTATAAATATTCCCAGTAAAGTTATTATTTTTAAGTTGTGTAGCAAAGATTTCTTGTTTAGGTGATCCTAATCCAATAAAAACAATCTCTGGTGATAATTTATTAATTTTAAAAATTAATTCATTTTCATTTTCATAATAACCATCAGTAAATCCAGATATTTTTAATTTTGGATGTTTTCTTTTGATACTTTTTATAAATTTGCTTATTTCTTCTTTATTTCCTCCAACAAAAAATAACCTAGTGCTACTTAGCTCACATTGTAGGAATAACTCTTTAAAGTAGGAACTATAATCCGGAGATAGTCTAGCTATTTTTTTATTGAAGAGTATTTTAAATAAAAAAACCAGTAAAATCCCATCCAAGGTAAAGATGTTTATTTGACTTACTATTGAATTGTGTTTTCTTAATTTTAAATAATTATAGGCATTTAGGTATGAAACAATAACTCCTTTTTCTTTATAATTAATTTCATTAACTAGTTTAGGTACAATTTTTCTAATCATTTTTTGTTTAAAAGTTCACTAAATATAACAAAGATGCAAATGTACAATTCTTTTGTAAATTTTGAATTACTATTCTTTTAAAAGCTGGTTGTTATAATGCAATAATGGATTATTAAGTATCTCTTTCAGCACAAATTCTTGTACCCAAATATTTTTTATAGAAGTGTATTGACCCAATCGAATTTTATTAATTTCATTAAAATTTGGAATTGTTTTTTGAATAATTATATATTTATTGTAAGGTGATTTATTAAAATTTGCAATAGTTTCTTTTTCAATTTCAAATGAATAGTTTATAAACGTATTATCCTCTTTTATAAAATGAAGCATAAATTTATCTTTTTTATATTTTGACTTGTCAAATATTATATAAATTAGAGTGTCATTTGGATTTATAAAAATATTGAAGCCTTGTGCATTTTTAAAATAAGAGCTGTTGAACAAATGATTTTCAAAAATTAATGTTGTAGAATCAATTGTCCCTTTTTCAAAATTATTTAAACTAGTTTTGTTATTTTGACAACTAAATAATAATAGAATGAAAAAGAGTGAACTGAAATACTGATTTTTTTTTATCCACATAGTTTAGTTTTAAGCCATCAAATATAATAAATATAAGAAATGAAGAGAGTAAATAGTATTTTTTTAAAAGATGGTTTTTTACTAGTGTTTTGTTTTATTTCTATTTTTATTGGTGATGTTTTAACAAAGGTTTTTCCAAGTTTTTTGTTTTCCCCCTCTAAGATAGTAAAAGCATTTATAATCTTGTTATTAATATTCTTATCATTTAAGCTAAACAAAAAGTTTTTTGCTTATTTCGCTATTTCTGTGATGGTTTTTTTTCTAGGTGCCATTTTCATTTCTTTTCAGAGGTTACTTATAAATTTCTCGCAATTTATTGAGTATTATTTTATTTTCTTTTTCTTTATCGCTTTTTCAAAAAAAATTTCCGCTTTTATTTCAAAAGTTTTGGCAACCATTTTTTTATTTCATTCTTTAGTTATCTTTTTAGCTTTTATTTTTGAAATAGAATTTCTTAAAACCTATTCAGCGCCTGATAGGTTTGGATATATTTCATTTTTTAATAGTCAAAATGAGTTTTCATATATTATGATTTCAGGAGTTGCATTTTTTGCGTTTTTTGCTATACAAAAGCGAACTATTTTAAGTTATTTAATACTTGTGTTTTTTGTTTTTTCCAGCTTATTAGTAGGCACTAAAGCTATTTATTTATTTGTTTTATTGTTTGTTCCAATCGTTTTTTTTAAAGAGATAAAATTAAAACTTTTGTTGCCAACACTCGCATTAGTTCTATTATTTGCATTTTATGTTAAAGATCATATTTTTAACTATTTAGGCCGCCATTTCGGGTTGCTAGTGCGTTTATATGAAAATGAGGGGCTTATCAGTTTATTGAGCAGTAAGCGGTCTGTCTATTTTTCAGACAGGTTTTTTACAACTAAAAACGAATTTACTTTTATAAATTATTTGTTTGGTGGTAATTCCATTGTTAATTCTTATGAAATGTCCTTTTTTGAATTACTCTTTTTCTTAGGAATAATAGGTGCAATTTTATATATAATCTTAGCACAAAAATTTATTTTTAAAAATTTCTGTTTTAATTACATTTCAAGGGCCTATTTTTTTATTGTAATAGGAATTACGCTTGTTGCAGGTTATTTAATTGAAAACGCTTCAGCTCAAGTATATACCTTACTCACCTTGATGAGTATGGGAAATTATTGGAATATTTCGAAAGAAACAAGCTAAAAATAAAAGAAAAATAATATATCCCCTTTTGAGAGGCAAAAAAGTTTTCAGGAATAAGAAAAATTAATAAAATTATTAAGATTAGTATCTGATAATATTGTTTGGCTGAGTATAATTTTTTAACAAAAATACCAACCAATACCATAAAGCCAAAAACTCCAATAATACCTTGTTCATACCATAGTTGAAGGTATTGATTATGAAGCCCTAATTTTGATAGATTTTTAGCAGCAATTTGATAGGTTGGGTTGTACTCATTTTCTAATAATTGTTTTTCAATTTGCCAATGAAATAATGTTTTTTGCGAACCTAGCCCATACCCAAAAATAATTCTTTTTTTTATTTGATCAAAACCATTCTCCCAAAGCCAAGTTCTTTGGTTTACTCCATCTTCATCAAAAGTTCCTATATCTTGCGTTTGGGAATAAATAGAGGTCATGTTTCCTATTCTTTGCTTTAGATTACTAGAGAAAAAGATTGTTAAAATAAAAACCCCTAAAACAAGTACTAGTTGTTTTCTAATGGATTTTAATTTAATGCTATAAATTACTAAAATTAATGCTAAGGCAATAAGCCCGGTCCTTGATTGAAGAAGCAGTATCATAAGTATAAAAAACAACATTAATAACATTTTTATTTTCTGTTTAATTTTTTTATCTTCAAATAGAAAAACTAATGCTGTTAAAATGTATATAGAAATAAAAGTGGGATGATGATGTAATGGGGTTGAAAAATTAAAATAAAAAAAGGCAGATAAATCACCATGGTGAAAGTAATTTATACTTGCAAAAAGTAATCCAAGAAGACAAACAAATGCGATACCTTTTATGAAATAATGTTTTGTTTTTATATAAATTTCATTTGATATACCATTTCTTAACCAAAAAACTAATGGAACTAATAAAAGGGCTAGAGATCTAATTAGTACTTTTAACCCGTAGTCAAGGTTAATAGCATAAAAAAAGCCTATCGCAAATAAAATAAAAACTCCCCATACAGGTACATAGTGAAAAAAAGATTTACTCCTTTTTTCGGTTTTATTCATAAAAACAGATAAAACATTAAACAACAAAAACAATACAAACGCAACTGAAGCCACAAAAGGGAAGGAACCTATGGTGAAACTAAAAGTATAAATCGAACCTATTGCGAGTTTTCGACTAGTTGTTTTAAAAGAATTCATTGTTTTCTTTTGTATTTTCAATCTCTTTAGAAGATAAATTTGCAATAATCAAAAGTATGCTGATTAAAAATAAATTAAAAATAAGGTTTGAATAGAATTGAATCATATAAATTATAGTAATTATTAATGCAATTTTTGAACGAATAGCATATCTATATAATAATAAAAAGAAAAGAACTCCACCCAAAATTCCCCAATCACTAATTATTCGAATAAAATCATTATGAGGATAAACATCTCCGTTTAATTTTTTTTTCACAAACAATCTTGAATGTTCATTGCCTTGTCCAAAAATTTTAGTTTTTAAATCCTGTTTTGAAAAATCTTCTTGTGTGATTACATATAAATAATAACGTAAGTCATAAGATCTATCCTTACCTTGCTCATAGCGCATAGTTACTAGGTTTGGAAAATACTCCACAACCGTTTTGTAAGCTGGATAAAGAAAAATAAGGACTAAAAATATAGTTAAAAATATTTTTTTGAGACTTAGTTTCCAGTAATCAATAGCAACGCTTAATAATGGAATGATAATCATTAGCAAAAGTATTAATCTAGTTTTGCTTAAATAAACAAAAACTAAAACTATTAAATACCCTAATATCTTGGGTAAATTAGTTTTAAAATTTGAGAGAGATAAAATATATAATAACACTAAATAAGCACTATAAACTGTGGGAGAACCAAGAAATCCATCAAAACGAGAAAGTTTTTGAAATGGACTTAAGGGAAAAA
>Ga0210037_1000778_pt1 | contig 21744 bp, 16 predicted proteins | sample CryGey08umfilter_3_FD_185451 | JGI IMG/M metagenome (GOLD analysis project Ga0210037, IMG submission 185451) | Groundwater microbial communities from aquifer in Utah, USA - Crystal Geyser 4/9/14 0.8 um filter (SPAdes) (version 3) | ecosystem: Environmental > Aquatic > Deep subsurface >...
CATACTGCTAACTGCCAACTGCCAACTGCTAACTGCTAACTGCCAACTGCTAACTGCTAACTGCTAACTGCTAACTGCTAACTAAAGCCCGCATTCTAGACCCACATAAAAGCTGATAGCTGAGCGCTGAAAGCTGATGGCTAGATTATGACGCGCATGATTTCTTCAAGGGAGGTCATGCCCGTGCGAACTTTTTCGAAGCCGTCTTGGCGGAGAGTCCTCATGCCCTCGGCGATTGCGACGCGCTTGACTTCATCGGCGGTCGCCCGTTTGACGCATAAGTCTTTAATGGTTTCGCTGAGAACCATGACTTCATAAATACCCACCCGGCCCTTGTAGCCGGTGCCGTTGCATCTGGGGCAGCCTTTTGGGCGATAGAGTTTTAAAGGTTCTTCGCCTTCCATCGGGAAGTTGATCCTTGTGAGGGCATCGATTGGGGGCTCGTATTCCTCCTTGCACGCCGGGCACAGACGTCGTGCCAACCTTTGGGCCTGGATGCACTCGATTGCAGACGCTATCAGGAATGGCGCTGTGCCCATCTCGGTGAGCCTGGTAATGGCGCCGGGGGCGTCGTTTGTATGTAGTGTCGAGAGAACCATATGCCCGGTAAGTGCGGCTTCTACTGCAATTTGGGCCGTTTCTTTATCCCTTATCTCGCCCACCATAACTATGTCGGGTGATGATCTAAGGATCGCCCTGAGGCACCTGGCAAAAGTCAGGCCCGTTTTTGAATTTACTTGTATCTGGTTGACGCCCGGAAGGCGGTACTCGACCGGATCCTCGACGGTGATGATATTCTTTGCGCTGTTATTTAGGATATTTAGTGCTGCGTACAGCGTTGTCGACTTGCCGCTTCCTGTTGGGCCCGTTACAAAAACCGCACCATAGGGCCTGTTGAATGAAGACTTAAACTTATTAAGGCTTTCGGGCAAGAAACCAAGATCGTCGAGATCGATCAGGATGCTTTCTTTTCTCAGTATCCTAAAGACAACCCTCTCTCCGTAAATAGTCGGCAGAGTTGATACCCGGAAATCTATCATTTTACCTGCGACCATAAGGTCGCAATGGCCGTCCTGGGGTATCCTGGTTTCGGCGATGTCGAGGCCGGCCATAATTTTGAGCCTGGAGATAACGCCCGCCTGGATTTGTTTTGGTGAGCACATGGACTCGTGGAGCACACCGTCTACGCGGTAGCGTATGCGCAGCTCTTTTTCCTGAGGTTCGACATGAATATCGCTTGCACGCTCGTTGATAGCCTTTATGATGATCATGTTGACAAGCTTGATGACCGGGGCTTCTTCGGATACTTCTCGGAGGCCGCTTATTCCCCCTCGGGAATCCTCTAGTAGGCGCAGGGTATCTACCTGGTCTTTGACGGCTTCTGTTGCTCTATAGTAGCGGTTGAGGGCTATCTTTATCTCATCTTCAAGCGCGACCACCGCTTTTATTTCGTAGCCGGTAATCATTTGCAGGTCATCCAGGGCTACAACATTTGTCGGGTCTGCGATGGCAACGACGAGTTTGTCCCTTTCAAAATCTATAGGTAGAACGTTGTATCGCCTGGCGAACGTCTCGGGCAATATCGAGGTGGCTGAGACGTTTATGTGGTATTCGCTAAGATCGACGAAGTTAAAGTCGCTCGACCCCAGCAGTTCGGTTATAGTGTCGCCATCAAGCAAGCCTTCGTTAACCAAGGCTTGCGCCAGTGAGGTATCGCAATCGATACTTTCTTCGACTCTCTCCAGGTCGTCGTGCGAGAGTATGCCTTTTTTTACCAGTATGTTCGCAAGTATTTCGTCGGATTTTTCTTTCAGCATAATCTATTCCTGTAACGGTTCTATACGGTAACCCTTAAAATTTCTTCTATCGAAGTCAGGCCGGAACGAACCTTTTCGAGGCCGTCTTTTCGTAACGTTAGCATGCCTTCGGCGAGCGCGAGTTCGGTAATCTCTTCGGGCGATGCGTTTTCAACAAGGAGCCGTTCTATTCCTTCTGTCATGGTCATGATCTCGTAGAGGCCTATGCGTCCGTGGTAGCCGGTATTGCCGCAGCGTTTGCAGCCACGCGCTCGGTAAATCTCGGTTGGCTCGCTGCCATCGATCGTATAACCGGCCTCGATTAACTCCTCTTGCGTAGGTGTAAAGAGTTCTCGACAGCGCGTACAGAGCTTGCGGGCAAGGCGCTGTGATACAATGCAATCTACCGCTGACGATACTAAAAACGGCTCTATCCCCATCTCAACAAGCCTGGTCAGCGTTGCCGGAGCGTTGTTCGTGTGGAGCGTTGAGAGAACAAGGTGACCGGTAAGCGCTGATTCGACTGCGATAAGAGCGGTCTCCTCGTCCCTGATCTCGCCTATCATAACGATATCCGGGTCCTGGCGTAGTATGGATCGTAAAGCGCCGGCAAATGATAGACCGGTTTTTGTGTTGACCTGGACCTGGCTTATGTTGGGCAAACGATATTCAACCGGGTCTTCTACCGTAATAAGGTTCTTCTCTTTTGAGTTAAGCAAGTTAAGAACGGAATAAAGCGTCGTTGTCTTGCCGCTTCCTGTTGGTCCGGTAATGAGGATTGCGCCATAGGGCTTGGTGAACGACTCCTTAAACATATCGAGCGAACCCGATAAAAACCCGAGTTCGTCGAGGTTCATCATTATGCTTTCTTTTTCCAGCACCCTGAGAACTACCTGCTCGCCATGTATGGTTGGTAGCGTGGCGACCCGGAAATCGATCGGTCGTTTATCGATTACTAACCCGAAACGGCCGTCTTGAGGGAGGCGGCGCTCCGCGATATCGAGGCCTGCCATAATTTTAATTCGTGAGATGATTCCGGCTTGAATATGTTTCGGCGAGCGCATGACTTCATGAAGCACACCATCTATCCGGCACCTGATTCTTACGTCTTTTTCCTGCGGTTCGATGAATATGTCGCTGGCCCTATCTCGAACCGCTTCGGTAACGATCATGTTGACCAGCTTTACGATGGGAGCACCCGCGGCCTCTTTTTCTTCAGCCGCAATCTCGCTTTCGCTAGCAGCGTCATCGTTGATACTTTCAATCGCCTCTTCGACAATATCATCGCTGGTGCTGTACTTATCGATAGCGGATTGGAGATCGTTTTCGGAAACGACGACCGGAATGATTTCATAGCCGGTCATGACGTGCAGATCGTCGATGGCAAAAATATTTGTCGGATCGGCCATCGCGACGACGAGACGGTCATCTTCAAATTCTATCGGAAGCACCTTATAGCGATGGATTTGCTCGCTTGAGATAAGCGCGGTGGCTTGGGTGTTAACCTCGTATGCGCCGAGGTCAACGAAGCTGAGGTTTAATTGTTTAGCAAGGTTTTTCGCTATGTCCGATTCGGAAACATAGCCGAGGTCGATCAGTTTTCGGTCCACGTCTTCCTGGTTGCTTGAAGTACCTATGGCCTCACTGAGTTGGTCTTGTGTAATTACTCCGGCATCAAGTAGGAACTCGCCTATTTTCCTCTTCAGCATTATCTGGTCTATCTCCGCTCTTTAAACCTTGGATTAACGCCTGACGCATTACTTCAACAGGTGCGGAGGTACCAGTCCAAATCTCGAAGGCCGAGGCCGCCTGGTATAAGAGCATACCAAGCCCGTTTGCAGCCTTAGCTCCTTTATGCCGTGCTCCATTAATTAGTGCGGTTTCAAGTGGTGTGTAAATAAGATCGTAAACAAAGTGCGATGCGTTTATAAACTCTAAAGGTACTGGTAGGAGATCTCCGCTTTCCTTCATACCAACAGGCGTTGCATTTACTATTAGTTCTCCTATTTGGAAAATATCGGCGAGGTTATCCCTGAATGTGAGCGTTTTTCCTGATATTTCCTGGAAATTAGAGATAAGGCTGGACGTAATGGCCTCGGCCTTATTGCCCGACCTACCTATTATTACGATGCTTGCCGCACCGGCCCGGGCAAGCGCAACCGCTACCGCTTTCGCCGCGCCTCCTGTGCCTAGAATTATTGCTGTTTTCCCGGCCGGATTGAAGGATTCCTCTTTGAGAGATTTAAGGAAACCTCCGGCATCGGTATTGTAGCCGATAAGGCGACCGTTATCGTTATTTATAGTGTTGACCGCGCCGATGGTTTCGGCCTCAGCAGAGAGTTCGTCAAGGAGATCGATTACGGCTTCCTTGTGGGGCATGGTTACGTTTATTCCCCGGATATTCAGGGACTTTATCCCCTCGATGGCATTTTCAAGAGCGTTCGGCTCGACCACGAACGGAAGGTACCTGTAGTTGAGGTTGAGCGCCTCGAACGCCTTGTTGTGCATGGGCGGCGAGAATGTATAGGTTAACGGATATCCAATTATGCCTGTTACTTTTGTTGCGCCGTTTATTTCTTTCATTTAGCTTCCCTTGTAACGATCGACTTCGCGAGCGAGTAGAATTACTATCTTACACCCGCACGCTAACAACTATAGTTATCGTTTAAGGTCCTTTCGACTTGAGCAAATATTACTATCTTACACCCGCACGCTAACAACTATAGCTATTAGACTATGAGCTGTGCAGGCCGTGTTTTTGCCAGCGTTTGATAACCAGCTTTTCAAGTTGGCGAAGAAACCTTGTATGGAACGCTTCATGGTTACTCATCGGCATGACGAGGATGGTGTGCAAACCCGCAAGATTGCCACCGAAGACATCGGTAAATATCTGATCGCCAACTACAACCGTCTGGTCGTCACGGGTTCCGAGGACTTCCATCGCGCGTATGAACGCACCTTTTCTCGGTTTGGCGGCCCTTGCTACAAGCGGCAGATTCACCTGAGCGGCTACTCCGGTTACCCGCTGCTTCCAGTTATTGGATAGGATACAAGCCTTGAATCCCTCTGCCTCGACTTTCTGGAGCCACCCCTTTAGCTCCTCGGTGGCAACCGAGCTATTGCGGGCGACGATAGTGTTGTCGAGATCGAGGATAATCCCTTTAATCCCGTCTTGCTTTAAATCCTCCAGGTTTATATCGAAGATCGAATTATAGTAATGATCTGGGAATAACTTTGCCAACACTGATTACCTCACTACTTTTAACTATTTATTACTACTTTTTTACTACTTTCTTACTTTATATCTACCGCTCGTCGAAGAATTGCGAACTCGGGCCACGGCTCCGGTGAAGGTATGCCTACCTTAAACCCGGCATGTGAGACTTCAACAGGGCCGCCTATTTCACCTTCTTGTACGGTGAACATTTCCGGTATCAGATAGTCGCTTATCAGGTTGTTCGGGCTCAGTACTTCGATTGGTTCGGTTGTCTTAAGCCTGTTCCTGACCGACACGATCACCAGACCGTTGCTCTTATCGTACCCTTCAACAACGCCGACAAAATCATGCGACTTCTCATACCGCGCGCAATCGAGGATCTCTTCCCCTTTGTCGCCAAGGAAGAAGCCGGTTGAATACCGGCGGTGGCTTACCTTTTCGATTTCTTCGAACCACTCCGGATCAGGCCTATAATTATCTGGGTTATCGAAGTAGCGGTCAACGGCTTTTCGGTATATTTTTGTTATTGCGGCAACGTAATGGGTGGTCTTCATCCTGCCTTCGATTTTAAGGCTTGCGAGGCCGCATTGCATGAGTTCGGGGATATGCCCGATTAGCGCCAAGTCTTTTGAGTTGAAGAAGTATGTGCCTCTTTCATCCTCTTGAATCTCGTGGTACTGCCCCGGGCGCTTCTCTTCTACCAGGTGGTATTTCCAGCGGCAGGAGTGGGCGCAGTCGCCTCGGTTGCCGTCGCGGTCGGCGAGGAACTTGCTCATCAGGCACCTGCCGGAATAGGAAATACACATGGCTCCGTGGACGAATGCCTCGGTCTCGATGGTGGCGTTTTTTGAAATCTCGGCGATCTCAGGGGCGGTCAACTCACGGGCCAGAACGACTCTTGACGCGCCCTGGGATGCCCAGAAATCAACGGCAGCGGTGTTGGTAACGTTCGCTTGAGTGCTGATGTGAATTTGTAACTGTGGGGCAACCGCTTTGACGGTGCTCAAAACCCCGGGGTCGGCTACGATTACCGCATCGACACCGGCATTGGCGAGATCGCCGACGTAGTTTGAAAGCTCCCTAAAATCGCTGTTTCTTGCGAATATGTTGAGCGTTATGTAAAGTTTTTTCCCCGCGCTATGGGCTATTTCAACGGCTTTTTTTATGTCGTGGATCGAAAAATTGCCGGCTTTGGCGCGCAGACTGAAGTTGCGCCCCCCTATGTAGACGGCATCGGCGCCGTAGGCTATGGCGTATTCCAGCCGCTCCATGTTCCCGGCCGGGGATAGAATCTCCGGCTTTTTCAATCAAATCACCCCAGAAAATAGTATAAATTATGAAAACTAGCAGCCGAGGCCTCAAGCCTCGGCTGCATACTCAAATCTATGGTTCAATACCTGTTTATGTCACAAAATTTAAACGAGAACGTTCTGTACCATTTTTACCTCAGGAACCATTTCCTTTAGTGTCTGTTCTACGTAATGCGTCAGTGTCATCTGCGACATAGGACATCCGGCACAGGAACCAAGTAACCTTACCTGAACGACACCATCGTCGGTAACGTTGACGAGTTCGATGTCACCACCGTCTGCCTGAAGTCCCGGCTTTATCTTTTCAAGCGCAGCCTCTACTTTCTCGCGCAATTCTTTCACCTCCCGGAAATTTCTTCAGTTTATCCTACCATAGAAAGAGCAAAGAAAACAGAAGTCGAGATTCTTCGCTATCGCTCAGAATGACATATAGATTTGGGTGCAAATATTACTATTGCCGTGATTAATTGTTCTAGGCTGTAAGCATCGCTTGCCCTGCTACTGGCAAAAGATAAATCTAGCAAAATAAGCTTATTTATATCGATGTTTTCGACAAGCGTTGCCGCATCGTTTGAGGCAAAAGATAAATCTAGCAAAATAAGCTTATTTATGGCAATCTATTTATGACGGCAATCGGTTAAGAACTGTTTTTTGCAGCAGAAATCGGAGCATTCGGAGGCGCAATAACTTGGGATTTATCTTGAGACACAAGATATTGGCTTCAATTTTCACATTATTGTTCGGGGTGGCGACGGTGGCCGGCACGTTTGTCTACGAATCAGTCCGTAATCTCCCCGATATAGGCGATGTCAAAGGCGTTATTAAAAACCAAACTACCTATATCTATGCGGCCGATGGAACGGTCATAACCAGGCTTTTCCATGAAAATCGGACGATTGTGCCGCTTAATCAGATCTCGCCCGTCTTACAGAAAGCCGTTATCTCGGTTGAAGACCAGCGCTTTTATGAGCATAAAGGCATTGATTACGTTCGAATAATCGGTGCGTTGGTGCGGGACGTGAAAAACCGTGAGGCGGCGCAGGGTGCTTCTACAATTACTCAGCAGTATGTTAAAAATGCCTACTTTAGCCCGGAAAAGACCGTTCAGAGAAAAATCCGGGAGGCTTTTTTGGCGACGGCGCTTGAGCGGAACTATTCCAAAGAGCAAATCCTCGAGAAATATTTAAATACCATCTATTTTGGCAGTGGGGCGTATGGCGTTGAGGCCGCAAGCGAGTCATATTTCGGTATTCCGGCCACCAAACTGAGTGTTGAGCAAAGTGCGCTCCTCGCCGGTATGATTAAGAACCCAGCGGGATACAATCCGTATAAATACCCGACGCAGGCATTAGAAAGACGCAATCTGGTTATCGACCTTATGGCCGAGCAGGGATATATATCAAAAGCTGAGGCTAAAGCGGCTGAGGGGCGGCTTATGTCGGTGCTCCCGAAAAAACAAAGTTACGTGGGAATTGCCCCATATTATGCGGATTGGCTTATAAGAAATGCGCTGGATAAGACCGGCTTTAACGAGAAAGATGCTTACTCCCAGGGGCTGAAGATATATACGACGCTCGACCCGAAAATGCAGGAGAGCGCAGAGCTTGCCTGGAAGAAGTATTTGCCGAGCCCTCGAGACCCCGATGTCTCACTCGTGGCGATCGATCCAAAAACCGGGGCGGTCAAGGCGATGGTCGGCGGTAAGGACTACAACAAGCAGAAGCTTAATATAGCAACCCAGGGGCCGAGGCAGCCTGGGTCGGCGTTTAAACCGTTTACGTTGACTGCAGCGCTTATGAGCGGCATATCGCCCGACGACAGGTTTGATGCGTCCTCGCCACAGACGTTTAAAATCCCGGGAAACAGGCCATGGACCGTACATAACTCGTCGGGTGAATCGGGGGCTGGGTCTATGAGCCTGCGCAGGGGAACCGCCTGGTCGGTCAACGTGGTTTATGCGGGGCTTGTGGCAAAAATCGGCGTCGACAAGGTGATCGATGCGGCCAGATTGCTCGGTATTACAGCCGATCTGAATGCAAACCCGGCGATTACATTAGGGGGACTCAAGGTCGGTGTGACGCCTTTTGAAATGGCGTCCGCATATTCGACCTTTGCAAACAACGGGCAGTATAACGAACCCTACGGCGTCGAGAGAATCGATCTGCCGAACGGCCAGACGGTATATAAGCACAAAGCAGAGCCCAGGCAAGTAATCAACGCCGCTGTGGCGTACCTGGTAACAGATATTTTACGAGAAGTAATAAGCGGCGGAACCGGCACCCGTGCCAGGATAGGAAGGCCGGCAGCAGGAAAAACCGGCACAACGCAAAATTATTGCGATGCCTGGTTCTGCGGATATACCCCGGATTTAGCTGCGGCGGTTTGGGTCGGTTTCAAGGACGGGAATACACCGATGCGAAACATCCATGGGATTAAAGTTGTGGGCGGGAAGTTCCCGGCGCAAATTTGGTCGGCGTTCATGAAGCGGGCGCTCAAGAATGTCCCCGAGCATGATTTTGCGGATGCGCCCCGCGGAAGCCTGACCTATATATCTCTGTGCGATGAGTCAAACAAGCTGGCCGGCGAATTCTGCCCGAAGGTCAGCAGACACGTGTTCGTTCGTAAGTATAAGCCCAAAAACCTTAAAGTGTGCGACATTCATAAACCGATTCCGGTGCCTAATCTTATCGGGATGACGCAGGTAGATGCGATCAAGGCGCTAACGGAGCTTAAACTCGGCTCAAGCGTTGTGAATAAGCCGTCGGATGCACCTACGGGACAGGTTTTCGAGCAGAACCCGGCTGAGGGCACGGGTGTTAAGGAAGGCACGATCATTGAGCTTTCGATTAGCAGCGGGTTGATTAATAATCAACCGCAATCGGGAGAAGGAATCGCTGTTCCGAATGTTGTTGGATTGACATTAGACCAGGCGCAGAACGAGCTTGAGGGAAGCGGCTTCCTTGTAACGGGCGAGTACCGTTTAAGCGATCAGCCGGCGGGGACGGTGATAGGGCAAAGACCGCCTGCGGGATATATGACCCAGCCGGGATCGATGATAACTCTGGTAATCAGCGGTGAGGGTGGCCAGGTTGTGGTCCCGAACGTTATTGGGCTGAGCGAGGGCAAGGCAAGCCAGTTGCTGCAATCAAAAGGTTTTAGTGTTGTCGTTAGCAGCGACATGAAAAAGAAAAACGTTAAGAAGTATGGCCTGGGTATCGTTTCAAGCCAAAGCCCCGGATCGAGATCGCGGGTCAACGAAGGGTCGCAGGTTACGATTTATGTGACGGCGCAATAAGTTAACGGTCGCCACGTAGCATAGCAAGCATGTGCTCCCCATACAGCAGTAGCAGCTGTTGCGTCGTTTCACCTGGTCGGCCACCCCCTATTTTCTCTCCATCGAGCTTCGTCAGAGGCATGACTTCCATTAAGGAATTTGTAAGAAACAGCTCATCCATGTCAAATATATCGCCGGCCTGAATAGTTTGTTGGAATACGGTGTAACCATGCGACACGGCGATATTGATGACAATGTCTCGCGTTATCCCCGGGAGAAGGCCGTCTTCAACCGGAGGGGTAAGTATGGCTTTGTTGGTTACCGCGAATATGTTAGTGTATGACCCCTCGGTGATACTTCCCTTTTCGTTGATCAAAACCGCCTCATGGCAGCCGGCTTCTTGAGCCTTTTTCTTGGCTATTACCGACGAGAGATAGCTGGTTGATTTAAGAGTGGTTGTTATGTTCCCTGAGGTGCGAAACCCGTTTAGCAATATGGCCGACATGCCGGTTTGATAAAGGTTCTCATCGTAACCGCTATAATGAACTGCGGTTATAAGGATTGTTGGGGTTTGTGCGCCGGGTAAGCCGTTGGTGACGGTAAGGCGGAGCCTCGCATCGCTTAAATTGTTGGCTGTTATGGTATTTTTACAAGCCTCTGCAAGGATTGTTTTGCCCGGCATGGTAGGGTAACCCAGCGTCTTGGCCGAGCCGTACAGCCTGTCGAGGTGCCGATCCAGTGCGAAGATCGTGCCGTGGTACGCGCGCATGGTTTCGAAGAGGCCGTTGCCGTGGGTAAATCCGCTGTCGAACACGCTTATTTTTGCGTCTTTTTCGTCGATGATCCGGCCGCTTAAGTAGACAACCACTAAATTGAGCCCTCCTTTAGCCCGAGCGCATTAAAGAGCGCACGACCCTTGTCCAGGGTCTCGATGTATTCCTCTTCGGGATCGGAATCGGCTACGATGCCTCCACCGACCTGCAAATACGCCTTATCCCCTAATGCGATTATGGTGCGAATGACGATGTTCGTGTCCATCTTGCCGTTGGTGCTGATATAGCCGATGGAGCCGGTGTAGAGATTTCTGCGGTGGGGCTCGAGTTCTTCTATTATCTGCATCGCCCTGATTTTAGGCGCGCCCGTTATCGATCCGCCGGGAAAACTCGCTTTTATCAAGTCCATCATTCCGATATCGGGTCTCAACTGCCCGACAACGGTGGATACCAGGTGGTGAACCGCTTCATAGCTTTCAACAACCATCAGATCGGGAACCTTAACGCTTCCAAACTCGCATACCCTGCCGAGGTCGTTTCGCTTTACATCGACAATCATAACATTCTCGGCCGAGTCTTTCTCGCTTGCCTGCAACTCGCTGACGGCCGCTTTGTCTTTGTCGCTGTCCTTGTAGCGCGGCCTCGTGCCCTTGATCGGCCTGGTTTCCACATAACGATCGTTGACAAACATAAAACGCTCCGGCGACGAGCTAAGAATCGAGAAATCATCGTATCCCAGGTACGCCGCAAACGGGGCTGGGTTTGCTTCCCGAAGCAGCTTATAGAGCGTGTAGTGGTCGACATGCAAATCGGCGGTGAACCGCTGTGCCAGGTTTACTTGAAAAATATCGCCCGCGCTTATGTATTCCTTTGCTTTGTCGATCGCTTGTTTATATTCTTCCCTGGTGAAATTGGATGCCAGGTTTGCGGCAACTACGTGCTTGTCTTTACGTAATGGCTGCCAAGTATCGCCTGGTGCGGTATGCAATTCATCCTGTGCTTTGGTTGCTTTGCGGATAAGCAGGTCGAGGTGCGATTGCGCCTTATCGAGGGACTCCGCGTTGTCTGCGGGAGTGTAGGTGATCGCATAGGTTTTTTTATCGAGATGGTCTACGATTATCGCTTCGGTATAAAATCCCAGATAAATATCGGGGATTTTCTGGTCGTCTTCGGCTATGTCGGGTATCCGTTCTATCTGCCTGTTTAAGTCATAGCCGAAGTAGCCGACCGCACCGCCGGTAAACGGCAGCCAGGAGAACCGGTCTTTCTCTAGCATCCCGAATGATTTAATCATATCATCCACTACCGCCAGCGGATCGGATGTGTAAATTGTGTTGCGTCCATCCCTGGTTACTTCGGTGATCGCGCCTTTTGATCGTATGGTTATGATGGGGTTGCTGCCCAAGATGGAGTATCTGCCATAGCGCTCCATGAGCATTGCGCTTTCCAGCAGAAAGGGCATGTCGTCAGCTAGAAGGCCACATAGGGCTTCGGACGGGTTTTCTATGTGAGGTATTTCTTCAAGCAGCAGGTCTGCGTGTGTGCCGTCCAGAATTGCGGTGCTGGACTCGTGCATTGCGTGAGCTGCAGTTATCGCGCTGGTGTCATTTGTTAACGTTTTGCTTATCATCGTCTCCCTCAAAAGTTCTTAGTATGCGGAGACTAGTTTTGGGCGGAGACAAGCTCCGCCGCAATATTACTGGGCTTGGGCGGAGACAAGCTTCGCCCCTACTTGATGGAAACTAGCTTCGCATTCATCCTAAGTCAACAAAAAAAAGCAAGCACCCATTGGCTGGGTGTCCGCTTCTAAAAGGACTAACATGCCAATTATTATTCAATCGTATATATTTACGTTTACCTTACCTTAAGTATATACTTACGTTTACCTTAATTTTCAAGCTATTACAAGAGAATATCCAAAATTTTGTTGGTAAAACTATGTCCGTCTCGTCATTTTTTAAATACCCATTAAAGACAACGTGTGAAAAGCTTAGACGGTTTACTTCAGCTAAGCTGGTGCGCTCTAGATTCTTCGCTTCGCTCAGAATGACAGGTGGTACACTGTGACGCTTTCGATTGCGTGGGAAAGAATCCTAGATTTTCGCTTCGCTCAGAATGACAAGTGGTACACTGTGACGCTTTCGATTGCGTGGGAAAGAATCCTAGGTTTTCGCTTCGCTCAGAATGACAATGGTGAAAGGTACTCTCATTCGCCTTCGAACATATTGCCTATGCCGCTAGCGAATTATCTTTGAGAGACTGAGTTCGATGATATCTTCGGCCCCGAAGGCTTTTAGTTTTGGGATGAGGATGTTTACGTTTGATTTTTCGACTACGGTTTCTATGGCGAAATAATCGGAGTTGTAGAGCTTGGAAACCGTCGGTTTTTTAAGCGCCGGTAAGACCGCAACAATTTCTTCAAGCTTACCCTCCGGGACATTCATGCTGATGAGAACCTTGCCTCGGGCTTCCATAACACCCAGTAGAAGCGTTTTTATCTCCTCTATCGCCTGCCGTTTTTCGGGATCGGCCCAGGATTGCTTGTTTGCCATAAGGCGGGTTGTCGATTCTAAAACAGTATCGATGATGCGAAGACGGTTTCGCCGCAGGGTCGAGCCGGTTTCGGTGAGGTCGACAACGATATCTACGAGTTCGGGCACTTTTGCCTCGGTCGCGCCGTAGGAGAACGATATTTTGACGGGTATGCCTAGCTTTTCGAAGTATTTCCTTGTTACGTTAGGAAGCTCGGTGCTTACGCGGCTTCCGGCCGGTATGTCTTCGGGTTTTTGGATGGGTGAGTCTTCGGGTACCGCAACTACCAGGCGCATGATACCCGCACCGGTCTTTGCGTACGGCATATCCGCAACTTCGACCACATCCGCATTCGATTCGACGATCCAATCGTGGCCGCCTATCCCGAGGTCGAAGTATCCCTCGGAGACATACGTGGGGATTTCCTGGGGTCTCAAGATTTTAACTTTGCTGATCCTCGGATCGTTGATTGATGGATTGTAGCCCCGCGATTCCTTTTTGACTTCAAGATCTGCTTGGGCAAACAGCATGAGTGTTTGCTCTTCAAGACTTCCCTTTGGCAAAGCAATGCTTAACATGTATCAGCTCCCGTAATCTAAGAATCCAGGAGTCAGAATAAAAGAAAAAGATTAAATAGGGTTTTATTCTGGCTCCTGGCTCCTGACTTCCCCAAACTGGCTCCAGCTTTAAATTCATGCTTGACAGAATATTAGCTCATCATCAGTTTAACACATTAAAGCGGTAGAGTGCTAGCCCCCTTACACGGGGACTTTGCCTCTATCAAGCATTTTCTTGAGGAATTGACCTGTATAGGAGCGCTTTGCTTCGGCTACGTGCTCCGGCGAACCGGTGGCTATGATGCGGCCGCCGCCTTCCCCGCCTTCCGGTCCGAGGTCGATAATCCAATCCGCGGTTTTAATTACGTCGAGGTTGTGCTCGATTACGAGTACGGTGTTACCCTGTGCCACCAGACGCTTGAGAACCTCTAAAAGCTTTTCGATATCGGCGAAATGAAGCCCGGTGGTGGGCTCGTCCAGTATATAGAATGTCCTGCCGGTTGCAACCTTGCAAAGCTCGGCGGCAAGCTTTACGCGCTGGGCTTCGCCGCCCGAAAGCGTCGGTGCGGGCTGGCCGAGCTTTATGTAGCCAAGGCCAACGTCGAACAGGGTCTGTAGCTTGCGCTTTATCTTGGGCACATTTTCGAAAAACGCAAGCGCTTCCTCGACCGACATCCCGAGGACATCGGCGATACTCTTGCCCTTGTATTTAACTTCAAGCGTCTCGTTATTATACCTAGCGCCCTTGCAGACCTCGCACGGGATATAGATATCGGGTAGAAAGTGCATCTCTATCTTGATCGTGCCGTCGCCGCTGCAGGCCTCGCAGCGCCCGCCGCGAACGTTAAAGCTAAAGCGCCCCGGCTTATATCCCCTGATCTGAGCCTCGGGGACCTGGCTAAACAGGTTTCGTATATCGCCAAACAGCTTGACGTAGGTGGCCGGATTCGACCTGGGTGTGCGACCGATCGGCGATTGGTCGATTTCTATGGATTTATCGATATGCTCGAACCCCTCGATTGCTTTATGCCTGCCGGGAAGTTCCCTTGAACGATAGAACTTCTTGGCAAGTGCTTTCGATAAGATGTCGGTGACGAGTGTGCTTTTACCGCTGCCCGATACGCCGGTTACGGTGACAAACAGGCCGAGCGGAATATCTGCGTCGATATTTTTTAGGTTGTGCTCGCTCGCATCTTTTATCCGAAGCCATGCCTCACCGGGCACCCGGCGCTCGGTGGGAATTTCGATCTTACGCTTACCGCTTAAAAAATGGCCGGTAATTGATTCCGGGTTGTTCATGATATCGTTTAGCGTCCCCATTGCGATAATCCTTCCGCCGTGCTCGCCGGCAAGCGGCCCGATATCCACTATGTGATCCGCCTCGACCATGGTTTCTTCGTCATGCTCGACGACTATAAGCGTGTTGCCGAGGTCGCGGAGGCGCTTGAGCGTCTGTATCAACCTGCGATTGTCGCGCTGGTGAAGGCCGATACTCGGCTCGTCCAGCACATAAAGAACGCCTACCAGGCCTGAGCCTATCTGCGTGGCCAGGCGAATACGCTGCGCCTCGCCGCCGGAGAGCGTACCCGACGTGCGGTTTACCGTCAGGTAATCAAGGCCGACGTCGACAAGAAACTTCAGGCGCTCGCGCACCTCTTTAAGCACGCGGTGCGCTATCATCTGCTCGCGGTCGCTGAGGGTGACGTCGCTTATGAACGTAAGCGTGTCTCTGATCGACATCTCGCATAGTTCATAGATGTTGAGCCCGCCCACGGTTACGGCCAGGCTCTCGGGTTTCAGGCGTGCGCCGTTGCACACGGCGCACGGCCGCAGCGCCATGTACTGGCTGATCCACTCACGCGCATAGTCACTGTCGGTCTCGCGGTAACGGCGCGCCAGGTTTTTAAGCACGCCCTCAAAGGATGCATGGTAGCTCCTGGTGCGCCCGGTCATGCTGCGATACTTGATATGAATCGGGTGGCCCTCCGTTCCCAGCATTACGATCTTATGCTCGTCCTCGGAGAGGTCGTTCCATGGAGTATCCATATCTATATCAAATTCTTCGCAAACCGCCTTAATCAGCTTGGGATAAAAATCCATACGGCTATGGTAGAACGGATGGATAGCGCCTTCGTTGATGCTGAGATTCTCGTCCGGGATGATAAGCTCGGGATCGACGACCATTCTGGTACCGAGACCCGTGCACTCCTTGCACGCGCCGTACGGATTATTGAACGAGAACATCCTCGGTTCGAGTTCTTCAAGGCTTATTCCGCAGTCGATGCAGGCGAAATGCGTGCTGAAATCCTGCCGCTCGCCACCATCTATTACCTGGATAGATACGATCCCCTCACCCAGGCTTAGCGCCGTCTCGATGGAGTCTGCAAGCCTGCGCTGTATGCCGTCCTTCATAACGATCCTATCCACAACCACGTCGATGTCGTGGCGCTCTTTCTTGTCGATTTTTATATCTTCATCGAGGCCGTAGACCTTGCCGTCTACCTGCACCCTGGCAAAACCATCTTTTCGCAGGCGTTCGAACAGCTCGCGGTACTCACCCTTTCGACCACGCACAACCGGCGCCAGCACCTGCAGTTTTGTGCTGTCGGCAAGTTTTAAGACCTGCTCGACTATCTGCTGGGACGTCTGCTGGGTGATCTCTTTTCCGCAGCTCGGACAATGCGGTATGCCTATCCTCGCGTACAACAAGCGCAGGTAATCGTAGACTTCGGTAATCGTGCCGACGGTCGACCTTGGGTTTTTAGAGGTTGATTTCTGGTCGATGCAGATCGAGGGCGACAGCCCATCTATGTGGTCGACATCGGGTTTGTTCATCTGCCCCAGGAACTGCCTGGCGTACGCCGACAGGGATTCGACATAACGGCGCTGCCCCTCGGCATAGATCGTATCGATCGCCAGGGACGACTTGCCCGAGCCGCTCAAGCCCGTCATAACGATGAGTTTGTTCCTTGGAAGCTCCAGGTTTATATTCTTTAAGTTATGTTCTCTCGCTCCGCGAATAACTATCTTGTCTTCGTGCATTACCGTCTCATTTCCAGCTGTTCTGCTTGTGGCGTGAATGGATTTCCTTAGGGGATACTCCCAGAGTATATCCCTAATCTATTTAATCAATTATATCAGGGTTATGTCAGGACAATTATATCAGGAGCGGCAAGGGTAGGCGCTTGGCTGTTTCAGGGCCCAGAGGCCAGAGGCCGGGGTCAAGGGTTTAAATATGAAGGTTGTTAACTAAACGGCAATATATTTAGCAAAGGTATGGGGTTCCGGAATAGGTAAATTGTCTTCCTTTAATCCTTGTACATGCATCTTAATTGCCTCTTGCATATTTTGCTCCGCATCTTCAGGTGTAGACCCAGTGGCAATGCACCCAGGTAGATCCGGTGAATATGCCGAATAATTACCGTTCGCCTTTTCGATAATTACAAGAAAACGATACATCTATTTTACCTCCTTAAGCTTGGCCTGCTTTAGGATGCTATTTAATGTGCCTGGGCTTAAATCGTCACCTAGATGTCCTGCTATTGTAACTCTACCTGTTTTTGAAGAATGTCTATATTGCCTATGACTACCCTTTGTTGCGATCAAGCACCAACCATCATCTTCAATCATCTTTATAATATCACGTACCTTCAATATAATTCAGCCCCTAGCAACACTTTGATCACATGTTATTGCTTAGCCATGGTTATGTTCACGCTTGTGCATCTTATGCTTTAATAATGTATAGCATACAAGCACATTTGGGTAAAGCAAGATGGGAAAGCCGTAACCTTTTAAGGGCTTAAATTTCTCGTCCCTTTTCTTCCTTGCGGTTTACTGTAGCGGCTTTCTTGATTACTTTGAGCCCTTCCTGGGGAATAACCAGATCGGCTGTGACCGAAGTATCGGTTGGCTCGGGGAATGTTATTACCATGCGACCGGTATCCTTGCTTATAATGGCTTCACCAACGTTTTTATATCCTTTTTTGTACCAGCGGAGTTTGTAGTCGTTGCTGCCACCCAGCTTCTTGTCGGCTTGCTTAGCCGAGGTAACGGCACGCATGATGTCCCAATATCTGGGGCCGTCAGCGTAAGACACGCTTAAGGGTTCCTGATCCTGTTCATCCTGTGCCTCGCCGCCCGTGCCATCGATAATGATGATTCTATCTGCGGTTTTTATTGCATTAAAAAACTTTGTAGTCTCATCCGTAGATTTGATATTTTTCGCTTCTTTTGATGGATTAAGCCCCGGCTTAGGGTTTAATGCAGTTGGGATTGTATCGTGGTTTCCACCGGCGCAACCCTGAAGTGCGAACGCCGCCAAAAATATCGCTACCGTTATCGATACAAGTCCGAACCGAATGCTTTTAAACAAGATCATGTTCTCCCTTTACGGTTCTTACTATCGTTGCAATTATTTGATTTTACTATAGCAGATTATATTATAAGCCTCTAAACATGTATTAGGTATACAGTATTTGCACGCTAGTATATTTTTGCGCTTGTGTTTATCTAATCCCCGGATGTACTGGTATTCCGAAGCTTTTCTCATTACAATTTGAGCTATGGATAATTTATTTTCGGATAGTTTATTTTCCGCTCATAATGCTTCGCATACCCCGCTTGCCGAAAGGATGCGCCCGAATAGCCTAGACGAGTTTGTCGGGCAGGAAGAGCTGTTGGGTGAAAACGGCCTGCTCCGGAACATTATTAAGAGCGATAAGCTCAATTCGATGATCTTATGGGGGCCGCCGGGAAGCGGCAAGACAACGATTGCGCGGATTATCGCGCACATGACCGAAGCTCATTTTATCGAGTTTTCTGCCGTAACAAGCGGTGTTGCCGATATACGCAAAGTCGTCAAGGAGGCTTCAGATAGGCGCAGATTCGAAGGAAAGCGCACCATCCTGTTTGTCGATGAGATACACCGTTTCAACAAGGCTCAACAGGACGCCTTTCTTCCGCACATCGAAGCCGGCACTATCATTTTGATCGGCGCAACAACCGAGAACCCGGGCTTTGAGGTTAACGCGCCGATACTCTCTAGGTCCAGGTTATTTCAGCTCGAGCAGCTTTCCGACCAGGATATTGTGGAGATATTAAAAAGGGCGTTCGCCGATAAAGTGCACGGCCTGGGGGAAATGGGACTGGAGATCGAGGATTACGCGCTTGAGCATATCGCGAAAAATGCGAACGGTGATGCGAGGGTCGCTCTCACCGCGCTGGAGATTGCGGCCAATAGTGTTGCTGAGGATGGGGTTGGGGTTGGCAGCGCTGGTGATGGCGATGTCGATGATGGGGCGGGCGGTGTTATCACATTGGCTGTCGCAGAAACCGCTATCAACCGGAAACAGCTGCAATATGACCGCGCCGGGGATGCCCATTACGATATTATCAGCGCCTTTATAAAAAGCATGCGCGGAACCGACCCGGATGCCACTGTATATTACCTGGCAAGGATGCTGGAAAGCGGCGAAGACCCTAAATTTGTTGCCAGGCGCATGGTCATATTCGCCTCAGAAGATATCGGAAATGCCGACCCGCATGCCCTGATGCTGGCAACATCCACGGTTGATGCGCTTAATTTTGTGGGATTACCGGAGGCTAAGTTTGCGCTCTCGCAGTGCGCAACGTACCTGGCGAGCGCGCCTAAATCAAACGCTGCAAAAACGGCGATTAATGAGGCGATCAAGGATGTGCAAAGCGAGCGCACCCTGCCGATTCCTAACCATTTAAGAAATGCGCCGACAACACTCGCCAAGAAGCTCGGGCACGGCAAGGGATATAAGTATCCGCACGACTACCCGAGTAATTATGTGGAGGAAACGTATTTGCCGGATAATTTGAAGGATAAGGTTTACTACCGGCCTTCTGATAATGGATATGAAAAGACCATTAAAGAGCGGTTGAATAAGTTGAGGAAGAAGAAGGTATAATAATTATTTTGCTGTCACACGGGATTTTGTATTTCAGCTATCTTGTCATTGCGAGGGAGTGAAACGACCGTGGCAATCTAGATTGCTTCGCTATCGCTCGCTAACTAGGTGGGACATCTCCTGACTCCTCCGATTGAAGAATTTGCTCGATTTGATCTTTGAGAAAAGGCACCTTATTCTGGATAATGTCCCATAATATAGATTTATTTATACCAAAGTATTCATGTATCGCAATGTCTCGAAAACCAGCTATCTTTCGCCATTCTATTTCAGGATAACGATTCCGATGCGCCTGAGGGATGTGTTTAACCGCTTCACCTATTACCTCTAGATTGCGCAATACAGCATCATACACCATCTCGTTAGAAAGAAACTGCTCTAACGTTCGCTCTTTTGTATAGCGCAATATTTTTTCGCAGGATTGTAAAATATCGTCCAAAAAGAGGCGATAATCACGCGACATACAAAAGCTCCTTCTCAACGTATGGTCGGATACGTGGTTTAAGCGCATCGCGGGTTACCAAATCGACAGATCGACCCAAAAGATCTTCGAGAAAGAACTTTAACTCCATATAACCATCAAACGAAGGCGTCTTGCTAAACTCAACCAATATATCTACATCGCTTTCCGGCCCAGCTTCGTCTCTTGCAACTGAACCAAAAATTGCAAGCGATTTTACGTCAAATTTGATAAGCTCCTGTTTATGCGATTTTAAGATGGCAAACGCTTCATCGCGCCTCATGTTTCACCTCTGTTAGGTCTTTAATTCTGATTTTACCTGTCATTAAATAGTATAGCAACACGTAATACACGAGCGAGGCCCGTTTAAAGCGGGCCTCGCTTTGCTTTTTATATTTACAAACCGTGTACTTTGTATGTATTTTGATAACCTTTTACGGCAATCCTCTTAGCAACAGCTCGTCGTTGAAATCGTCGGTTGTTGTGCCGGCTGTGTCGGTGTGACTGCTAGATGTTGCCCTCCAGACAGTTGGGTTGTGGCAATCCAGGCAGACACTATCAAGATCATGCACGGCATAGGTTTCAGGCGTGCCGTCACCGTTAGTATCATACGACCTAGTTTGACCTACGCCTACCGGCGTGCCGTCAAAGTTTAGACCAAAAAGGTCGTCTTTTAACAACTTCCAGCCTAGTGTCCGGTGTGGCCAGCTGAAGCCGTCATCAGAGCAGCTTGAGTTGTTTGGGCTTACGCTTGTTCTCCAGTTAGGATCCCAGCTTACGGTTCGGGACTTTTCGTACGTGTAACTATGATTTTTATTATCTGGATCATCCGCATGCGGGGCGAAGTTATAATCAAATACCATATTCACTTCGCCTGTGCTTGTTTGTTTTACATGATACGTTGTCTGTCCTTGTCCTATATTTGTGGGATACTCATCAATTGTTATGAGCACACCGGGTATCGGGTTGCCCCACTGGTCATAGGCTTGTTCATACCTTGCAGGTAAACGATCAAGATTATTGTTCGCGGCATAATTTAAGTTGCTTGTGTAAATCGCCTTCTGTGGTTTGTTCGATAAACCACTACTTTCGCTATGGCACCTTCCACAGCTGCTTGAACCCTTATGGCAGTTACGGCAATGGGGACCGAATACAGCTAGATCCTCCGGATTGAACTGCATCTGACGTCCGCAGTGCCTTGAGTTCTCATCGTGGCCGTATGCGATGTCATACTCGCCCTTCCACTGCGTGGCATCGGTAGCGCTTGGATTGCTAGTGGCCTCTAAAGTACCGCCACTGCCACCTGTTTGTGTCTGATCCCTTAGCGCACGATCCTCACTGAATAGTGGGGCTGCTACGGTGTGTAGTCCTACGTTACCATCATGGCAGTCAGAGCAGAACTCATTGATATTCCAGACGCCCGTATGGTTCGGTACTGATTGGAGGTATGAGCGAACAGTATATGCATCACTGCCCCCGGGCAACTTCGCAATACCTATCGGGCTATTCCAGTCAATCGGGATTTTGTTCACCGGGTATGCCCTGTTAGTATCGTATTGGTGAAGCAGACCGGCTGTTACAGACGATTCACCGTTAATTAGCTCAGAATACGCAAAAATCATATCGCTAATCTCTGTGCCCAACGCAATGCTGGTAGTCTCTATCGACCCCGCTTCACCCTCGGCATCACCTATCTTGTAATAGGCAATCGTCTCACTCGTCGTGGCAATCTCACGGTCTGCATCTTTAACCAGAAGCCAGCTGCCTGACAGATACAGCGGTACCGAAGTGTAATATCCTGTGGCAAAATTGCCATTGCCATCTAAAGTTTTCTTATGGCAATCAATGCACTTAATGCTAGCGCCCGGGGGATCAGTTACGCTGCCGTG
>Ga0210037_1000791_pt1 | contig 21553 bp, 10 predicted proteins | sample CryGey08umfilter_3_FD_185451 | JGI IMG/M metagenome (GOLD analysis project Ga0210037, IMG submission 185451) | Groundwater microbial communities from aquifer in Utah, USA - Crystal Geyser 4/9/14 0.8 um filter (SPAdes) (version 3) | ecosystem: Environmental > Aquatic > Deep subsurface >...
AAGCTGAAATTCTCCTTCATGAGTCTTATGCATGAAGCGAATGATAGTGAGGGCCCAAAGAATGTCCAGACATGCTGGTTTACATCTTTAGAATCTAAGGGTTGAACCTAAGGGCAAATTTGCCGTGGAAGGCGCCGGTGACGGTTGCCAGTCCGAATGCGATCGACATCGGCATCAGCGCCGACGGAACGGTGTGGATTACCGATACGCAGCAGAACATTCATCGCCGCATCGGCAACAGGTGGGAACTTGTGCCGGGTCAGGCGGTAAGCGTTACCGGTGCCGGGGGCGGCAATGCGTGGGTAGTCACCAAAAACAATGAGATCTTTGCCATGCAATGAGGGGAGCGGGGCAGCGTTGCTTCAACCGGATGTTCTGTGGCCTGACACCCCCGATCTCCCCGCGCCTGTTCGGCACCCCACTGTTGGATTGTGAACGTTTCCTGAACGGTACAGTTCTAGTTTTTCGATCGGGGGCTCTTCGGCATCAGGCGGACCCTGCGCTGCCGTAACAGAGCCCACCACTTTTTTGACTATTCAGGAGGATTCCATGTCAGTTGAATATTTCAGTAGCAGAGTGAGGAGAACCATAGGCGCGGTCGCGATACTGGCTGCAGCTACCATTTTCTATCCCCTTACGGCGCAGGCCGTAGCATTAAATATCAGCTCCCTGCCAAATTCACAAACACAGCTTCCGGGTCTGGCAAAACTGCAAATTGGCGGAACCATTGGTCAGACGTTTGTTGCTCCCGGCAACGGTTATATCGACACGATTTGGTTTTCTACCAATGGCGGAAATTTCGAAATTTCATTTTACGAAGGCAGAGTGGTCAGGGACAATCTGGGCAAACTGATCCATACCCAGACCGGCTTTGTAACGAATAATGACCGGCTCGGTGCTGTTCCTCTTGCCAGGCATGTTGCGATTACCCGGGGGACTCCGTACACATTTGTCATCAAGAATGTTTCGGACTCCCAGCTTGGAATGCGATCGATCTGGGTTACCACCGAAGATACATACAACGGTGGAGAAAGAATTTTGCATTGGGGTCATGTAAGGGGTGGCATTTCCAGCGATGTCGGATTTATTTTGACGGGTCAGGTGGATGGGATATCGCAAGTAAACGCCGCTCCGAAAGTAACTCCGCCGACAAGACTGACGGGAAGTGTACCTCCCACCACTAACAGTTTCGCAGGGTATTCACCGCCGCCAGCAATCAAGCCATATGAAGCTGTCGCGGGGGGACCACTCACGTTGAAAAACTGCACCCCGGGGACAATTCAGGTAAAAACATTCAATGCGAATGACAGGATGATGTGGGTTCCCTATAAGACCTACAATATTTCTGAGGGACAAACCTCGCAGATGGCATGTGCAACGGCGACATGCAAAGTCGTTATCGGCGGGCGCAAGTGGGAAAATGTCACCAGCTATCAGGTATACAGGGCACGTGATGATATGCGAGCGACAAATCCCGATGCAATCAAGGGCGACTGCAGTATCTTTAGAGCTGTCCGGTAACCCACCGGAATATCCGGCTCTCATCCATGTTACAATTTCCTGTAACATGGATGTTTACCCGGACATTCATGCGGCGCATTTATGGGAACCACGAATAAATGGCGAAGTTCACTGCATCAAAACGTTGCTCTCCGGCACCTGTCGCCACTGTGTTGATATCACTCATCCTTTTACACCTTCGCGGCATAAAGATCCGCGAAAGGTGGGGGGGCGACCTACCACCGGAACGGAAATGTTGTCACCAAATGATAACCACAGAGGGCTTGTGAACGTTTCGTGAACGGTACTGCGCCAGCTTTTCGCTTCAAGCTGAGGATCACAAGGCTTTCAGGAGGTTTTATGAAGAGATTTTTTTGCACGCTGACTTTGCTTTGGTTCCTGAATCCGGGATTGGCACTGGCAGCATGGACAGATGATTTCCAGGCAGAGTCAGATAGCTACGGGCTGGATGTCGCAGTGGAAAGCGCGTTGTCGAATAACGTTTCCGGTGGTGACATATTGGCGTTCATTGTAGCCAATTCGGCAAAATTCCAGGCGAGATCAGGCATGATAGCGCTATTTTGCGCCGGGGCCGACCAGAGTTACGTTCGCACCTCTGCAGAAAAACTCGGGATTCCGAATGCGGACATCAGCGTTGCACTGGAGCAGTCCATCGCGAAGTGCCCGGACAAGATCGCCCTGTCTGGCCGGGATGTTGCGGCTGGCCCTCCCTCCGCAGCTACATCAGCCTCCGTGCCTGACCGGCAGTTACCATTTGGCAATCCAGACTATTTGATATCCAGCTCAGTGGTTGCTGCAGGGGTGGCTGTCTGGGGCGCAGGCGCTTCATTCGGTTCCCCATCCAGCTCACCTGCTGCAACACAACCGGCCAACACGGCACCCACTCAACCGACGGCGGGCGCTGCTCCCCAGACCATTTGGCAGCCCCTGCCCGGCAAGGCACTGGATGTCGGCATCGCTGCCAATGGCACGGCATGGGCAGTTGGCCTCGACTCCGGCATCTATCGTTGGGACGGGGCAAAATGGAACCAGATTCAGGGGGCGGGGGTTCACATTGCCGTAGCGCCCGATGGCAATGCCTGGGTGATCGCGAGAGATGGAACCATCTGGCGTTTCGATGGCCAGAGTTTCACGCGACAGAAGGCCCCCAAAGCGTCGGCTATCGATATTGGCGCCAATGGCGATGTCTGGATTGTCGATGACCACCAAATGATGTTGAAGTGGAATCCTGACGGATCATGGAGTAAGAGATCCGGAAAGGGCAGCGCCATCGCGGTGGCCCCCGACGGCAATCCCTGGGTGCTTTTGCGTGGCGGATCGATCGCGCAACTGGCAGGAAACAGGTTCAATGCCATCCCCGGTCCTAAAGCGATGGATATCGGCATCAGCGCCGATGGAACGGTGTGGGTCACCGATGCACAGCAGAAAATCCATCGTCGCACAGGCAACACCTGGGAACTGATACCCGGTCAGGCGGTAACCATTGCCGGTGCCGGGGGCGGCAAAGCGTGGGTGATCACCCAAAACAATGAAATCTTCGCTATGAGATGAGGACGGAATTCCTCCGGTTGCTGCTCGCAGCCGGAGGAGTCCGACTGTGACGACATTTCTGCGCGGGGGCGGAGCAATGGCCGTTTCCCCCAATTTGATGTTCTGTAGCCTGACATTTCTCGATCACGCCGGGCCTGTGTTCGAACTCTTGGCGCTCTTGAGAACGATTCGTGAACGGTAGGGCGTTAGCTTGCCCAAAGAAATTTCGTGTCCTGTTGGACGAACTAGGTCGGAGGCAATCGCAATGCACGCACCCAAAAAGTTGGCACTCGTGATGCCATTGGTAAGGTGGAAGGAGATTGCCGTGTACAACTCTTTTTTTGTCAACAGAAATGGGTGGTTAAGATGGAGAAAGCAGTGATTATAGAGGGGTTAGAATAATATGGTATCGAACATATGGATGCGATGGTGGATATTAACTTCGCTGATCCTGTTGCTATCTGCGTGCACCAGTACCTCAACGCAACGGCAGATGGATGCTGCTGCCAGTGGATACAAACCATTGCCGATTCACCAATCGGCACTTCGTCTTGCCGCCGAGATCCCTGCCGACAAACTGACTACGGCATCCCGCCAGATTGCGGCTGAGGGTATTCGTGCTCTGGACATTCGCCAATATTCCAAAGCCAGTGATCTATTTAATCTGGCCCTGAAAACGGACATCAACAACAGCTATCTGCACTTTTTGAATGGCCTGACCTACCACCTGCGCGGCCTAGATGGCGAGGCGACACTCTTCGCCTTGGCCCAGCAGGGCTATGAAAGAGCAATCCAGTTTGATGGCAGCAATGCCATTGCCCATTACTACCTGGGCTCGCTCTATCTGGATCGCAGAGACTATGCAGCGGCTAAAGGCGAATTCATGGAGGCGGCTCTCTATATCAAGGACGATCCCGATCTGCTCTACGATCTGGCGACCGCCTCCTATTACGCCAGGGATCCACGTACAGCCTATGCAGCAATGAATGGGCTACTTGCTTTGACAGATGGCGAAATTGGCCCGCGCAATCTGCGTGCCTTGGCGATTACGGCTGCTGCCGCCGGAGACGATGCGGCTGCCAGAGGTTTTTTGAAACAACTCGCGGAACGAAAGCTGAGTCAGGGTCAGGGTCAGCTTGGTTTTGTTGAAGATCGTGTCCAAAGCTGGGCGAGTATCTACTCTGGAAACATTATCAAAGCGGACTATACCATGGGCGGCGGCATGGGCGGCGGCATGGGCGGCGACATGGGCGGCGGCATGGGCGGCGGCATGGGCGGCGGCATGGGCGGCGGCATGGGCGGCGACATGAGCGGCGACATGAGCGGCGGCATGAGCGGCGGCATGGGCAGTGGATATGGTGGTATGAATGGCAGTATGGGTGGTCTGGGTGGAATCCAGCAGGCGGGGGCGTTTTTTGATAAGAACATGGTGATGCTGGATGTCGCCATCATCGCCACAGAGGAGGATGACAACGATACCTTTGGCGTGAACCTCCTTGAGGGGCTGCGGATTCAGTTCGGCAACCAACTTGGCACTCCGGGTTATTCGCGTCAGATCACCCAAAATAGTGACCTGCTCAATCCTCTGTTTGATAGCGCAACCAAGCAGATCACCCGGGTAATTGAGATCCCTTCGATTGCCTACACGCTCAATATCGCCAACGCGCAGGATCGGCGCAACGAGGTGTTAGCGCGCCCAAGTCTGGTTGCGCTCGCAGGGCAGACCTCCACCTTTTTCTCGGGTACCGATGTGATCGGTGCGGCGGTTTCCACAGGTCAGGGCGGGTCGGTGCAGGTTCAGAAGGAGGCGGGCGTCAAACTTTCGCTGTTGCCGGAATTTCTGCCTGATGGGTTGATCAAGATACAGGTGACAGCCGAACGTACCTTCCTGACCAACCCCAACAGCAACGTGCTGTTTGATTTCCGACTGGATACCTCCAAAACGATCGTCAACGCCAATGTGGCCATGAAATTTGGCGAGACGCTGATTCTCTCTGGCCTGTCTGAGCGCAATATCGAGGTGGATAACAGTGGCGTGCCCGGTCTGCGGGATGTTCCTCTGGTGCAATATCTCTTTTCCCGCCAAACCAAGCGAGACTTCCATAAGTCTGTATTGATTCTGATTACCCCGCGCCGTCCCAGCTACACAAACCGCGATGACAGGGATATCGCGGCGGAAAGGGAGAACTTCAGCGACTTTGAGCGTGCCCAGGCTGAGTTTGAAGACAAGTACAAGCTCTGGTTCCAGCCTGTTCCCAATGTAGCCCAGGCTGTCTCCATGCTTGAGTATAGTCCGGTATTCCGGGAGTTCCGCTCGGGTGATATCAAGCTGGATTCCTGGATCTCTCGTGCCTCGCATGGTGGACGACTTCGCGCAGCGCTCGGTTTTCTCTACTACTGACCTGAACTATTCCAGCATCCATGCGTATCTGGTGGCTATTGGGCCGATTTATCCTCATCACAAGCGGATTGCTGATGATGCTGGATCTTGCACAGGCTGAGAGTTCGCTTCCGCCTCCTCTTCTGGAGGAGGAGCTGAGGGATGCCTTTGTTGGTGCTGAAAAGGCCCCCGAAACTCACTGGGTCTCCCTGCGCGGCCGTGCCGCTGATCTGGCGGTCTCTGGTACACATGCTTACGCCATTGATGCCGATGGATTGATCTGGCGCTCTCCCATCAGTGAGGTTCGTCGAGGCAACAGCAATAGCTGGAGCAAGCAGTCCGGCAGGTTTCGGCGGCTGCGCGCCACCCACGACGGAAGTATGTGGGGACTGACTAAATCGAATCTACTCTATCGCTATTCCGGCAGCCTGTGGCGACCGGTAGCCGAGCAGGTTCGTGATGTTGCCGCATCGCCCGATGGCATTGTCTGGTTGCTGCGAAGTGACGGAGGGCTCACAGATCTGATGGGGAATCGTCCATTCCTGCCGCTGCCTCCTGATCGGGAATGGAAAGCCGAATCGTTGCAGTGTGATGAACATGGCCTTCCCTGGTTGTGGTTTCCAGATGGCTCCATTCTTCGATTCGACGGCACTGGCTGGCAGCAGGTTGCCACTTCAAGCGAGGGGATTCGTTCATTTTCCATCGGGTTGAGCGGTACGGTCTTTGCGGCGCGCAACGATGGTGCTCTCCTGCAATTCCAGATGGCAACCAGCCGCTGGGTTGTTCACGCACTGCAAGGGGGAAAGGAGAGTCCGCCGGCTCGCGATGTGGCCGTGGATCAAAATGGCTACCCGTGGCTGATCGCGCCAAATGGCAACCTTTTTGCGGAGCTGCCTGTCAGGATAGAGGAGCTGGAGGAGAAACTGTCGCCAGCTGTATTCACCCGTTTGCTGAACTGGAAAGCGGCGGGCACCGGGGCAGCGCGGCAGATCAGCGTTGGCGAGGATGGCACAGTGTTCAGTCTTGCCCCCGACGGCTCTATCTGGCAATGGCAGGAGAAGGGGATATGGAAACCGATAACCGGTAAAATGGTTCATATTGCTGCCGGTAGCAACGGAAGCGCCTGGGGCATTGATGGTCAGGGTGGCATTCAGGCGCTGACGGATGGCTTCTGGCGTGAGCTGGATGGGCGGGCACGACTGATTGCGGTGGCACCGGGCAATCACCTGTGGGCACTGCTCTCCAACAACACGCTGAGTGAACTGACCCAAACCACCAGACAATGGAAGCTACGTGTTGCGCTTACGTTCCGGATTCGCTGGCTTGCCGTGAGTAGCCGGGGAGAGCCATGGGTTATCGATGACCAAGGGATTGTTCGACTGTTTCAAAATGGGGAGTGGATCACCATTCCCGGAATCGAGGCCAACACTCTGGATGTCGGGTCCGAAGGAACAGTCTACGCTACAACTCCTGAACATCGGATCTACTGGCTGGAGATGCGGGACATGAAGTGGAAGCCGGCTACGGGTGAAGCGAATCAGATTGATGTGGGGCCGTCAGGTGCACCATGGATCGTTACCCCGGAAAACAGAATCAAGGCTTCAGACCGTTTTTTCCGGGATCATGAGGCAAAACTGGAGGCGATCCGGCTGGCCGAAGAGAGGGCCTCACCCAGGCCGCCGGTGTTGACCATCACCTGGCCTCTGCCGACGCAAAATCAACCACTCACCTTTCAGCAGCTACCCAACAGCGCTGGCATGCAGGATATTGGTATCGGCAGCAATGGAGCTGTCTACGCTGTGGGTGCAGATGGCAGTCTTCAGTGTTTCAGCAATCCGGATAGATCGTTCAAACTGGCCAGTCGTGGTAATAATCAGCGGATCACCGTCAATCCGGACGGCAACCCGTGGATACTTGCCGATTCGGGGATCATCTCATTTTTTGAAAAGGGGAGCTGGCAGATTGTCCCCGGTTTTACTGGCGGAGATCTCTCCAGCAGCCCTGATGGAACCATCTGGGCAGCCGGATCAAACGGTGCCAGCTACCGCTACTCATCTGCTTCGCAGCGATTTGAGCTGGTTCCCATTACCAGATCTACAACTCCGTTCAAACTCACACGCATTGCCGGAGTCAATCGAAACAATTTCTGGAGCGTGGGCGATGCGCACCAACTGATGTCCTGCGAGAAGGGTGCCTGCTCGCTTCAACTTGTCGGAGCCTCCGATGTGGCTCTGGCCCCGGATGGCACCGTCTTTGCGCTTGATTTGCTGGGAAGAGTACAGAGGTATAATGCACGCCAAAAAAAGTTTGAAGTTCAGAACGGACAGGGGATAGCTCTCTCTGTCGGCCCGCAGGGGTTACCGTGGCTCATCACCAATAATGGCCGCATCAGTTATGCCGGCCTTTTTTTTCCCCTCAGCAAGAGCATCAACACCGCAACTTGCGCTACTGCCTTCGCCCGCTCCTCTACGCCGCAACCTCGCTCCTCCTTTTCGCTTAAGGCTGTGGATGATCTGGTATCGCGCTCCCCCGGTGGTCTGATTGCCATCCTGGCCAATGACAGCATCAATGGCATGATCCCCAATCCGGGCAATGTAAATATTGCCCTGAACAGCAATAGCAACCTGTTGCGCCTCTCCGGTGATTCAATCGTTGTATCTAACCTCGCCACCATCGGCAGCACGCTGACCGCCAGCTATAAAATCTGCCCTAGGCAGGTTTTTGGTGGCTGCGCACAGGCCAACATCAGCGTCAGAGTCTCCGGAACACCTGATGCGCCAACCGCTGTTTCCGCCGCAGCGGGAAATGCACTGGCGTCGATCAGTTTTTCGCCCCCGCTCAGTGACGGAACCAATCCCATTATCGGCTACACAGTGACTGCCAGCCCCGGTGGCAAGCAGGTGAATGGTACCTCCTCCCCGATTACGGTCACCGGATTAGCGAACGGAACCGCCTATACCTTCACGGTCACCGCAAGTAATGCGATTGGAACTGGCCCCGCATCCTTGCCCACTGCGGCTGTCACCCCACTCTCTGTTTCGGGTGCGCCTGTGATTACCTCGGCCACTGCGACCAACGCGCAGGCGCAGATTGCGTTTACACCACCAACCAGTACGGGTGGGGCGCAGATCACTGGCTATCTTGTCACCGCCTCGCCGGGTGGCATGACCGCCAACTCCACAACATCCCCCATCACCATCACCGGGCTGAGCAACGGTACCCCCTATACCTTTACCGTCGCGGCTATCAACGCGGTTGGAATTGGGCCCGCCTCTGCACCATCCCCGGCTGTGGTTCCGCAGGGACTGCCCGGTGCGCCATCCGCTGTAATCGGCGTGGCCGGAAATACGCAGGCCCAGGTCAGCTTCACCGCTCCGGCCAACAACGGCAGCACTATCACCAGCTATACGATTCGCTCGACGCCCGGTGGCCTGATCGCGAATGGCACGGCTTCGCCGATCATGGTTACCGGTCTGACCAATGGCACCGCCTACACCTTTACTGTCACAGCCACCAATGGCGTGGGTACCGGGCCAGCATCTATTGCCTCCGCACCTGTTACTCCTCAGGGCGTACCCGATGCACCAACAGCCGTGGCAGCCATTGTCGGCAACGGACAGGCAGATATCTCCTTCACTGCGCCAGCCAACAACGGTTCAGCCATCACCGGTTACACAGTGACATCAGCACCCGGAGGACTTACAGCCACCTCTGCCGGATCACCCATTACGATGAATGGTCTGATCAATGGCACCGCATATACCTTTACGGTGAGGGCAACCAATGCGGTGGGAACCGGTCCTGCGTCTTTCGCATCCCAGCCGGTCATACCGCAGGGACTTCCGGGCACCCCGACCAATGTCATCGCTACCGGGGGCAACAGTCAGGCACAAATCAGTTTTGCTGCTGCCAGTAACGGCAGCCCGATCACCAGCTACACGGTGACCTCGGCACCGGGGGGGCTGACCACCACAGGCACGGCATCCCCGCTGACGGTGAATGGTCTGACCAACGGCACGGCCTACACCTTCACTGTGACAGCAACCAACGCAGTTGGCACCAGTCCGGCATCGACTGCTTCGGCGGCGGTCACGCCAACAGGCGTACCCAATGCTCCCACCGCTGTGGCTGCCGTTGCCGGAAATGCCCAGGCACAGGTCAGTTTCACCTCCCCAGCAGCCAACGGCAGCCCGATCACCAGTTACACGGTCACCTCAACTCCGGGGGGATTGACCGCCACAGGTGCTGCATCTCCGCTGACTGTGAATGGTCTGACCAATGGCACTGCCTACACATTTACTGTGACCGCAACCAATGCGGTGGGCACCAGCCCTGCATCAACTGCTTCGGCGGCGGTCACCCCAACAGGTGTTCCCAATGCTCCCACTGTTGTGGCTGCCATTGCGGGCAATGCTCAGGCTCAGGTGAGCTTCACCGCACCCGCAGCCAACGGCAGCCCGATCACCGGCTACACGGTGACCTCGACTCCGGGTGGCCTAACCTCCACCGGTGGGGCATCCCCACTGACGGTGAATGGTCTGACCAACGGCACCGCCTACACCTTCACTGTGACAGCAACCAACGCAGTAGGAACCGGCCCGGCATCAACCGCTTCGGCGGCGGTCACCCCAACAGGTGTTCCTAATGCTCCCACTGTTGTGGCTGCCATTGCGGGCAATGCCCAAGCTCAGGTCAGTTTCACCTCCCCAGCAGCCAACGGCAGCCCGATCACCAGTTACACGGTCACCTCAACTCCGGGCGGTCTGACCGCTACAGGTGCGGCATCTCCGCTGACTGTGAATGGTCTGACCAACGGCACTGCCTACACCTTCACTGTGACAGCAACCAACGCTGTAGGAACCAGTCCGGCATCGACTGCTTTTGCGTCGGTCACCCCAACAGGTGTTCCCAATGCTCCTACCGCTGTGGCAGCTGTTGTCGGGAATGCCCAGGCGCAGGTCAGCTTCACCGCCCCCGCAACCAACGGCAGCCCGATCACCAGTTACACGGTGACCTCAACTCCGGGTGGCCTAACCTCCACCGGTGGGGCATCCCCACTGACGGTGAATGGTCTGACCAACGGCACCGCCTACACCTTCACTGTGACAGCAACCAACGCAGTAGGAACCGGCCCGGCATCAACCGCTTCGGCGGCGGTCACCCCAACAGGCGTTCCTAATGCTCCCACCACTGTGACTGCCGTTGCGGGCAATGCCCAAGCTCAGGTCAGCTTCACCGCCCCGGCAGCCAACGGCAGCCCGATCACCAGTTACACTGTGACCTCGAATCCGGGGGGATTGACTGCCACAGGTGCTGCATCTCCGCTGACAGTAAACGGACTGACCAACGGCACCGCCTACACATTTACCGTAACGGCAACCAACGCTGTAGGAACCAGTCCGGCATCGACTGCTTCGGCGGCGGTCACCCCAACAGGTGTTCCTAATGCTCCCACCGCTGTCGCTGCCGTTGCGGGCAACGCCCAGGCGCAGGTGAGCTTTATCGCACCCGCAGCCAACGGCAGCCCGATCACCAGCTATACGGTCACCTCAACTCCGGGCGGTCTGACTGCGACAGGCGTGGCATCTCCGCTGACGGTGAATGGCCTGACCAACGGCACCGCCTACACCTTTACTGTGACGGCAACCAATGCAGTTGGGACCAGTCCGGCATCGGCTGCGTCGGCGACGGCCACTCCAACGGGCGTACCCAATGCGCCGACCGCTGTGACTGCCGTTGCCGGGAATGCCCAAGCGCAGGTGAGCTTTACCGCACCTGCAGCCAACGGCAGTCCGATCACCAGCTACACAGTGACCTCGAATCCGGGCGGTCTGACCGCCACAGGCACGGCTTCACCGATCCAGATTACCGGTCTGACCAACGGCACTGCCTACACGTTTACTGTAACGGCGACTAATGCGGTGGGAACCGGCCCGGCATCGACACCATCCATAGCCGCAACGCCGATGGGTCTTCCAGGCGCACCAACAGCCGCATCCGCTGTTGCCGGTGACACCACAGCCCAGATCAGCTTCACTGCTCCAGCCAACAATGGTGGCTCTGCCATAACTAGCTATACGGTGACCTCAACTCCGGGTGGTCTGACCGCCACCGGTGCGGCATCCCCGCTGACGGTGAATGGCCTGACCAACGGCACTGCCTACACATTTACCCTGACGGCGACCAATGCGGTGGGTACCGGCCCTGTATCGACTGCTTCGGCGGCGGTCACCCCAACAGGTGTTCCTAATGCTCCCACCGCTGTCGCTGCCGTTGCGGGCAATGCCCAAGCTCAGGTCAGCTTCACCGCACCCGCAGCCAACGGCAGCCCGATCACCAGCTACACAGTGACCTCGAATCCGGGCGGTCTGACCGCCACAGGCACGGCTTCTCCGCTGACGGTAAACGGACTGACCAATGGCACTGCCTACACATTTACCGTGACTGCGACCAATGCGGTGGGTACTGGCCCGGCATCAACCGCTTCGGCGTCGGTCACCCCAATAGGTGTTCCTAATGCTCCCACCGCTGTCGCTGCCGTTGCGGGCAACACCCAGGCGCAGGTGAGCTTTATCGCACCCGCAGCCAACGGCAGCCCGATCACCAGCTATACGGTCACCTCAACTCCGGGCGGTCTGACTGCGACAGGCGTGGCATCTCCGCTGACGGTGAATGGCCTGACCAACGGCACCGCCTACACCTTTACTGTGACGGCAACCAATGCAGTTGGGGCCAGTCCGGCATCAACCGCTTCGGCGGCGGTCACTCCTGCTGGTCTGCCGGGAGCGCCGATTGGCGTGGCAGCCAGCCCGGGTGATTCACTGGCAGATATCTTCTTCAGCGCACCGATCAGCAATGGCGGCAGCATCATAACCAACTACACGATCACCTCGACACCGGGTGGCCTGACCGCCACAGGTGCGGCTTCACCGATCCAGATCACTGGTCTAACCAACGGCACCGCCTACACCTTTACTGTGACGGCGACCAATGCAGTTGGCACCGGCGCGGCATCGACACCCTCCATCGCTGCAACGCCGATGGGTCTTCCAGGCGCACCAACAGCCGCATCCGCTGTTGCCGGTGACACGACAACCCAGATAAGCTTTACCGCTCCAGCCAACAATGGTGGCTCTGCCATCACCAGCTATACGGTGACCTCGAATCCGGGCGGTTTGACAGCTACAGGTGCTGCATCACCCATCACTATCACCGGATTGACCAATGGCACCGCCTATAGCTTCACGGTGACAGCAACCAATGCGGTGGGAACCGGCCCGGCATCAGCCCCCTCCAACGCAGTGACACCGCAGGGAGTGCCCGGAGCGCCGACGGCGGTGGTCGCAACGGCGGGGGATTCACAGGCCTCCATCGCCTTTACCCCGCCTGTCTCCAACGGTGGTTCGCCGATCACCTCATATTCGGTGACCTCGAGCCCCGGTGGTTTGACCGTTACCGGAGCGGCCTCGCCACTCGTCCTTTCCGGCCTGACCAACGGCGCGGCATACAGCTTTACGGTGACTGCGACCAATGCTGTGGGAACAGGTCTTGCCTCAGCCCCCTCCAATACAGTGACGCCGCAGGGAGTGCCGGGAGCGCCGACGGCGGTGGTCGCAACGGCAGGAGATGCTCAGGCCTCCATCGCCTTTACCCCACCTCTCTCCAATGGTGGTTCGGCGATCATCGGTTACACGGTGACCTCGAATCCGGGCGGTTTGACCGTTACCGGCGCGGCATCTCCGCTCGTGCTTTCCGGCCTGACCAACGGTACCGGCTATAGCTTTACGGTGACGGCAACCAATGCGGTGGGAACAGGCCTTGCCTCCGCCCCCTCCAATGCAGTGACGCCGCAGGGAGTGCCGGGAGCGCCTATCAGCGTTGCGGCAATCCCTGGCGACGGATATGCCCGGATCAGCTTCAGTCCGCCTGTCTCGGACGGAGGCAACGCCATCACCGCCTATACAGTCACTTCGAATCCGGGCGGACTGACTGCCTCCGGTCCTGCTTCACCACTTACGATTAACGGTTTGACCAACGGCACGGCCTACAGCTTTACCGTGACGGCAACCAACGGGATAGGAACCGGAACCGCATCGGCTCCTTCGCCCGTCATCACACCAGCTGGATTGCCCGGCGCGCCTGCCGGAGTTGTCGCCGCTCCGGGGGACGGTTACGCAGTCGTCAGCTTTGCCGCGCCAGCGTTCAACGGTGGCAGTGCCATCAGCGGATATACGGTGACTGCAACGCCGGGTGGCCTGAGCGCCACAGGTGCGGCTTCACCGATCCAGATCACAGGCCTGACCAACGGCACCGCCTACACATTTACTGTGACTGCCACCAATGCTGTCGGCACCGGGTTGCTATCGGCTGCCTCACTGCCTGCTACTCCACTGGGAGTTCCCGGCTCACCGACGGCACTCTCGGCCTTTATCGATCCACAGTTGTCTCAGGTTTACGGTACCTTCGCTGCTCCGCTCGCCGATGGTGGCAGCCCGGTGACGCAGTACAATGTCGAACTGGTGGTTGCCGGAGGAACGATAATGGGAACCAACACATTCGCTTCGCCACCCGCTTTCCAGTCAATGCTGGTCGATGCCACCACATTCTGTGCCCAGTCGCTGCTGGCAGGCACACTGAATATCACTGCGATCAATGCGGTGGGGAGTAGCGCGGCGGTTTCGATGAATTTCGATCCGGCAATCGACTGTCCGCCACCTCTGCCGGGGCAGCCAACCAATGTGGTTGCCGTAGCCGGAGATGGCTATGCCGTAATCAGCTTTACTCCGCCTGCCGGTACGGTCACCGATTACATGGTGAATTCATCGCCGATCGACCAGATGGGCTTTGGCACAGCCTCTCCGATTACCGTTTCCGGGCTGCTTAACGGCGTCAGTTACACCTTCACCGTTACCGCCAATAACATGATCGGTAGCGGTACGCCGTCAGCTGCCTCCAACGCGGTGATCCCGACCGGGCCGACAGGAGTTCCTACCGCTCCAACTATTACCGGAGCTGTGCCGGATCCGGTGATGCCCAACGTGATCACCGTCAGCTACACGCCACCGGTCAACACCGGCAGCGGGCCGGTAACTACCTACAATGGCTACGGTGTCGATCAGACCTGGGGATTGATGGCGGGTAGCGGCACCAACGCCGGTGACCCGCTGACAACCATTTCAATCGATCTGACCAGTGGCTGTCTGCAGGGGGCGGCTGGCCAGACCCTGACGGTCGATCTCTATCTGACCGGAACCAACATTAGCGGTACCAGTCCGGCAAGCGCGATATTTCCGTATTCGCATCTGTGCCAATAGGACGATCATCTTTTTGAGCTGAAGTTTCACCGTTATTGGCGGCCATGTTTTAAGCAGGGGTATATGCCCCTTTCAGCAAGCCAATCCCCATGTTATGTGGATTTGTATTGCGGCAATTTTCTCTTAAAAAATCTGCATGTTGCGCCATTTTTCTATGGGATTATGCCACTGTTCATACTTGTGCGTATAGAGCGTAACCAATTAATATCATAACAGAATGTGATGAGCGAGATGGGTGTTTTGAACGATCTCACGATCAGATTCAAAAGGTTTTCTCCGGCTCCAGGTTGTCTTGGTGGTGCGGAGTGAAATGGCAGCGAATGAAGAAGGTTAGACGAACTAAGTTGCTATTCCTTTACAAGCGTCAGGGCTGACTATTCTAAAGCGATTTGGTGGCCAGCATAATATTGCTGTCATCGGGACTGTTTGTTATCACAAAGCCCAGTTTCTCGACCAGTTTCTGCATGTTTACGTTCTCGGTTAAAATCTCACCGTTCATGTGTTTGATGCCACGCTGGCGAGCTGCTTCGATCAGCGACTGCATCAGATGCGTGCCGATCCCCTTATGCTGCCACTCGTCAGCGATCACCAGGGCGAATTCACAGCTTTCACCATCGGGATTCAGTACATAGCGAACCACGCCAAGTTCCAGCTCTTCTTCCGATTCAAAAAGCGCGATCAGGGCCAGTTCACGGTTGTAATCCAGCTGGGTGAAGCGGACCAGCATTTGTTGCGTCAATTCGTTCAGGCTTTGCATAAAGCGGAAATACTTTGATTGCGGAGACAGCTTGCGCACAAAGCTCTGCTCGATGGATGCATCCTCAGGGCGGATCGGGCGAATGGTGATGTTGGTGCCGTCGGCCAGTTGCCAGCTACCAACCAGATGATTCGGATAGGGGTGAATTGCCATATGGGCATAACGACTCAGGCTGGGGACGGAGTGTGCAACCTCAATGCGTGCATCCAGACCGACTACGCCATGCTCATCAGCAAGCAGCGGATTGATATCAAGACTGACGATTTCAGGCAGTGCGCAGACCATCTCTGAGACCTGGCATAGCGTTTTCACCAGAGCATCCATGTTGATCTCCGGCATATTGCGGAACTGGCCCAGCAGTTTTGCAACACGCGTACGGCTGATCATTTGCTCGGCCAGGAAGCGATTCAATGGCGGTAGTGCCACGGCGCGATCATGCATTACCTCCACCTGAATACCGCCGGCCCCGAAAGTGATGGCGGGTCCAAAGACCGGATCGCGGATAACCCCGATCAGTAATTCACGACCATTGGCAGGGCGCTGCATGGGTTCGATGATGACACCACTGATGCGGGCTTCGGGATATTTGCTGTGCACCTGCTCAAGCAGTTCGTTGTAGCTGCTGCGTATGGCATGGGCATTAGCGATATTGAGGCGGACACCGCCAACATCCGATTTGTGGGTAATGTCAGGTGAATTGATTTTCATCGCTACCGGAAAGTCGAGCGATTCGGCAATCACCAGCGCTTCGTTGGCTGAGTGACATTCCAGACTCTGCGTAACCGGGATGCCGAAGGCATGCAGCAATGCTTTGGATTCGGTGATGGAGAGGGTGTTGCGTTTGTCTGCCAGAACGCTCTCGATAATCAGACGCGCCCCTTCCGCATCAGGTGCTTTATGAGAGATCAGACGTCCGGGCACCTGCATCAACAGTTGCTGGTTGCGATGGTAAATGGCCAGATAGGAGAAAGCTTCCACGCTCGATTCGGGATTGTCAAAACATGGCAGATGTTGTTGAAAGAATAGCCGGTTGGCCTCATCCACCTGCTGCTGGCCCATCCAGCAGGCCAGAACCGGCTTACCACTGTCGGAACGCGCCTCGATTACAGCGCGGGCACAGGCAGTGGGATCAGTCATTGCCTGTGGTGACAGCATCACCAGAACGCCATCCACTCCTTCGTCAGCCAGACAGATGCGCACCGCCTGGCGATAACGCTCAAAGGTGGCATCACCGAGTACATCGACGGGATTTGCGCGTGACCAGTGTGCTGGCAATAGTGCATCAAGTTGTGTAATGGTTGTTTCTGACAGTTCGGCAATAGCGACACCGAGATCAATCGCACGATCGGTCGCCATCACACCGGGACCACCGCCATTGGTGATGATTGCCAATCGATTACCATGCACGCGATGGCGATTGGAGAGTAACTGGGCAGCGGCAAACAGCTGCTGGATGGTCATGGCGCGTACCACGCCAGCACGTTGCAGAGCAGCATCGAAAACATCGTCACCGCCGATCATGGCGCCGCTATGGGTGACGGCTGCACGCGAGCCCTCATCGTGTCGACCTGCCTTGATTACGACCACGGGTTTCATGCGTGCTGCGATGCGCAAGCCGCTCATAAAGCTGCGGGCATCGCGAATACCCTCCACGTAAAGCAGGATGCTTCGGGTATTGGGGTCCTGAGCCAGATAATCGAGAATGTCTCCGAAATCGACGTCCGCTGTATCGCCAAGTGAAACAATAGTCGAAAAACCGACATCGTGGGCTGTGGCCCAGTCCAGAATAGATGTACAGATTGCCCCGGACTGTGAAACCAGCGCCAACTGTCCCGGGGCAGCGCTATTCTTACTGAAGGTGGCATTGAGTCCGACTACAGGACGAATCAGCCCCAGACAGTTAGGGCCAAGAATACGAATATGATACTGATGAGCAGCTTCCAGTACGTTGCGCTTCAGAGCCGCGCCTTTGGCATCGCTTTCGCTGAATCCGGCGGAGATGATAATCGCTGCACGTACGCCGTGTTCACCACAATGGTGAATCATCCCGGCAACAGCAACTGCCGGAATTGCGATCACAGCCAGATCGACGGGCTCGCCCACCTCCGCCAGAGAGGCATAACAGGGAGCGCCGTTGAGCTCCTGATACTTCGGATTAATCGCGTGAATTTGTCCAGCAAAGCCGCCATCACGCAGGTTTTCGAACACGCGAGCACCGACAGAATCGGCACGCTCGCTGGCACCGAAGACAGCGACCGAGCGCGGTGCGAAAAGATGGTCGAGAAAATGGGTGCCCATGGTTGCCTCTTTTGTGCTGTAATTTGGATTGGTGTTCCGGTTATGATAGCACATATCCCGCCAGCTCACGATAGCGGGTTGTTTTACCTATAAATATGCGGGAGCTGATTATGACATTAGCGTTTGTTTCTCATCCCGATTGTGCCCTTCACGATCCGGGTGATGGTCATCCGGAGCGGGCAGCTCGCCTGACTGCGATTCAGGATCAGTTGCTTGTTTCCGGACTGGACTGGGTATTGAAATATTATCTGGCACCGCTGGCCAGCCGTGAACAACTATGTCGGGTACATACGCCGTCGTATGTCGATGATGTTTTTCGGCTCTCGCCTGCTGATGGCCGTATCTGTTTAGATGCGGACACATCCATGAGCCCCGGCTCTTTGTCTGCTGCCCGGCATGCAGCAGGGGCCGCTATTATGGCCGTTGATCTGGTCCTTTCGGGGCAGGTTCATCGTGCATTTTGCAATGTGCGTCCGCCCGGCCACCATGCGGAACCAGCGAAAGCGATGGGGTTCTGCATCTTCAACAACATTGCCGTTGCAGCTGAACATGCGCTCTGTCATCACGGTCTGAAACGAATCGCTATCGTCGACTTTGATGTTCATCATGGCAACGGCACGGAAGCGATCTTTCGCGATAAGCCGGAAGTGTTGCTGTGCTCAACTTTCCAGCATCCATTCTACCCTTTTAGCGGTAGTAATACGGTCTCCGATCATATCATCAATACGCCGTTGCCGGAGGGTACCGATGGTTCCGGGTTCAGAGAGGCAGTGCGCCAACAGTGGCTGCCGGCACTACGGCAATTTGCACCAGAACTGATCTTTATTTCGGCCGGTTTTGATGCTCATGTGGCTGATGGAATGGGCGGACTAGAATTGACCGAGAGCGATTATGACTGGGTAACACGGGAAATTGTTGCAGCAGCTGAGCCACACGCACAAGGACGCATTGTGTCGGTGCTGGAAGGCGGATATGAATTGTCGGCCCTGGCGCAGAGCTGCGTTGCACATATCAACGCGCTGCTCGATTAGGGGGCTGGCTGTAACGAATTCAGGGGGCATCGGATGTAATTTGAATCACATGGTTTGAGCAGTCAGATCAGAGTGTGTATAATCACTATGCGGGGAGATGTCATCTCTTTTTTTAGTGATGTTTTCCCTTTAAATGCGATCTTTTTCCACAAGCTGCAAAAAATATATGACGATGATGTTACATGTTAATGTGTTAACTTTATAATCACATGTAACTATTTAAAAAATATAGACATATAATTAATGGTTAAAATTTAATCATGTTGTAAAAAAGACCGTAAGTCTGTTAAATCAAAGAACTGGTGAAAAACAATCCACAAAGTTATCCACAGAACGTGTGGATGATTAAGTTGATGGTAATGTGAGTACTTCTGCACCTGTTTTGGTGACTGCAAGCGTATGTTCAAACTGAGCTGAAAGCGATTTATCTCTTGTGACTACTGTCCAGTGGTCAGACAGCAGTTTTATTCCAGGCTTGCCAAAATTCACCATCGGTTCGATGGTGAATACCATGCCGGGCTTTAGCGTAAGGCCCTGACCGGTTTTGCCGAAGTGAAGAACTTGAGGTTCTTCATGGAAAATGCGACCAATACCGTGACCGCAGTATTCACGTACAACAGAGCAACGCTCTGATTCAACGTATGACTGGATGGCGAAACCAATGTCGCCAAGAGTAGCTCCCGGTTTTACGACAGAGACACCAATATCCAGAGCTTTTCTGGCAATTTCAACGACCTTTCTGGCTTGCACCCGTGGCTCGCCAACATAAAAGGTTTTACTGGTATCACCATGCCAGCCATCAATGATGGTGGTTACGTCGACATTGATGATGTCACCGTTCTTTAATACTTTGTCATTGGGGATGCCATGGCAGACGACGTGGTTGACGGATGTGCAAACGGATTTTGGAAAACCATGATAATTTAACGGGGCAGGAATACCGCCATGCTTAATGGTGAAATCATGCACCAGAGTATTGATCTCGTCAGTGGAAATGCCTGCCTGAATATATGGTTCAATCATGATCAGAGTGTCAGCTGCGAGCCTGCAAGCGGGTTTCATGGCTTCAATATCCAGTGGTGATTTAATCGGTACGGTCATTGGTTTTATCCTATTACGGTCAATGTTTATTGGCTGTATGCTGGCAAAAATCATTGTGAAGTCTATGTTTGAGGTGTTTGAAGATGATCGGGTGGAGGTCTGTATGAAATTGTATTTGGCTCAACATGGTTTGGCGACAACTTCGCAGGAGAATGCGGAACGCCCCCTGAATGCGCAAGGCCGAGAAGATACGACGCGGACAGCCGGTTTTTTGAGTTTATTTGAAAAACCGAAACCAACGCGAATTTTCCACAGCGGAAAATTACGTGCAGAGCAGACTGCCAATATGTTTGCTGAAGCGTGGGGCAGGGGATCTGTACAACAGGCGGAAGGCTTGTCTCCGGCTGATGACCCGAAGTATTGGCTGGATATGTTGTCTGAATCTGCTGAAGATACAATGCTGGTTGGTCATATGCCTCATCTTCAACGTCTGGTCGGGTTGCTGCTATGCAATGATAAGAATAAATCACCTGTGTTATTGAGGAATTCAGGCGTCCTATGCTTACAGCAGGATGCAAGCGAGTGGCAGGTTAAATGGTATATTTACCCGGCACTCTTTTATGGCGAAGCATAAAAAAAGCGCCACAAACTCATGTGGCGCTTTGTTACGTGTTCCGGGTTAACAGTTGATTTTTATTTTTGGACGTTGCCGTACATGGCGACACCGGAAGCTTCATTCACATACAACAGCTTCCAGAGAGCGTTACTATCAGCATCTGTTGCAGGCAGGCTTTGCACTTCGATGATTTCCCTGTTTTTGACATTTCCCTTATGTGTGGCTACTGAAATATTGCAAACACCACCGACAAGGAACTCTTTACCTACAACCTTTAATGAAAACTGACAATCGATTCCGTCATCTTCCAAAGCTGCATTGTCACCTTCCTCCCCCAGTGCATCCACTTGTACATTGAGGATGTCGCCACTGTGCATCCGTGGAGGGTGAACAATGGCAAATGGCTCTGCCTTTCCTTCAAAGGATTTCATAACATCAGCGAATGTTCCTTTGACTTCAGCCGGATACTCAAACTTTCCATGCATGTTATCTATAGGCATGAAGCTCATGAAATTTACATGGTGGCCACCTTCAGAGGCGATGTTTGCCATGGCGGGTGTTGTGATAAATAGTAAGGTGAGGGCAAACAGTTGTGAGATCATTTTCTTCATAAAAGTTTCCTTGTCGTTTTAATTTTTTTTCAGTGGTTGAATAGTCTCGATGAATTATTGCAAGCCAATTTTGGAAGTCTGATACCATCATAGATAATTGGATGCTGTCAATATTTTTTGAGGAATTCTCAAGCGCTAAATTTTCTAGTGAATTATTTCCTGAGCGATTTCTTGTAACTGCGCTAATATTACGCTTGATGGTTGGTGCTATGTTACAGTATTTCGCTGTTGCCTGTAGTTCATGGTCTTAATATAAATAAAACTGAAGTTTCACCGTTTTTGAGTTGCTTCACTCAAGCAACCATGCGTAGCAAGAGATCCACGGGCAAATTTTTCGCGGGTTTGCCGAGATTGGAGCAACCGGCATTAAAATCATCCCTCAGCGCAGCCCTGGCAATAATATGACGGATGTCAGAGAAGGCGAAACTGCTTCGGCCTCGGATCATATGGCGCC
>Ga0210037_1000793_pt1 | contig 21481 bp, 20 predicted proteins | sample CryGey08umfilter_3_FD_185451 | JGI IMG/M metagenome (GOLD analysis project Ga0210037, IMG submission 185451) | Groundwater microbial communities from aquifer in Utah, USA - Crystal Geyser 4/9/14 0.8 um filter (SPAdes) (version 3) | ecosystem: Environmental > Aquatic > Deep subsurface >...
ATGAAAAATAAATTATAAATTAAGATAAATAATCAATTAAAACAGGAGCAATTAAAAAGCCGTCAGTTTTTGTTATGGCGAAGTTGGCCAAAACGCTTGGTGTTTCAATTGAGAATTTAATAAAATAGTTTATATGAAAACCAATCATAAAATCATAATCGGTGATTCTAGGAATATGGCGGAACTACAAAATAAATTCGTTCATCTTGTTATTACTTCGCCGCCATATTGGCAATTAAAAGATTATGGAACTTCTGATCAGATTGGTTTTAATGATAGTTATGAAGATTATATCAATAATTTAAATTTAGTTTGGAAAGAGTGTTCAAGGGTTTTAAATGATGGTTGCCGTCTTTGTATAAACATCGGCGACCAATTTGCCCGTTCTGTATATTATGGACGATATAAAATTATTCCTATTCGCACGGAAATAATAAAATTTTGCGAAACCATTGGCTTTGACTATATGGGTGCGATTATTTGGCAGAAAGCTACGACAATGAATACAACTGGTGGGGCAACTATAATGGGCAGTTTTCCTTATCCAAGAAACGGAATAATCAAATTGGATTATGAATTCATTTTAATTTTTAAAAAGTCAGGAGAAGCGCCATTTGTATCAAGGGAAATAAAAGAAAAATCTAAAATGTCTAATGAAGAATGGAATCAGTATTTTACTGGCCATTGGAATTTTAATGGCGCAAAACAAGATAAACATTTAGCTATATATCCAGAAGAATTACCGAAACGGCTTATAAAAATGTTTAGTTTTGTTAGTGATACGGTTTTGGACCCATTTTTGGGTAGTGGGACAACTACTCTTGCGGCGAAAAATTTAGATCGCAATTCTGTTGGCTATGAAATAAATAAAAAATTCTTGCCAATAATAAAAAAAAAAATTGGAGCAGATAAAGAAGATTTGTTTAACGACGTAAATTTTGAAATTATAGAACAGAAAAATAAAATTACAGATTTTAAAAGTGAAATCTTAAAACTGCCGTATATTTTTAAGGATTCAATAAAATTTAGCAGAAAGATTGATCCTAAAAAATTAAAATTTGGTTCAAAAATTGATTCTGTGAATAACGAAAGAGTAAATCTATATTCCGTCAAACAAGTTATAAACCCCGAAAAAATTTTACTAAATAATGATTTAATGATTAAACTAATTGGTATCAGAACCAATAAAGAAATGTTTAATGAAGCAATGGAGTTTTTACAATCAAAATTGAAAAATCAACGGGTTTTTATTAGATTTGATAACTCAAAATACGATAGCGACAATAATTTGTTATGCTATTTATATTTACAAAATAAAACTTTTATTAACGCTCATTTAATAAAAGCTGGCCTTGTAGATGTAGATGATAAAATTGATTATAAGTACAAATTAAAATTTTTAAATTTAACAAAATAATATGCCAAAAGAATGGATATTGAACCAAGCAAATATGAGATGGGGCATAACCAAGAAAAGCAAGGTTGGTCCCGTTGCAGAATTGATAAGAAAATGCGCTCCCAAAACTTTAAAGGAATGGGAAAAGTTTTATTTGGAAAAAGCTTATTCAAAACAGCACCTTGAACAACTTGGGAAGACCTTATTTATAAAAGTTACTGATGTTTGTAAGGCCGAAATAGAAAATGTTACAGAAGAAGATTGTATACATTTTATTTACAATTTAGTGATCAATAGAACCTTTGACGGCTACCACTCAGAAATTCAAACAATTTACGGCCAGCTTGAAAAAATTCTTGGAGTAAAAATAGAACCCGCTCCCGATGAGTGGGATAGAGGATATAATGTTGATTATTTTATTAAAATTAATGATAAATACATCGGGTTTCAAATAAAGCCAGCAGGCTACGAATATATTACGCAAATAATCAATGATAGAGAGCAACAGAAAAAGACACACGAAAAATTTACCGCAAAATATGGTGGGAAGGTATTTTATATTATTTCAATAACAGAAGGTAAAAATAAAATAATACATAATCTCGAAGTAATTGATGAAATAAAGAAAGAAATCAAAAGACACAAAAAATCCTAATGTTATTTTTTATGAATGAAGAAAAAATTATAAAAATAATAAAATCAAAATCTCAAGCAATAGATGAAAATTTACTTTTACCTACTGAACTTACTAACATTAAAGAAAAGATTGGAGGATTTTTAGATGAGAATTTAAAGGGCAACAATTTGCTACTTTTGTGTTATCGGAAATTTAAACTTGGCAGTAAACCAAGAACCTTTTGGTCTGGAGAAATTTTTAATGTGTTAATTCGTATTGATTTTCTTAATGGAATATTAACATACTCCAAAAATTTTTCAGTCCATTCATCGCCAAAGGCATCATTATTTTTATGATATTCTAAAAAGTCAGGACTTGATAATTTTCTCACTGCTTTTACTTTTATGTCAGTTATATCTGTTTTTCGCATTTTGCTTATTTTAAATTCGAGATTTAAATTTTTACTTTATTATCCTATATTCGTAATTTTTGCGGATTAAAATATAAACGAATAAATAAACATAAATAATCCATTGAGGTTATGTGCCATATGAAAGTAGGCCACTTATATTTTAAATGTAAATTATCAATTGAATTTTGTGATATTTCAAAAAATTTATTTGCTTAAAAATATAATTTTTAAGCAGATTTTTAAAAAATATCTCATAAGTTAATTATCCTAATTTAAAGGGATGGGCACCATAGATTCACTATAATCAATATCAAAAGTTTCCCATTTCGCAAAAATATAGTTAATTATTTGTTTATTTAAAAATATTTGATAAGAAAGCCCTTCGGACAAATCTTAACTAAAATTGTTATACTTTCCAGATAAGTAAATTTTATACTTTCCAGATAAGTAAATCTCATATTTTATAATACGATAAAAATTATAAAATCGAACAAAATTGATAACAAGAACTATAAATTGAAATGGGAAACTTTTGTCAATATAAATACAATTAAAATGGAAAATTTGAATACAATTAAAATGGAAAATTTGAACAAATATGTCAATAATTATATTACAAATAAATATGTATTAGAATTTGTAAATAAATCAGCAGAAATTTGCAATCCAGATAAAATTTACTTTTGTGACGGTTTGGAAGAAGAAAAAAAATTTCTTACCGGCGAGGCAGTTAAAAGCGGTGAATTAATTGAATTAAATCAAGAAAAATTTCCAGGATGCATATTGCACAGAACTGCCATAAATGATGTCGCGAGAACCGAGCATTTGACTTATATCTGCACAACAAAAAAAGAAGATGCAGGTCCTACAAACAACTGGAAATCTCCTGAAGATGCGTATGAAGAATTAAGCGGTTATTTTAGAGATTCGATGAAAGGAAGAACAATGTATGTCATTCCGTTTATGATGGGTGTTCCTGGATCAAAAATGAATAAAATAGGGGTAGAACTTACAGATAGTATCTATGTTGTTTTAAATATGAGAATAATGACACATACCGGAAGAATTGTAGCAGACGATATCATAGAAAATAATTTTACCAAAGGGCTTCACTCAAAAGGCGAGCTCAATCTGGAAAAACGGAGAATCTGCCATTTTCCTGAGGATAATACCATAATGAGCGTAAATTCTGGTTACGGCGGAAATGTTTTATTGGGCAAAAAATGCCTTGCACTTCGTATTGCAAGCTATCTTAGTAGAAAAGAAGGATGGATGGCAGAACATATGTTTTTAGCTGATATTCAAACACCTGACGGAAAAAAATTTTATATCGCAGGAGCATTTCCAAGTGCGTGCGGAAAGACAAATCTCTCTATGCTAATTCCTCCAGAGTCCCTTTCTGGCTACAAAGTAAGAGTAATAGGAGATGATATTGCCTGGATGTACATTGGAGATGATAGCCGACTATGGGCAATTAATCCTGAAGCAGGATTTTTTGGGGTTGTTCCCGGAACTAATATAAAAACAAACAAGAATGCAATGCTGACAATTAAGAAAAATACTATATTCACAAATGTTCTTCTGAAAGAAGATAATACCGTCTGGTGGGAAGGAATGGAAGACCCACCTGACAAGGGAATTGACTGGAAAGGTGATGCATGGACAAAAGATATGAAAGATGAAAAGGGAAACCTTGTTCCAGGAGAACATCCGAACAGCAGATTTACAGCACCAATATCACAGTGTCCTGTAGTATCTCATGAATTTTCAAATTCGAAGGGAGTTCCGATTTCAGCAATCCTTTTTGGTGGAAGAAGAGAAAGCGTTGTACCAATTGTTTATGAATCATTTAACTGGCAGCACGGGGTTTTTATTGGTGCAAGTTTGAGATCAGAGACAACCGCAGCAGCAATGGGAGTTGGAAAGGTTGTCCGAAATGACCCGATGGCAATGATACCGTTTTGCGGATACAATATGGGGGACTATTTTACCAACTGGTTAGACATTGGAAAGCGTATGAAATTTCCTCCGAAAATATTCTTTGTTAACTGGTTCAGGAAAAACAGAGAAGGAAAATTTTTATGGCCCGGATATGGTGAAAATTTAAGGGTTATTGAGTGGATTATAAAGCGATGTGATACTTTTAGCAATAATAAAGAAAAAGAAGCAGTTGAAACTCCTGTCGGCTATATTCCAGCAGCAGATGCAATAAATACAAAAGGAATAGAAATAAGCAAACAGGACATAAAAGAATTGTTAAACATTGATGTCCAGGAATGGCTTAAAGAGGCAGATGAAATAGATAAATTTTTCAGTAAATTTGACAGGATGCCGAAGGAATTAATAAAGGAATTAAACAATTTACGAGAACGGTTGAAAAAATAAGAAAAACTCATAAGATTTCAAAATTTAAAGATGAAAGTAGATGGATACTCTTTCGGACGGATAAAAATTGAAGGCAAAGAATACATCCATGATTTGTGGATAATAAACGGAGAAATTTATAAAAGGGATAAAGGTATTTCAAAGAGATTGTCCGGGACATCGCACAGGATTCCAAAAGAAGAATTAGAAAAAATTTTAAGAGAAAATACAAAAAGGGTTATAATCGGCACGGGAGAAAGCGGAATGGTTTCTGTAGAGGAAGATGGAACAAAGTATCTGAAAGAAAAAGGAATAAAATTAGAAAAATACGAGACGGGAAAACTTGCAAAAATGAAAACAAAATTTGGAGGAGATGATTCGGGAATTATACATATGACCTGCTAAATTTATGTCTTATTTATGTCTTTTTTAACATTCAGTATTTGTTTATCTGTTATTGTTTATCTGTCCTCATTTATATTCTTTGCACACACATTTTAAAATGGATATTGAAGGTTATTGCAGGCGTGAGCTAAAAAAAGGAATAAGTGAAGAAGAAATTTTAACCGAAATCTCGTCTTTAATTTTAAAGATAAAATTTAACTCTGACAAAGACAACAAAGACAACAAAGACAACATAGACAATATAGATAAAGCAAAATTACTTGCAGAAGCGGTCCTGGAAGAAGTAAAGAAAACCAACCGGAATATTGACAATAAATTTCTGAATGACCTGCTGAATTTTCCAAAGTCAAATGTCAGCATGGGAGAAATCGGGGTTGGAAGCAGAGGTAAAGGTGATTTCTTTGTTCATGAAAAAATTTGCAGTATAGCATCGCATAATATCAGCGGAAAATTTAATAATGTTGTTGTTGGTGCAAAAGAGCATGACGATGCAGGCATTGTCTGCATCGGAGAAAACGGAAAAGACAAAGAAAACGAAAAAAAAGAAAACGAAAAATTTATCGTTGTTTCAGTAGATGGCACGCATTCCCGTTTATCAGAATATCCTTTTATTGCCGGCTTTCATGTCGCACGAGCGTCATTAAGAGACATTTATGTAAAAGGAGCGAAACCGGTTGCATTGCTTGATGACCTGCATTTGGCAGATGACGGCGATGTCGGACGGCTGTTTGACTTTGTTGCAGGAATTTCTGTAGTCAGCGAACTGGCGGATGTTCCGTTAGTTGCCGGCTCAACATTAAGAATAGGCGGGGATATGGTTATCGGAGAGAGGATGGTTTCCTGTGTTGGTGCTGTCGGAATTATAAACGATGCAAATTTCATTAAGGCAAGAAAAAATGTCCGGGTTGGAGATAAAATTTTAATGACAGGCGGGGCAGGAGGCGGAACAATAGCAACAACTGCAATTTATTCCGGAAATTTTGATGTCGTTCCTGAAACGATGAACATCTCATTTATAAAAGCGTGTAAAATTTTGCACGAGAAAAATTTACTGCATAAGACCAACGCGATGCTTGATGTGACAAATGGAGGAATCAGGGGAGATGCTTATGAGGTTCTAAATTTACTGAATGCAGAAAAAGACAGAGACAAAGAAAAAATAATAAATATTATTGAAATTTTAAATAACGACTATGAAGAATTTTTTTACCCAAGCAAAGAGCCATTTAATGTTTTGATTTCAACGATTTTATCCCAGAGAACAAAAGATGAGAGAACAAAACAGGCAGCGGAAAATTTATTTAAATTTATTTCAAAGCCCGAAGATGTTTTAAAATGTAAGATAGATAAAATAGAAAATGCAATAAAAGGAGTAAATTTTTATAAGACAAAAGCAAAACGAATTGCTGGAATTTCAAAAATTTTGATTGAAAGATACAACAGCAAGGTTCCTGACAATGAATATGACCTGTTAAAATTAAATGGTGTCGGAAGAAAAACAGCAAACTGTGTGTTAACATTCGGATTTAACAGGCAGGCGATTCCCGTTGATACCCATGTTCATCGCATTTCAAATCGTCTCGGAATAATGAATACAGAAAATCCAGCCGAGACAGAGAATGAACTGAAAAAAATTTTACCAAAGGACTACTGGAAAACAATTAATTACATATTTGTTCAGCACGGGCAGAATGTCTGTCTGCCGAGAAATCCGCAGTGTATGTGGTGTAAAATAAAAGAATATTGCGGGCATTCATTAAAGGAAGATGGTCTGAAAAAGAATGTCTCTATAAAATTTTACGGACCAAAAATCAAAAATTTAATAAACAAAAAAGTCTATAACATGCTTAAAAATTTAAATATTGACTATCTGGGCGTTTCTCTTGATTCACTAATGCTTTTTGTTCCTCCTGAAAACTGCGGCGAAATTATTAAAATTTTAAGGAATGCAGGAATTGAAATTGATGAAATCGGAGAGGTTATAGAAAGTAAGAGAGAAGGAAAAATTTTGCTGACAGATGAAAATAATAATGAAAAAGCAATTGAGCCGTTGTTTAGAGAGTCAGCATATACAAAAATCAAGAAGGTTGTCGGCGAGCAAGCACCAGGGAAATTTGAGGAAATGAAGAAAAATGTGGATAAAGCATATCAGGATGCCTTAAAAAAGAAAGAGGAAATTTTAAAATTTATTGCTCCTGCCGGGATTTGAACCCGAGTCGACGGATCGAAAGTCCGTTATCCTGCCTGGCTAGACTACAGGAGCAAAATTATTCTTTAAAATCACAAATAATTATGTTTAGGAATATAAATATTTATGATTTAGAAGCATGGACAAAGTTATTTTAAAAATTCATTTAGTTTTCTGATTTGTGAGGGGTTTAAAAGCACCTCATTTCATTCGGAGATTTCAAAATGGACACAATTTTTAAATATACTCTCTCTGACCCGGATATTTAAAAATCTGTTGATTTTTAAAGATTAAAAATTTAATTTTTAGTATATTTAACCCATCTTTCCCAACATCAAAAAATTTACGGGTAATTTTAAAAATTTACAAAATTAATTATAATTAACAACAAAAATACGCTCAAACTTTTACGCTGGGGTGGGAAACTCGGGATATATTTAAAACAAAGTTTTAAATCACCTCGCTGTTACGCTCACTCCGTTCGTGTATTTGCAAAACTCTGCGTTTCGAAAATGCTTGCACTATTTTTAAAGATTAAAACCAAAGGTTTCAGTATATTTGAAAATCTGTTGATTTTAAATTTGCTTAATTTGGGGCATTTTCATCGCTCTATAAATGTTATTATAGCAATCCTAATATTTATCTGCTCAAAACTAAATGATTTTTTCGGAAAGTTAAACAAAAAGTTAAACAAAAAATAAATGTATTTATTGTTAAATTATTGTTTGTTGGTGGTTGAGTAGCAAATAGAAGTAGGCCATTAATTTAATTAGACTGCTATAATAACCTGCCTACAAAGTAGATCGTATTCTTGTGTAATAATCTGTGTATAAGTGGTGGCTACATATATATAAATTTTATGGAGCTTTTTTAAAAGCTACCGCTGTACTTAGACTAATGAGCCACCTCTTTTATATTAAATTTTTCATAAATAAATTTAAAATACAAATATAAATTTAATAAATTTAATAAATTTAAAACAAAAAATATCATCGGAAGGGTCGGCAGGATCTCTAAATTTTTTGAGAAGTCTTTTCAGACTATCTCTTTATTTAAAGTGAGAAACCGCCCTCATAAGCACTAATCGCAATGTGCGAATTCCTCTGCGGAATATCGCTGATATATCGAGATTGTGTATGGCGGAAGACCTGTCCGACCCGATAGAAATTAAAAATGTAAAAAAATAAAAAAAAATAATTTAAAATAAAATAGTAAAAAAATAAAATAATATTTAGGAAAAATTTAAATTATTAAATGTAGAAATGAATAAAGATAAATGAAGGTAAAATAAATTTATCCGGGTTTGTTTCTACCGCAGATTATTATACGAAATTTTAAAACAGAATAAGAGGATAAATTTAATAAGAGGATAAAAAATTAAAACAGGTAAAAAAGATGAAATATGAGGTCAAGAATTTGTAAAAAATGTAACCCATGCCATCAACCTAAAAACTGTAACCCATGCCCTCAACCTTTCTACATAATATTTTAATTTATTTTCGTAATTATTAAATCATAAAATTTAAAAATGTGTCAATCAGAGGCAGCCGTAACTGCAAGAGAAGTCGTTAGTGTATTGCCAAGAATATTAATGGAAGAACCTGCATTAAAGTATGAAATTTATGCTATACTTGAAGAACACTTTCCTCCAAAGGAAGAGTTTAACAGGATTTTGGAGGAGATAGAAAAATCAAGGATAGAGACCAATAAGAGATTTGCAGAGGCGAGAGAAGAAAGCAACAGGAGGTTTGAAGCGATAGATAAGAGATTTGCAGAGGCGAGAGAAGAAAGCAACAGGAGGTTTGAAGCGATAGATAAAAGGTTTGAAGCAGTAGACAGAAGGTTTGAAGCAGTAGACAGAAGGTTTGAAGCAGTAGACAGAAGGTTTGATGCAGCAGATAAAAGATTTGATAAAATTGAAGCAACCCTTGGTACGGTTCAAAAAACAGTGGAAAAACTCACTCTTGATATTGAAGAAGAGGCAAGAGAGGTTGGAAATTATAAATTAAGGGAGAAAAATATAGATATTGAATTAGACCGGTTTGAAATTCCCCAGGTTATTGAAATTGACATTTACGGCTGTAATGATGAATTATGCGTTATCGGAGAATGTAGTGTAAGAGCAGGAGTTAGTATTTTGGACAAACTGGAAAGAGATATGAAAAAACTAAAAGAAAGTGCCCCTGAAAAAATTAAAGGAAAAGTTATAAAGTTAATATATACATCATTACCTGTGGGGGATCTCATAGAAGAAGCAAAAAAGAAAAATGTGTGGGTGCTCAGAAGAGAAAAAGAGGTTACAGATCTTGTTATTGATACAACATAAGGTAGAATAATATGCACGAATTTCTGTTGTTGTGTGCCAACTCACATCTTTTATTTTTTATTTCAAAATTTAAATTTGATTGCTGTTATTTTTCAACCTTACAAGTTTAACCATATCCAAAATTTAAGCAATTGTATAAAAAAAGTGCCATTAACCCATACAACACGTAACCTTGTTTTTATTATTCAAAAAATAATTGATAAGAATAATCATAAAATTTTTATTAAAATGATTAGTATAGATCTACCTCAAATCATGGAAAAAAAGATAAATGCTTTAGTAGAAGGAGGATATTATCCAAATATAAACGAACTCATAAAAGACGCTTTTAAGTCACTCCTGGAAAGTAAAGCAGATTTGAAAATATCTACTGCTTTGGAAATATACAAAAAAGGAGATGTAACTCTTGGGAGAGCATCAGAGATTGCAGGACTATCTATATGGGAATTTAAAGAAATATTAAAAAGCAGAGGCGTAAAGATTATTGTTGAAGCACCTTCAAAGGATGAACTGGACGAACAAATAGATCTTATGAAACATTGAGAATGAATATCATATTTGATACTGATATTTTAAGCATCTTTGCTAAGGCAAATGTGATTCAATTGCTTGAAAAATTGCATTAGACAGTTGTGAAATAACTTAAACTCAAAAACAGGTAATTTTTGATACTTCAAACCCTTGTAGATAATTAAAAACTACGCGTGTAAAGTGTTCGTTTACTCAGTGAGGTTGGAAAGGATATTGGCAAACAAACATAATTATCAAATCGTATTAAATTACTTTAAAGACAGACACTAATTAAAGACAACATTTTAATATTGCCCAAAAAAATGGAAAAAAAACTTACAAAAGAGGAAAGGGAAAAACAAGATAAAAAACTAACGGAAAGCGAAAGAAATAAAATAAAACATGGGATAGTTGGCGCCTTGAAGAAGACCATCTATTTGTCTCCGGAAGATTTTAAAAAAAGTATAGAAATAACAGAAAGGGAATATTAACCAGATTTATCTAATTGGTGAAACAAATTTTTTGGCAGATTTGGGTTACCGGCAGGATAAAAATGTAGTACATCTATTTGACTTTGTGTTGGCAGGCAGAATAAATTTGGTCGTACCGGAGATATCACTTCATGAAATGTTGGAAGTTTTTACAAAAAAATGTGAAAGTGTATCTGATTGGCAGGAATAATATCATAATTAAATTTTAAAATCACTTTACCATCGTTCAGATATTTTTTAATAAATTAAAAAATGGAGAAAAAAATAGATATAAAAAATTTAACAGAAGAAGAAAAGGAGAAAATATTAAGCAAGATATGGGGCTTTATAAAAAGATACGCCCCCGAAGTTACTGCTGATGATTTTAAACGAAAGAAAAGTGAAAGTATATCTGATTGGTGAGACAAACTTTTTGGTAGATATTGGTCTTCAACAGGACATTAGAATAAAACATTAGATAGAATTGGCAATGAAAGAAAAAATAGCATTAGTTGTTCCAGAAATTTCATTTTTTGAGGTTTGGGAAGTTATTTTATCAAAAATAAAAAGGAGAAAAGAGCTCGCAGAGAATTTAAGAAAAGAGGCAAATCAAATTGGCAGAAGCAACTATGCGGAAAAAAGTGCAAAGAATCTGAAAGAAAGTGCAAAATTACTTGAAGAAAGTTATGCGGCAGATATGTCTTCTCTTGAGGATTCCCTTAAAATATTAAAGCAAATTTGCACTATTATAGATTACAGCCCGACAATACATACGAGATCATATTTAATAACTCTGGATAAAAGATATGACATTGTGAATCCCGATGCTTCAGTCTATGAATCAATAAAAGAATTTGCTCGCGAGAACGACGGAATCAAAATCCATCCGAATAAAAACACAGATGATTTTGATAAGAAAATAATCCGTGAAGAACTAAATAATTTGGAGTTGAAGTTTACTTTGATTCAGGAAAGGTGATCAAAAGAATTACTGAATTGACAGAAGAAAAGTTAACACGGATTGGAGTTGAGAAAAGATAATTTTTTAAAATTAATAAAAGAAATAAAATTTAAAATGAAAGTTTCAATTATCGGAACCGGCTATGTTGGATTGGTAACAGGTGTTTGCCTGGCAAATAATGGAAATGATGTTGTTTGCGTTGATATAATTAAAGAAAAGGTTGATGCAATAAATGAAGGCAGAGCAATAATTTATGAAGAAGATTTGGAACAGATTTTGGTGAAAAATTTAAAAGAAAAACGCCTGAGAGCAACAACAAATATTGGCGAAGCTGTAAAATCCGCAGATGTTATTTTCATTTCTGTCGGAACGCCGAGCAGAGAAAATAAGGCAATTGATTTGGGATTTATTGAAAATACTTCCTGTGAGATTGGAAAGGCATTAAAAAATGAAACTAATTACAAAGTTATTGCAGTAAAAAGCACAGTAGTTCCGGGAACAACAGAAAATGTCATAATTCCCTTACTTGAAGAATTTTCAGATAAAAAAGCTGGCACAGATTTTGGGGTTTGTATGATTCCGGAATTTTTAAGGGAAGGAAGGGCAATTTATGATTTTATGAATCCTGACAGAACAATTATCGGTGAATATGATAAAAAATCAGGAGATAAAGTTTTTGAATTATTTAAAAACTTCTCCTGTCCGGTTTTGAGGACAAATTTAAGAACTGCTGAAATGATAAAATATGCGAGTAATGCCTTTCTTGCAACAAAGATTTCATTTATTAATGAAATTGCAAATATCTGTGAATTAAAAGGAATTGATGTAAACGAGGTTGCAAAAGGGATTGGATTGGATAAGAGAATTAATCCTCACTTTTTACATGCCGGAATCGGATTTGGAGGAAGTTGTTTTCCAAAGGATGTTTCTGCTTTAATCTCAAGTGTTTATGAAAATGGCTATGAACCGAAATTGCTGAAGGAGGTTATGGAACTAAACGAAAGACAAAAACTATGGCCTGTAAGAAAGGTAAATGAAATTTTTATTGATTTGAAGAATAAAAAGATAGCAATACTTGGACTAGCTTTTAAAGGAAACAGCGATGATATGAGAGAAGCACCAACATTTTCAATAATAAACTTATTACTCAAAAAGAATGCTAATATCCATACATACGATCCAAAGGCAACTGAGAATGCAAAAAGGATATTTGGAAATAAAATCAATTACTGTAAAAATATAGACGAATGTCTGAATGACGCGGATGTCTGCATTATTGCAACTGACTGGGACGAATTTAAAAAGATTTATGATAAATTTAATTTGATGAAAAACAAAATTGTTATTGACGGAAGAAAAATGCTAAATCCTGAAAAATGCAAGGAATTAAATGTAAAATATTACGGAGTAGGATATAAAAATGAATGAAGAAATTGCTTTAGTTACCGGGGGAGCAGGATTTATAGGAAGTCATTTATGCGAATATTTGCTTAATAAGGGCTTTAAGGTAATTTGTGCGGATAATTTATCAACAGGAAGCGAAAAAAATATTGAAAAATTAAGGACTAATGAGGACTTTAAATTTTTAAAGAAAGATGTAAGAGATGATTTGGAAATTAAAGAAAAAATTAATTATATTTTTGATATGGCATCAAGAGCATCTCCAAAGGATTTTAAGGATTATCCGATAGACATATTAACGACAAACGGATTTGGTGTTTTCAATTTGCTTAATCTTGCTGAAAAAAATAATGCAAAATTTTTATTTTCTTCAACGAGTGAAATTTATGGAGATCCAAAAGAACATCCGCAAAAAGAAACATACTGTGGAAATGTAAATACTCTTGGAATAAGAGGTTGTTATGACGAAGCAAAAAGATTTGCAGAAGCAATGACAATGGCTTATGTTAGGGAAAAGAATGTTGATGCAAGAATTATCAGAATATTTAATACTTATGGTCCCCGCTTAAATGAGTATGATGGAAGAGTTATTTCAAATTTCATAACACAGGCATTAAGAAATGAACCAATAACAGTTTATGGGGATGGAAATCAGACAAGAAGTTTTTGTTATGTTTCTGATATGGTTGAGGGGATTTATAAAGCAATGATGGAAGGAAAAAAAGGAGATGTTTATAATTTAGGTGGTGAAGATGAATATAAAATTTTAGATATTGCATCTAAAATAAAAGAATTAACTAGCACAAATTCAAATATTGTGTTTAAGGAATTGCCTGAAGATGATCCAAGAATAAGAAAACCTAACATTGGCAAAGCAAAGAAATATTTAAATTGGGAACCTATTATTAATCTTGAAGATGGCTTAAAGAAAACAATTGAATATTTTAAAAATGAAATTTAATTATTTTAAAATTATCAGGTTTATCTTTTAAAATAAAAATGACCCAAACATACACTTTACCGGAATTCATGGAACGAGAAGTAATGATGTTGGTAAAATCCAGGCATTATTCAACCAGAATTGATGTCCTAAAGGACGCTTTAAGAGCTTTGTTCGCAACAAAGCCAAATTTAAAGATATCAGTGGCTTTGCAAATGTACCTGAATAACAATGTTCTACCAAGAGGAGCAGAGATTGCAGGAGTTACTACTGTTGAATTTAAAGAAATTATGGCAAATAAAGGAATAACGAGAGTTAGTGAATCCAAATCAACAAAAGACATGGATGAAAAAGCAAATAGTTATAATAAATTTACAATAAATTTATAAAAAGAACCAAAAATGGTTGAAGTTTCGGTTGTAATGCCTTGTTTAGATGAAGAAAAAACGGTTGGTATTTGTGTTGAAAAAGCAATAAAGGTCTTTAAGGAAAATAACATTGATGGGGAAGTTATTGTTGCAGATAATGGTTCAACAGATAATTCGGTGGAGATTGCGAAAAAAGCAGGAGCAAGAGTTGTTTTTGAGAAAAGAAAGGGCTATGGAAGTGCTTATTTAAAAGGATTGAACGAAGCCAAAGGAGAATATATAGTAATTGCAGATTCAGATAATACTTATGATTTTTTGGAAATTCCAAAATTTTTAAAGTTATTGATGAATGACCATTATGACTTTGTTATTGGAACGAGATTAAAAGGAAAAATTATGCCTGGAGCGATGCCGTGGTTACACAAATATATAGGAAATCCTATTCTGACAAAAATTTTTAGAACTGTTTTTAGTGCGAATATTACAGATATGTATTGCGGTATGCGAGGTTTCACGAGAGAAGCAATGGAAAAAATGGATTTAAGATGTATTGGAATGGAATTTGCACCTGAAATGATAATTAAAGCATTGAAAAATAAGCTAAAGATGGGCGAAGTTCCAATAACTCTACATCCAAGTATTGGACGCAAACCAAAGATACACTCTTTTAGGGACGGTTGGAGAGCATTAAGATTAATATTTTTATTTGCTCCAAACTGGCTTTTCATGATTCCAGGAGCAATATTTTTAGTAATTGGTTTATTACTAATTTTTGCAATACTAAATGGACCTTTAGTTATTGGATCAATGCGATTTGACATTCATCCAATGATATTTGGAGCGTTTTTATCAATCATTGGATTGCAGACAATAATATTTGGAATACAATCAAAAATTTATTCAAGATCAATAGGACTTGAAAATGAAAGCAAGACATTAAAATTTATAGATAAATATTTCACACTTGAAAAAGGAACAGTAATTGGATTTGCAATATTTTTTATTGGAATGATAATTTTATCGTATATTTTTAATACATGGCTTACAGTTGGTTTTGTTCAGCAGATAAAGTTAATGCTTATTGGAATGACTTTAACAGCAATCGGAATTCAGATAATATTTTCATCATGGTTTTTGAGTATGATCGGAATTGAAAAGAAATAATATATAGTATTCCAAATTTATAAATTTAAAAATAATTTCAAGGATGAAAGCAATAATAACAAATAAGGCAAAATTGCAGAAAAAATTTATGGATGAATTTTCAGAAATAGAAAGTAAATTAGCAGAATATTGTAATGTTTTTAACGGAAAACTTTTTTATACTGATAAAACAAAATCAGAAGAAATAAAAAAGGTTTTTGATGGAGCAGAAAAAGAAAATGCTAATTCTTTTTTAATTGTCGGTGGAAACGATGTAATTCCTTTTTTCAAATTGAAAAATCCTGCAAGTGATGACGGAGATGAGATAGTTTATTCTGATAATCCTTATGCTTCCAAAGATAATGATTATTTTATTCCTGAAAGAAGTTTGGGTAGAATTCCTGACGGAAATAATGCGAATTTCTTGATAAGCGTTTTGGAAAATTTAATAAACTTCAAAAAAGACAGAAGAAAAGGAAAGTTTGGATGTACTGCATCAGAATGGATTAAAGCAAGCAAGGAAGTTTTTAAAGCAATAAATGGAAGAACTTTAAAGATTTCACCGCCAGTAAAAAGTAATAACATAAACATTAAATGGACAAATAAGAAGAAGTTTTCTTATTTTAATTTGCACGGAAGTGAAGAAACAAAGTACTGGTACGGACAAAAAGGAGAAAATTATCCGGTTGCATTTTCTCCTGAAAATTTAAATGTTGTAAATTGCATCAATGCAGTAATTTTTAGTGAGGCATGCTATGGGGCGAACATTATAAATAAAAGTATAAACGATGCCATATCTTTAAAATTTCTTGAAAGAAAAGCATCTTGCGTTGTTGCTTCAACAAAAATTGCTTACGGTCCATCAGAACCGCCAAGCACTGATGCTGACTTATTGGGAAAGTTATTCTTTAAAGAAATAATTAACAAGGAGACTTATGGAGTTGCATTAATGAAAGCAAAACAAAATTTTGTTGTTGAAGGTTCAAAGAAAGGATATTTGGATGCAACAGAAAAGAAAACATTGATTGAATTTGTTTTGTATGGAGATCCAGAATTATCAATTTAAATTTTTAAAATTTTACAAATTTTCAAAATGGATGAAGATATTATTAAAAAGATAAAGGAAAAGGTAATAAAGGAAAATCCTGAATTTAAGGATGTTGAACCAACACTAATAGAAGAAGTATTAGAAATTCCTGGGGAAATAAAAGAAAAGATGAAAAAGATGGGAAAAGAAATAAAACAAACAAATCAACAAAAGCAAGCAAAGCAGGGATTTGAAAAAAAGAAAATTAAAACAATAACTTTTAAAAGATTTGCAGTTGCAGAAGATGGTGCAAAAATTCCGATTGTTTTGCGAGTTACGGTTGATGAAAAAGGAAATATATTAAAAGAAAGTGGGAATTAAAAAATTAGCAAAATGTTTAGCAAAATACTTAAATGGATGTGGGACAAATTATCTGAAGAAAAACATGACAGAATAAAGAAAATTCTTATAAATAGTGCAAGTTTTCGCAATTTGGTATCAATTTTGAGACCAAATATTGTAAAGGTTAAAGGAAATAAGATGTACATAGACACAAAAAGAAATCCCGCAATTGCACTTTATGACATTGGAGGATATGAAAACGCAGAGACAGAATTATTTGAAAGTCATATAAAAGAGGGAGATGTGGTTATGGATATTGGAGCAAACATTGGATATTACACTTTAGTTGCAGCAAAACTTGTTGGAGCAAATGGGAAGGTGTATGCTTTTGAACCAGAATCTATAAATTTTTCTTTTCTTAAAAAAAGTGTAGAAATAAATAATTATGAAAATGTTATTTGTGAAAAGAAAGCGGTTTCAAATGAAAACGGAAAATTAAAATTATTCTTGCATAAATTTCAAACTGGCGCTTATACACTAGTTGGGGGGGGTGATAACTATGTTGAAGTTGAGACAGTTAAATTGGATGATTATTTTAAAGATAAAAATAGTAGAGTTGATGTAATAAAAATGGATATAGAAGGTGCAGAGGGATTGGCATTAAAAGGAATGGAAAAAATTTTAAATGAAAATAAAGATATAAAATTTTTTTCAGAAATTATACCTAAACAATTAGAAAAAACAGGAATTTCTGCAAAAGATTACCTAGATATACTTACAAACGCAGGTTTTAGTATATATGAGATTGTTGAAGAAAAAGACAAATCACACTTGAAATTAATACAACCTTCAGAATTTAGTGAATTCATACATTTGATTACCCTAAAGCCGCATCCACTAACAAATATATTTTGTAAACGAGAGGATAAAAATGTTACTTGAAATTTTATATATAATTTTTGGAATAAGTGTATTTGGATTATTCTGGACTTATGCTGGCTATCCGATATTTATTTGGTTTTTATCAAAAATAATAAAGAAAGAGCATAAATACGATGAAAATTATCAACCCAATGTTAGTATCATAATTCCTTGTTATAATGAAGAAAAGGTTATAGAAAAGAAATTAAAAAATACTTTAGAATTAAATTATCCTCCTGATAAAATGGAAATTTTGGTTATTGATGATGGCTCAAAGGATAAAACTCGTAAAATAGTTGAAAATTATGTAAAAGACAATAAAACAAAAAATATAAATTTACAAAGTATAGAAAGACAAGGAAAAAATGCAGTAATAAATAATGGTTTTAAGCATGCAAAAAATGAAATTGTTGTTATCTCTGATGCTAATGCTTTTCTCAACAAAAATGCATTGAAATATTGCTTGCGACATTTTTCAGATGAGGAAGTGGGTTGTGTTGGTGCAAGATATGTACATAAAAGTTATATTTCAACAGGCGAAAGTGCAGGAGTATCACTTTATAAAGATATTGAACATTTTTTTTATGAAAAAGAGAACCAGATTGGTTGTGCACACCATACTGAAGGGTGGTTACAAGCATTTAGAAAAAATCTTTTAAATACTGATGAAGAGAGACCATTATCTGCAGAGGATTGGGATATGACTTTGTCAGTTAAGAAAAAAAAATACAAAGTAATATATGAACCACAGGCAATATCTCAAAAATACGCTGTTTCATCCAGTGAAGATTTGTTTAATCAAAAAATAAGAACTGTTATAGGTACTATACAAATAATGGCAAAACATACTAATTTCTTGAATCCACTGAGGTGGGGCATATTTTCCATAATATTTTTTTCAAATAAACATACGCAAATAATGACGCCATTTTTTGTAATAGGAATATTTTTTTCATCACTTGGCATATTTTTTTTAAATTCTAATATTTTATTCTATTATTTTGTTATATTGCAACTTTTGGCGTTTTTTATTGGATTTTTAGCTGTAATTGCTTCAAGAATAAAAGAGATAACTATTCAGCCCCTTCCTGCACTAAAATTTTTTATGTTAATGCAAATAATTTGCTTAATTGCGTGGATAAAATACTTTATTGGTGATTGTGGTAACCAATGGAATACGATTTCAACCACAAGAAAAGCAATGGAAAATACTGATAACAAATAAATTGGAAATAAAAAATGAAAAATCAAAAAAACATAAAAGTTAGTATCGCGTATCCTCCAATAGAAACAACAAAGGGACACGCTAGCGTTAGCCAAAATAGGCAGTCACAATATTTCACTGAGTCTCAACCATTACAACCAATAGTCATGTCGTGTGGTGCTACAATGCTTCATAACAAAGGATATAAAATATGCTGGAATGATGGGATTTCGGAAGAACAAACCAAGGAAAATTTTGTGAAAATTATTATAGATGAAAATCCAGATTATATTGTTATTGAAGGGAAAACGCCTGTTATGAAAAAATTCTGGGAATTTACAAATGAAATAAAGGAAAAATTACCAGAAACAAAAGTAATATTTGTAGGTGACCATGTTACTGCACTTCCAGAGGAGACATTTGAAAAAAGCAAAACGGATTATGTATTAACAGGTGGAGATTATGACTTCTTATTGGTAAATTTAATAGGTCATATAATAGAATATGTTCCTTTAGAGCCGGGAATATGGTACCGGGATGGGGATAAAATTAAAAATACTGGGAATTTTAAATTAAATCATGATTTAAACACCCTTCCCTTAATAAATCAGGAATTAACTAAATGGAAACTATATGCTTATAAATGTTCGTTGTATAAAACAGGACCTGGTTTTTATTTAATGGCAGGAAGAGATTGCTGGTGGAATAAATGTACTTTCTGTTCATGGACAACTTTGTATCCATCTTACAGGAAACGATCGCCGGAAAGTGTGATTGATGAAATTGGACATCTTATTAACAACTATGGCGCAAAAGATATATTTGATGACACCGGGGCATTTCCAACAAGAGAATGGTTAAAAAAATTCTGCAATCTGATGATAGAAAGAGGTTATAATAAAAAAGTTGATGTGGGGTGCAATATGCGGGCTGGTTCAGGAACTTATGAGGATTATCTTTTAATGAAAAAAGCAGGATTCAGGACAATATTAATAGGATTAGAATCTGCAAACCAATCCACATTAGATAAGATAAATAAAGGACTTAAAATAGAAGAAATGTTGGACACATATAAAAAGATGTCAAAAGCAGGATTGGAAGTCCATGTTACTATTATGTTTGGTTATCCATGGGAAACATTTGAAGATGCTAAAAAAACATTGGAATTAGGAAAATATTTATTACGAAAAGATATTGTTTCAACAATGCAGGCTACAAATCTTGTTCCATATCCAGGTACACCTCTCTTTGAATATTGTAAACAAAATAATCTATTAAAAACACTTGATTGGGAAGATTATGATATGTCAAAATTGGTGATGAAGGCACCACTTTCTGACGAAGAGGTTGCAAAAATGGCACGGAGTTTATACAAAATGGCATTTAATCATGAATTGTTGTTTAGAAAGGTTCTAAAAATCAGGAGTATTAATGATATAAAATTTTATTTAAAATTAGGAAGGGAAGCATTCGGACGAATAAAAGATTTTGAAAAATGCGAAAAATGAATGAAAAAAAAACATTAGTCACTGGTGGAACAGGATTTATTGGAAGCCACTTGGTCGAAGAACTTATAAATAGAGGGGAAAATGTTAAATGTATAGTAAGAGAAGATTATTTTAAGGATAGAATATCTTCTTTAAAAGCATTGGGGGTAGAAATTGTTTATGGGGATATACTTAATAAAGAATCTATAAAAAACGCGATGAATAATGTTGAGACTGTTTATCATCTAGCAGCTATAGCAAGACCAATGTCTATCCTGGAAGAAGAATATTTTAAAGTGAATGTTACGGGAACGAGAAATATTTTAGATGTGTGTAATGATGCGGAAATCAAAAAAATCGTTTATACTTCGAGCATCTCAGCGGTTGGCCCAACACGCGATGGGAACCCTGTTGATGAAAATACTCTATGTGTGCCTATTGATACTTACGGAAGAAGTAAGCTGGAATCTGAGAATGTTGTTAGAGAATTTTTTGAAAAATATAAAATACCAATTGTTGTTGTAAGGTGCTGGCTAGGGTGTTCAATTTGTTAAAAAATCAATAAAAAAGTTCTTTCCATTTTTTTCTTATCCTTGTGATTTACATCTTAAATGATGCTTTTTTTGAATTTTCATTTCTATTGTTTTGAATTGATTTTCACTTTGGTAATCACTTGTAATGTTCATTGTCAGCAAGGATGTCTCACAGATTAGTGCTTTTTGGTTTTTATTTAAATTAAATACTTTTTATAGTATTAAATTTAATAGTATTAACGCTTAATTTAATACTATTAAGTTACAAAAAATGACTAAAGAACAAAAGTATGTGTCTGATGAGGAAGTCATCCAATACATAAAAGAACAAGAAGTTGTGACATGGGACTTGTTAGAAAAAAGGTTTGGAATTACTCGGGTCGCTTTATGGCGAAAATTAAAAAAACACAAGAAAATCACGAGTTTGAATAAAAATAGTAAATATTTTACAATATTAAACTTTGTTG
>Ga0210037_1000797_pt1 | contig 21432 bp, 22 predicted proteins | sample CryGey08umfilter_3_FD_185451 | JGI IMG/M metagenome (GOLD analysis project Ga0210037, IMG submission 185451) | Groundwater microbial communities from aquifer in Utah, USA - Crystal Geyser 4/9/14 0.8 um filter (SPAdes) (version 3) | ecosystem: Environmental > Aquatic > Deep subsurface >...
CTGCTCATAATGTAATCCTCCTGTCGTTGTTTTTTTACAACTTTTCAGGGTTACATTATAAATGTCACAACGATTATCCATATGGTTACATTTTACACGGCTCAATACGCCCTATTGACAATCTTTTGTCGATTCGATTATTCTATTTATCTTAATAATTTGTAAGGAAGGTGATGAGATGAGTACTCTTTTTGCCAAAAAGGGCGATGTTGAACGAAGGTGGTATCTTGTTGATGCTAAGGATGCTGTCCTTGGAAGGCTTGCGGTCAAGATTGCTAATTACCTGCGCGGTAAAAACAAGCCAATATTTACTCCTAATTATGATACAGGCGATTTTGTTATCGTTGTGAATGCGGATAAAGTAAAACTTACAGGTAAGAAGCTTGATAATAAGATTTACTACAGCCACTCAGGTTATCCAGGGGGGATAAAGGCAGAGACCGCGAGAGATCGTCTTAGCAGGTGTCCGGAAAAGGTTCTTACTGATGCGGTATGGGGCATGATTCCCAAGGGAAGGCTCGGCAGGGCAATGATAAAAAAGCTAAAGGTCTACAGAGGGACTGAACATCCCCATAAGGCACAGAAACCGGAGATATTGTCCGTATAAACAAACGGGCGAGTCTAAAGTCTAATAATAAAGGAGTTATAAATGGCTGAAATTCAATACAATGCGACCGGCAGAAGAAAAACATCTGTAGCAAGGGTGATTATCTCGCCCGGGAATGGCCAGATAGTTGTGAATAAAAAACCTGCTGATATTTACTTCCCGCGGGAAACATTAAGGATGATAATACGTCAGCCGATCGAGCTTGCTGGTATAACCGGAAAATATAATATTACAGCAACGGTTACCGGAGGCGGCCTATCAGGTCAGGCAGGTGCAGTGAGACATGGTATATCAAGGGCGATTGTTAACATGGATAACGACCTTCGTCCAAGATTGAAGAAGGAAGGGTTTCTCACGAGAGACCCGAGGGAAAAAGAAAGAAAGAAATACGGCCAGAAGGGCGCACGCAAAAGATTCCAGTTCTCCAAGAGATAAATTAAAAATGATTCCTGTTGTCATATGTGGCGGCAGTGGATATACTGGAGGCGAGCTCCTACGCATTTTATCCGGTCATCCCTACATAAAGATAGTTGCTGTTACCTCTGAAAAATCTGCTGGTAAAAGGGTTATCGAAATATTTCCACACCTTCACAAATATAATGCTCTGATTTATGAACCGCTAAACAAGGAAAAGCTTCTTAATAAAGCCGACATTTTTTTCCTTGCACTCCCTCACGGCACATCTCAGGACATAGTGAATTTCTTATTCATCAATAATAAAAGGGTCATTGACCTTTCAGCAGACTACAGGCTTACCGACCCGAAGGTATATAAAAGATGGTACGGGATACCTCATAAGTTTGTATCCACACTTAAAAAAGCTGTTTATGGACTGCCTGAAATTTATAGAGGTAAGATCAAGAAGGCCAGGTTGATCGCCAATCCCGGATGTTATCCCACTGGCGCTATACTTGGACTGTTACCGGCTTTGAAAAATAAACTGATTGATATTTCCTCTATCATTATTGATTCAAAGTCCGGCACGAGCGGTGGAGGCAGAAAAGCTGATTTAGCGGTCTCATATTGTGAGGTAAACGAGGGATTCAAGGCATATGGAATCGGTACACACAGGCATACGCCTGAAATCGAACAGGAGCTTTCTCTATTATGCGGCAAAGAAATTAAAGTAAATTTCACGCCGCATCTCCTCCCGGTTGACAGGGGTATATTAACGACAATATACGCTCCCATGGGAAAAAAGAAAACTGCTGGAGAAGTAGTTAAAATTTATAATGAAACTTACAAAAAAGAGCCTTTTGTAAGGATTCTCGAATACGGTATATATCCGAATATAAAGAATATCCGCGGCACAAATATCTGCGAAATAGGACTGAAATTAAACGAGCGGACAAATACCCTTATTGTGGTAACTGCGATAGATAATCTTGTAAAAGGCGCTTCAGGGCAGGCTGTGCAAAACATGAATATCATGATGGGCATTAATGAAAAGACAGCGCTCGATACGATTGCGCTTTTTCCATAACTTAATCCCCCTCACCCCCACCCTCTCCCGCAAGGGGAGAGGGGAAATCCCTTCTTGAGAGGGGTGCAGGGGTGTGTTCCCCCCTCCCTTGACGGGAGGGGATATAGGGGAGGGTGTATATGATTCCAAAAGGGTTTTTATTTTCCACTGTAGAGGCTGCAATAAAGAAACCGGGTCGAAAAGACCTTGCCCTCATATATTCTGAAGTTGAGGCCAATATCGCAGGCACATTCACAACAAATAAGGTTAAGGCAGCACCTGTTAAACTTGATATTAAAAAGATAAGGTCAGGAAGAGGGCAGGCGATATTAATAAACAGCGGGAATGCAAATGCATGCACAGGTAAAAAAGGCATGAAGGATGCGGTTGATATGATAAGCCTTGTTGCTGATAGCCTGAATATAAAACCCTCTCTTGTTTATGTCTGTTCAACAGGTGTTATAGGTACACCCATGCCTATAGAGCGGATAAGACCAAGGATTTCTGAACTGGCAGATAATCTTGGCAGGTCTGCTATAGGAGATGTTGCAGAAGCGATAATGACGACTGATACATTCCCGAAGATTGTAAAGAAGAAAGTAAAGATGGGTAACAAAGTAGGCTGTATAGTAGGTATCTGTAAAGGTGCCGGCATGATATGCCCTGATATGGCGACTATGCTTTGCTTTATAATGACAGATATTGCAGTAAATCAAAAGACATTAGATAAAACACTAATTAATGCTGTGAAGAAGTCATTCAACAGAATTACCATTGACGGTGACAGATCAACCAATGACGCTGCACTAATAATGGCTAACGGCATGCTCGGAAATCCGCAAATTACAGAGAAATCAGGAGCATACCCTGCATTTAAAAAGGCTCTGCATGAACTTACTTTGGATTTATCAAAATTAATTGTTAAGGATGGTGAAGGGGCATCTAAGTTTATTGAGATAGAGGTAAGGGGTGCAAGGAGTGAGGCGGATGCTGAAAAGGCTGCATTTACAGTGGCAAATTCAAATCTTGTAAAAACCGCTATTTATGGAAATGATGCGAACTGGGGCCGCATCATGGCAGCCCTCGGATATTCGGGTATTGCTCTTAAAGAAGAAAAAATAGATATTTATTTCGGAAAGGTAAGAATTGTCAATAAAGGCGTAAGCACGGGGAAAGATAAGGAGGCAGGCAAGGCATTGAGAGGAAAGGACATTAAGATAATAATTGATCTGCACATCGGAGGATCTTCTGCCAAGGTCTTGACCTGTGACCTGACAGAAGAATATATCAGGGTTAACGCAGCCTACAGAACCTGAAATTTTTCTTGACAAAAGTTTTTTAGCAATGGTTTTAAAAACAAATGCCTCGTTATCTCCCCTAATACTGCTGTCCAGTTTCCACGGACAGCAGTATTTCTTTTGAGTTACTTTAAATTTCTATAAGTTCGTATTCCCTCCTGCCCAATCCAAGTCTTTCTGACTCTTCTATCTGAATCAAGTATGGCTTTTCACTGAGCTTGGAAAAGATGTCATCGCCTTTTACGATGTTTTTTTCCTCAGATGCCGACTGGGGTAGGGGGGGAGCTTTTAAGAGCATATCAACACTTGCCTGTTCGATCGCAACTATATCGTCCGATATCAAAATCCCCTGATCCTGTATGACAGGCACATCTGCCATAGGCATACAATCACATTCAGGCTGTATCTCTGTAAGAAAATTTATATAGATGACCTTACCTTTTTTAAATGTGCTGAGGACTGTCATTGCAGACTCTGCGAGGGAACGCATAAACCTCTCATCATCACCGGGCAGCGAAAGTGCACCTGAGGGACAGACCCTTGTGCATCTGCCGCATCTCCAGCAGTCTTCTTCTTTGTAAGCAAAAAGTTCATTCTCAAATTTTATGGTTTCAAGGGGACATATCTCCTCACACTGGTAACAGAGTTCACATCTTTCCTTATGCCAGATCAATTTGCCCTCTCCTACCGTATGCATAGCGCCCCTGCCGCATTTCCAGCCGCATTCTCTGTGTTTTGAACTCACGCCCCCCATTGCGATATTTTTTATTGCACCCGCATAGCCGGCCTGTATATGACCCTTTACATGAGAACAGACGACCATCCCAGGCACATCATGTATGACGCTTGCTACTGCAATCTCGGAGATTATTTCGCCTGCTTTTACTATTATGCTGTCGTTGCCATATAACCCGTCTGCAAGTATAACAGGCGCTCCTACTGAAAGATGGTTTATTCCGTTCTGGTTTGCGACCTCAAGATAATCAAGACCTTTAATCCGTACGGTATCCGTTACAAAAGGTTTTGCGGTGATACTTTTCAATGCATCAACAACTTTTCTTAAAAAAATAGGCCGTACTATTCTATGTGCACCTTCAGAGCCGAAATGTGTCTTTACAGCAACCCATTCCTTCGGCTCAAAATAATTTGACAGGTTAAACTCTTTAAGAAGCCTTTCAAGCTTACCAGGCATGCTGTCGTCATATTTCCATTTCATCGCCCTTGCGGATGCAAAATATACCTTAGACATATATATAATCCCTCCTTTAAGATCCTTTCAGCAACGCAAATCTCGGTTCTTATTATATCAATTTTTGTAGTATCAATTGCATTCTGTAGATAGCGAACTCTGTTCCAATGAGTTGTTATGAAAAGATATTCTGAAAAACGTAAACAACTTTTACCTAAATTGAGTGATTCTTATGGATGAATCCTCTAAAATTGTCATTGCGAGGAGCGGAGCGACGAAGCAATCCCTTCACTTAGAGATTGCTTCGCTACGCTCGCAATGACGGTATTGGTAATGGTTCTCATGATACCCTTGCGTAATTTAGGTTGAAATAATTAATAAAATCGAAAAGCAAAGATAATAAGAAGTTAAACTGCTATAATGTAACCATGAAAGAGGCGATGTTTTATGAAAAACTCGATGAGAAGAAAGTCAGGTGCTTTCTCTGTGCACATCATTGCTTAATCAAGGAAGATAAAAGAGGGATCTGTTGTGTACGTAAAAATATAAATGGCACTTTATACAGCCTCGTTTACGGTAAGGTTGTCTCCATGAATATTGACCCTATTGAGAAAAAGCCACTTTTTCACTTCCTGCCCGGATCGACCTCTTTTTCAATCACAACTGTAGGCTGCAATTTCCGATGCGAGCACTGCCAGAATTTTGAGATATCCCAGTATCCAAAGGAACATGAAGACATCCCTGGTCAGTCTGTTACACCAGAGGCTATAGTAGAGGCAGCAAAAAGGAATGGCTGTGAGAGTGTTTCATATACCTATACTGAACCAACTATATTCCTTGAGTTTGCCTACGACTGTGCAAAGCTTGCACATGAGAAGGGCATAAAAAATGTCTTTGTGAGTAATGGATATACAAGCCCTGAGGCAACAAGGGTTATTGCGCCTTATCTCGATGGAAACAATATAGACCTCAAGGGAGGCGATGATTTTTATAAGAAAATATGCGGTGCAAAACTTGAACCTGTCAAAGATACGATAAGGCTTATGAAGGAACTCGGGGTCTGGGTTGAAGTAACGACATTAATAATCCCGGATTATAATGATTCTGAAGACGACTTAAGGAATATAGCAGAGTTTATCAAATCAGTTGATTCTTTTATACCATGGCATGTAACCCAATTTTATCCAACATACAAATTAACTGATAAGCCAAGAACGCCTGTGAAAACATTACGGAGGGCAAGGGAGATAGGGTTTGAAGTCGGCCTCAAATATGTATATGAAGGCAATGTGCCGGGAGAAGGCGGAGAAAACACGTATTGTCCAGATTGCAAAGAACTTCTAATCAAGCGCTTTGGTTTTAGTATTATCGAAAACAAGATTAAAGGTGGAAGATGCTCAAAATGCGGGATAGAGATTGAAGGGGTGTGGAAATAATCACAAACCACGCATCATTATAACTGCATCCTCAATCGGATAAGTATAATAATCCTTTTTTGTACCCATGACCCTGAAACCGAGGCGTTCATAAAACTTTTTTGCCTCAAGGTTTGAGACCCTTACCTCAAGATATAGATGCCTGCAGTCAATCTCTTTAAATCCATTTAGAACATCTTCAACAAGTTTTGTTGCAATACCCTGCCTCCTAAAGTCAGGATGAACTGCGAGGTTCAGTATATGGCCTTCATCCATTATGTGGTTTATACATATATAGCCGATGATATTATCTCCGAGTACTGCAACCTTTGTAAAAGAATATAGCTTGTGGATTTCATTTAAAAAAGCATCTTTAGACCAGGGTGTGGTAAATGACATGTGCTCGATCTGCAGAACATCAGGAATATCAGATACCTGCATTTCTCGTATTAATATCTCAGGCATCTCTTTTAATCTCGGCCTCTGATCTCCTTATATAAAATGGAACCAGGCTTACAGGTTCGGAAAACTCTCCTTTTATAGCCTTTTTTATTCCGATATAAGCCACATTTGCAGGTGAAGGTACTATCTTCTCAGGGGATGCAAAGATCGCCTTCTCACCCATCATCTCGATTATTTTATCTTTGTAAAGAATTGCCCCTTCGCCAGTGAAAACAACCTTATCATCAAAAAATCCCCCCTCCCCCCTGCCCTCTCCCACAAGTGGATAGGGAAAATCCCCTCTTGAAAGGGGTGCAGGGGTGTGTTCCTCATTAATTTTTTCCAAAAGCCTGTTTACTTTTATTGATACCTCGTCTATTAATCTTGTAAAACCTTCATTTTCCCATTTAAACAATGCGGCATATACTTCTTTTTTCCTTGCATCAAGCATGGGGCAAACAGGATGACTACAGTAAGGGAAATTCCATGCAAATGCCTCAAGGGTTGGAACAGAGACTATGGGTTTTCCTGTTGCATAGGAAAAGCCTTTCACAGTGCTTAACCCTATTCTGAGACCTGTGAAAGAGCCCGGGCCGATAGCTATTGCAAAGACATCAATATCAGATATCTTAAGTCCTGCCTGCCTTAAGACGTGGTCTATCTCTGTCATCAGCCTCTCTGAATGTGTTGATTTCACATTAAGCCTCACCTCAGCAATCAGGCCTGATAAATTGTCCATAATAGCTATGCCTCCAAGCATTGTAGATGTCTCTATTGCCAGTATTTTCATCTTTAAAAGCCTTTTAAAAACTTAATATACCACTAAACTTTGGATATTTTCACAGAAAAGACAATTGATGCAATAATGCAGATTGTGGCTGAAATACTAACTGCTCTGGTAGTCCCAACAGAATCAGCTAAGATGCCTATGAGTGAGTTGCCAAGAGGGGCTGTACCTAAAAACACAATCGCATATACACTCATTGCCCTTCCTCTCAGGCTGTCAGGGACAGAAAGCTGTATAAAACTGTTTGCGGTCGCAAGGAAACTCACTATTCCCCATCCGACAAATATAAGGATAACCATAGAAAGATAAAAATTCTTTGATAGTGAAAAAGCAAAAAGTGTAAACGAAAAGCACAGGGCTGATATAGACATAAACCTGTCCTTGTATTTTATATCACCCTTGAATGCAAGAGATAAGGCCGCTGTTAATGCACCTGTCCCTGCAGCACTGACAAGGAATCCAAGACCTTTAGGACCGGCTCTTAAAACTTCCACTGCAAACACTGGAAGAAAGGTTATATAAGGAAGGCCTACAAAGCTGAACACCGCAATAAGAAGTATGATCCGATATATCTCGGGTTCTCTTTTTATAAACTGGATTCCCTCGATGAAATCTCTTATAAAACCTTTGGAGCTTTCCTTTATCTCGCCCCTTATATTTATCTTAGAAAGGGCAATTATGACCGCAATAAAGCTAAAAGCATTCAGATAAAAACATCCCGGAAGTCCTATATAGGAAATTGTCATTCCGGCTATAACAGGCCCTATCATGCGAGCACTATTAAATGCAGCAGAATTCAGTGCTATAGCATTCGTAAGGTTACTTTTACCTACCATCTCGACTAAAAATGCCTGCCTTGCAGGTATATCAAAGGCATTGATTGAGCCAAGAAGTGTTGCCATGAGGGCAACATGCCACACAGCAATTAAATTAATATCTGTGAGTATGCCGAGAACAAGGGCTGGAATGATTGACAACGCCTGTGTCATCAAAAGGAGGTTTCTCTTCCTGAATCTATCTGCTACTATGCCGCCGGCAAGGGTAAATAAAAGTATGGGCAGCGATCCAGCGGCTGCAACCAGACCGAGATAAAAAGGTGATTTTGTAAGGCTGTATACAAGCCATCCCTGTGCTACAGACTGCATCCACGTACCGGACAAAGAAATGAGCTGGCCGAACCAGAAGAGTCTGAAGTCCCTGTAATGTAAAGCTGAAAACCTTTTCATATTTTCCATTTATTTATATTTATTTTAACGGAATATGAATTTAAATTTTAGAATAAGCTATTGATAGTCAGGATTGGATTCCAAGAAACCTGATTAAATGAAAATATGGCTAACTATTTTCTTTTAGCTTCGAAAAATCAGCGATGACTGATACAGTTTTCCATATCTCATTTAGTAATGCAAGTCTGTTTTGCTTTATCTCTTCCTGTTTATCCATCACAAGGACATGGTCAAAGAAATGATTAATCGGACCTGTTAATGAGGAGACAAGATTTATTGCGTCATAATACTTCCTATCCTTAAGAAGTCCTGTGAGATCAGACCTGACAGAATCGAGCTTTTCTTTTAGTCTCTTCTCTGCTTCTTCTATTAGGAGTTCAGCTTTTAGTTCGGCAGTTGCTGTTTTTGGAATTATATTATTTACACGTTTTATGGCAGGTAGAAGATCGTTGTACTCCCTGTCCTCTTTAAATTTCTGAACAGCATCAAGCCGTTCCTTAATATCTCCTAATTGTACATCGGGTGATAACTGAAGAATTGACTGTATGAGGTCAGGACTATACCCCTGATCTGAAAATACTGCTTCTAACCTATTTTCAAAAAATTGCAGGATGTTTTTTCTTGCTTCTATAGAATCCTTTAAGTCCGGCAGATTTTCTAATGCCGTATCTATAAGTTCTTTTAGTGTAAGGCTGTAGCCCCTGTTTAATATTATCGATACAATTCCAAGCGCCTGTCTCCTCAGGGCAAAAGGGTCTTCCGAGCCTGTGGGTGTAAGCCCTATAGAAAAAAAGGCAGCTATGTTATCTATTTTATCAGCTATGCTGAGGAGCGCTCCGATATCTGTCTGTGGAAGACTTCCGCCTGAATGTGCTGGAAGGTATTGCTCTTTTAGAGCTTCTGCAACCTTACTGTCTTCTCCGTCGTTTATAGCATAATATTTGCCCATGATTCCCTGAAGTTCAGGGAACTCCCTGACTACGCCTGTTATCAGATCTGTTTTAACAAGCCTTGCAGCACGATTGAGCCTGTCTTTTTCTAAGGGTAGAAGCCTATCAGCAAGAAATCCTGAAATAGATACTATCCTCTCTGTCTTTTCATAGAGGCTGCCAAGCCTCTCCTGAAATGTGACCTTCCTGAGCTCTTCTATTCTTTCGGATAGGGATTTTTTACTGTCCTCTTCAAAATAAAATCTTGCATCTTCGAACCTTGCCTTGACAACGCGCTCCGCACCAATCTTTACTGTCTCTGAATTTTCTTCGCTTGTATTGCTTATAACAACAAAGTAATTTGTAAGCCTGCCTTCTTCATTTTCTACTGCAAAATACTTTTGATGTCCTTTCATCACGGTTATGAGTAGTTCCTTTGGAAGCTTAAGGTATTCCTCAGAAAAAGTCCCGAGAACAGGCACAGGATATTCCACAAGATTTACAACTGTCTCGAGCAGTTCCTTGTCTTCAACAGGTCTTCCGCCGACAGGTGTTAAGAGTTTTTCCATCTTCTCAGTTATAATCTTTTTTCTTTCTTCCTGGTCAACTGCTACATAGTTATTTCCAAGCAACCTTTTATAGCCTGAAATATCCTTTATCTGAAAGGCAGCAGGTGACAAGAATCTATGTCCTCTGGTAATATTGCTGCTTTTTATCCCTTCTATCTCGAAATTGATAATTTCCTTATCAAGCAGAGATAGCAGCCAGCGGATGGGTCTCACAAATCTTATGTTGTTGTTTCCCCATCTCATTGATTTTGGGAAGTGCAATAAGAGCACAATTCTTTTAAGTATTTCCGGCAGCAATTGACTGACATGTACGCCTTTTTCCTCTATCACTGCAACAACATATTCTCTTTTATCCTTGTTTTTTATGATAAGGCTTTTTACGTTTACACCCTGTGAATTAGCAAATCCAACTGCTGCTTTTATAGGGTTTCCTTTTTCATCAAATGCAATCTTCATGGAAGGGCCAAATACTTCTTTATATCTGTCTTCTTGCATCAGGGGTATCCCATCTATAATCATTGCAAGTCTTCGCGGGGTACCGTATGTTTTTATATCTGAGAATTTTATATGATTTTCTTTTAAGATTATCCTGCTGTTTTCTTTTAATTGCTGCGTGGCAGAAGGCAGAAATCTCGCTGGTAAATCTTCTGTTCCTATTTCTAACAAAAGCGATAAACTGTTCACCGCGTACTCCTTAATAGTGGAAATCCTGTTTCTTTTCTCTGTCTGTAATATGCCTCTGCACATAGCTTTGCAAGATTTCTTACGCGCGCGATATAAGCTGTCCTTTCTGTGACAGAAAGAGCGCCTCTTGCGTCAAGAAGATTAAAGGTGTGTGAGCATTTCAGGCAGAACTCATAAGATGGCAGTATAAGGCCGAGCTTATTTAATCTGATTGACTCTTTCTCATGTGCATCAAACTGTTTCGATAAGAGTTCTATGTCAGCATGATCAAAATTATATTTTGAGAATTCAACTTCATCGAGGTGATGTATTTCCCCATATCTTATGCCTTTGCACCAGATCAGGTTAAATACATTGTCCACTTCCTGCAGATACATAGCAATCCTTTCAAGCCCGTATGTTAATTCAAGCGAAACAGGTTTAAGGTCAATACCTCCAACCTGCTGGAAATATGTGAACTGAGTGATTTCCATTCCATCGAGCCATACCTCCCAGCCGAGACCCCATGCACCAAGGGTAGGTGACTCCCAATCGTCCTCGACAAATCTGATATCATGTTTGACAGGGTCTATGCCTAAGTAAGAAAGGCTTTCGAGATAAACCTCCTGACTGTCGGGTGGAGATGGTTTCAGGATGACCTGATACTGATAGTAGTGCTGAAGTCTGTTTGGATTTTCTCCATATCTTCCGTCAGTCGGCCTTCTTGATGGCTCTACATAGGCTGTTTTCCACGGCTCTGGTCCCAAGACTCTGAAGAATGTAGCAGGGTGGAACGTACCAGCGCCTACTTCCATATCGTATGGTTGAAGAAGGATACAGCCTTTTTCTGACCAGAACTGATGAAGTTTTAAAATCAAATCCTGAAAATACATGATTAATTCCGTTCCTTAGTTTACACGATTTATAAATTTTTTGGCTTATCCAGTTAAAATATTTACATTTAACAGATTAAGGATTTTTGTGTTATAATTTTCAGGCGTGAATAAAAAGATCCTCATGAAAGGCAATGAAGCGATTGCTGAGGCTGCAGTTCAAGCAGGCTGTCGCTTCTATGCAGGATACCCAATAACTCCCCAGAATGAGATACCTGAGTATATGTCATGGAGGATGCCTGAAGTTAACGGCGTTTTTGTCCAGGCTGAAAGTGAACTTGCTGCAATAAATATGGTCTATGGTGCATCTGCTGCAGGTGTGAGGGCCATGACCTCATCAAGCAGTCCTGGAATAAGTCTAAAACAAGAGACGATATCATACCTTGCAGGAGCAGAACTCCCTGCTGTCATAGTTAACATACAGAGGGGTGGCCCCGGCCTTGGTAACATCTCAGGTAGTCAGGCAGATTATTTTCAGGCTGTCAAGGGTGGAGGACACGGAGACTATAAATTACTTGTATATGCTCCTTATAATCTACAGGAGATGTGGAATCTCACAATGCTTGCATTTGATAAGGCAGACGAATATAGAAATCCTGTAATGATACTCGGAGATGGTGTTATTGGTCAGATGGTGGAACCTTTTTATCCAAAACCATATGTGAGACCTGAGCTTCCAGTAAAAGATTGGGTGCTTGATGGATGCAAAAACAGGGAACCACGGGTAATAAAATCTCTTTATATGGGAGAGGGTGAACTCGAAATGAGAAACAATATACTCCAGAAAAAATATAAGGTGATGAAGGATAAAGAGGTAAGCTTTGAGGGTTATTATACTGAAGATTCTGAGATTATAATAGTTGCATTCGGAATTGCTGCAAGGATTGCCCTTTCTTCTGTAAAGAGGCTCAGGAGCGAAGGATTTAAAGTCGGCCTGTTCAGGCCGATTACACTCTTTCCATTTCCTGAAAAAGAACTCTTTATGCTTGCCAGGGAAAGCAGGCGGTTTATTACAATAGAGATGAATGCCGGCCAGATGGTGGAGGATGTAAGGCTCTCCATCAATGGTATATCAGAGGTGCTTTTTTATGGAAGACCCGGCGGTACTATCATAACTCCTGCAGAGGTTCAGGAAAAGATACTGCAGTTATTTAATCACCAGCCTTATTTAGCATAAACAAATCTTACTTTATGATAAATTTAATCGATTTAACTTCACTTCTATTGTTCTTTGTCTTTGTTTTCTGAATCTGTTATTTCAGTATCCTGTTTGGGGCTGCCGTCTTTATTAAAACGTCGTTGTCTTTTTTCTTCCTGTTTTTTCTGTCGTGAAAGTTCTTTTCTTCTCTTGTCACTTTTAAATGCTCTAGCATGTTTTGGCAATGTAACCTCCCTGGTTTTATAAAATGCATTATATCATGGAAGACAGAGAGAAAGCTAAATTCCAGCAATTCTCAGTGAAAAAGAGACGAGATTGCTTCAGGATAAGGCCCTTCGCAATGACGGATTACGAAAACTTGTCTTGTCATTGCTAGCTGAGCGAAGCAATCTCAAGGGTTTTCAATTTCACCGAGAATTGCTGACAATAGGTGTTTACTTTTTATTATCAAATGTGTTAGATTATAAATAAGGTTTTAGAAGTTTTTGTATCTGACAAGGCCACAAGGACTTTTAGCTTTATGGTCTTTTTTTATTAGTGATAAGTTTATTCTGAGACTTTAGTTTATATGTAAGGAGGTAAAAAGATGGCTAAAGGCACAGTTAAGTGGTTCAATGAATCCAAGGGTTTTGGCTTTATCACATGCGAAGACGGTAGTGATGTTTTTGTGCACTATTCTTCCATCTCCGGCAATGGATTCAAGTCCCTTGTCGAGGGTGATACAGTCAGCTTTGATATTGAAAATGGCCCCAAAGGTCCCAAGGCAATCAATGTAACAAAGCTCTAATTAAACTGCAAAAGTCTCCACTGCAAAAGTCTCCCTGCCAAGAGGGGGACTTTTATATTTAAAGGGTAAAATGGCACACAAACAAGATTATATGGTAAGGATGGAACTGAACAAACAACGCAGACTCGAAGCCGGGTTGGTTTCTGAGCGCTTTCCTGATGTTTCAAGCATAGTGGTTCATATGACATACTATAACAAAGGGATTAATCCGGTTCAAATGGTGCGCGTTATTAATTTGTTCCCTACGTCTTATGCTTATTTTAAAATGGGATGCCTGATAAAAGGCTGTGTTGAGGGTGGTTTTGATTTTACTTCAGTGATTAATAATATGATTAAAAACCATAAGAAGCTGGGTAAGGGAAAACTCGTTTGTGGAGGAAAAAATGACGACCTTGCCTCTGACCATGCAAGCATTGCTTACGAAGTCAATATTCAATATAACAAACTGTCTAAATAGTTACTTCCTGAATACTCATATTAACTTTAAAAATTAACCTGCATTAATTTTAATTAATTTTGTCAAACTCTTTCTTGAAGTATCCTGCCGTGCGGTCATCATACACACAGAATTCAATCACTTCAAGACTGTTCTGTGGATTTTTCTTTATATAATTCAACGCCTCTTTTACAAGTATCGCTGCACATCTGTCCTTTGGGAATCCAAAAATACCAGAGCTTATAGCAGGTATGGAGATACTCTTTAATCCCTTCTCTGATGTGAGTAACAGGCTGCTCAGAACAGCATTTTTTAGTTTATTGTCCTCATCTCCTTCGCCCATTCTTGGACCAACTGCATGGATGACAAATTTTGCAGATAGCTTACCTGCGCCTGTGATAACTGCAGTGCCAACAGGTGTGAAACCGATTTTATTACTCTCTTCTTGTATAATCTGTCCACCCTTTCTCACAATTGCACCTGCAACTCCACCACCGTGCTGAAGGTATGAATTGGCTGCATTTACGATTGCATCCACATTTCTGTCTGTGATATCTCCTTGTACGAGCCGTAGAGTCTTACCTTCGATTTTATGTTCTGAAATAATCTTCATAAAAACCTCCTTATATGATAAAATATATCATAAAAGTAGATTGGAGGATACAGATACCAGCGCTTTACGGAAATCTAACAGGGCTCAAGGCAAGTTATATTAACTCTATTGAGAGGATTTACAGGAGAAAGGTGCACAATGAAGTAGTCAGCCCTGAACTTGCAAGATACCTTACGGAGCTCTCTTCTGAAATAGGCCGCCAGATTGGCATACTTATTAACAGGGATGGGGTTATTACACATGTAATAGTTGGTGATGCAAAAGGGATATTTATTCCTGAGCTTGAAGATTATCCTTTAGGTCGGAAAACCCTGAGGGGACTCAGACTTGTACACACTCACCTGAATGAAGAATCACTCAGCCAGGATGACCTTACAGACCTTTCACTCCTTAGACTTGACCTTATTGCTGCGATAGGAGTAAGGGGGAGACTTCCGGGCAATATCTTTGTGGCCTATTTGATGCCATCTGGTACAAAACCTTACGAGTTTATTTATTCTCAGAACTTCTATGATTTTGAACTTGATTTACTACCTTTTATAGAGTCTCTCGAAGATGAGATGGAAAGACACAGGGTGTTTAGTCCTGATGATAAGAGAGAAAGGGCTATATTGGTGAGTGTTTCGACAAACCCAAGATATGAACAGGAAGATTCTATTGAAGAACTAAAAGAGCTTGCCCAATCAAGTGATGTCTTTATCCTTGATACTATTATACAGAGGTCAAAGAAGATAAACCCCAGGTATCTAATGGGGGAGGGCAAAATTAAAGAATTGATTATTAATGCCCTTAATAAAGGGGCAACACTCCTGATATTTGACCAGGAGCTAAGCCCATCGCAGATAAAGACAATTGGGGAACTCGCTGAGCTTAAAGTAATTGACCGTTCTCAACTTATACTTGATATTTTTGCAAGGCGTGCCCACAGCAGAGATGGAAAGGTTCAGGTTGAACTTGCACAGTTAAAATACAGGCTGCCGAGATTAACAGGCAAAGGCACAGCAATGTCCCGTCTCATGGGAGGCATTGGTGGTAGAGGACCTGGTGAAATGAAACTCGAGATAGACCGAAGGCGTGTTAGAGAAAGGATAACCCTCCTTGAAAAAGAACTTAGAACTCTGAGCGAAGCAAGGAAACAGAGGAAACAGAAGAGGGTTGAAAAGGGAATATCTATAGTCTCGATTATCGGATATACAAATGCGGGCAAGTCAACACTTCTGAATTCTCTTACTAAAAGTTCTGTGGTTGTTGAAGAGAGGATGTTTGTAACACTTGACACTGCAAGCAGGCGACTGCGGTTTCCACGGGAAAGAGAGGTTATTATTACTGATACCGTTGGTTTCATAAGAGACCTTCCAAGGGATCTTATGGCAGCGTTCAGGGCAACACTTGAAGAGCTCGAGGATGCAGATTTATTACTACACCTTGTTGATGCAGCGAACCCACGTTTTGAACAGCATGTAGAATCTGTTGAGAATATACTCAGGGAACTTCATCTATCCGAAAAACCCCGTCTCCTTGTCTTTAATAAAATAGACAGATTAGATAAAGAAGAGGTACAGAACCTTGAACTGCGATATAATGCAGTCGCAATTTCTGCACTTGATTCATTAACTTTTCAGCCCCTGCTCGCTGCTATAGAAGAGCATATCTGGAATAGGAAATTTATAGAAGTAATCCCCCTTAATCCCCCCTTAGTAAAGGGGGAATTAGGGGGATTTGTTTAGGTATGGAATTTATACCTAAATGGATTGCATGGGAAATAACGAGGAGATGTAACCTGCGATGTGTTCACTGTCGTTCTGCGTCTGAGCTTGAAGTGAAAGGCCATCCTGATTTTTCTACTAATGAGGCATTTAGAATCATAGATGACATAGTAAGTTATACAAAGCCTGTTGTTGTTCTTTCCGGAGGAGAACCACTTATAAGAAAGGATGTTTTTGAGATAGCTAAATATGGCTCAGAAAAAGGGTTGAGGATGTGTCTTGCAACAAATGGAACCCTTGTGACTGATGAGATATCTGAAAAGATAAAGGATTCAGGAATTAAGATTGTTTCCTTTAGCCTTGACGGTTCTGAAGAAGCAGTACATGACAACTTCAGGAATCAGAAGGGTGCATTTGTAGGGACAATAAATGCTGCAAGGCTTTTTAAAAAACATGGTATCGAATTTATCATAAATTCATCTTTTACAAAGAGGAACCAGGAGGAGATTCCAAAGATATATAAACTTGCAAAACAACTCGGGGCAACCGCATGGTATATGTTCATGATAGTGCCTACAGGCAGGGGCGAGGAGATAATAAACGAGCTTATTTCAAAGGAGGATTATGAAAAAATCCTTGAGTGGCACTACCAGATGGAAAAAGACGAAAAGGATATTCTTGTAAGGCCTACATGTGCACCGCATTATTACAGGATAGTTTTACAGAAGTCAAAGGAAGAGGGCGCTAAATTCGAAAGGAGGACATTGAAATTTTCTACAGGCGGTGCAAAGGGCTGTATTGCAGGACAACTCATTGCATTTATTGACGTGGATGGAAATGTACTTCCATGCAGTTACTTCCCAAAACCTGCAGAAAATATAAAGGAGCAATCCTTTAAAGATATATGGGAAAATTCAGATCTTTTCAAAGAGCTTCGTGATTTCAAGAAATACAAGGGTAAGTGCGGCTCGTGTGAATATGTGACTGTATGCGGAGGTTGCAGGGCAAGGGCTTATTCAGTATATGGTGATTATCTCGAGGAAGAGCCATTTTGTAGCTATATACCCGTGAAAATGAAAAAGAAAGTGAGGGGCTTATGAATGATACATTCCTTAGAGCATGTCGTGGTGAAGAAGTAGAATACACTCCTGTATGGCTTATGCGTCAAGCAGGGAGATACCTTCGTCAATATCAGACTGTGCGAGCTAATGTTGACTTTCTTACACTCTGTAAGACCCCCAAACTTGCTGCAGAGGTTACTATTCAGCCTGTTGAAATACTCGGAGTTGATGCGGCCATACTGTTTTCTGACATTCTCATCCCTGTCGAGGCAATGGGGATGCGTCTTGTGTTTTCAGATAAGCAAGGCCCTATCCTCAGTGAGCCGATAAGAAACAAGTCTGCTGTTGAAAAGTTGATTATTCCAGATGTAGAGGAAGATATGCCTTTTGTTCCTGAGACAATAAAGATTCTGAGGAAAGAACTTGAGAATAAAGTGCCGTTGATAGGATTTTCAGGCGCTCCATTTACACTTGCTACATACATGATTGAAGGCGGAACATCGAAGAATTTTTTGCATACAAAAAAGATGATGTTTCAACACAGTGGGGTATTTAGTTATCTCATGGAAAAACTGACTATAACTGTCGTCTCATATCTCTCTTCTCAGATAAAGGCAGGTGCTCAGGCAGTCCAGATCTTTGATACATGGGCAGGTATGCTTACGCCTGTTGAATATAAAGAATTTGCACTACCTTATGTGAAAAAGACAATTTCTGAGTTAAAGAAAGAAGGGGTTCCTGTAATCTATTTTGTAAATGATTGTGCAGGTATCCTTAAAGAGGTCAGAAAATCAGGTGCTGATGTTACCGGGATTGACTGGAGGATTGACATAAGCGATGCAATAAAAAGACTTGGCAAAAAAATGGTTATTCAAGGGAACCTGGATCCATGTGAGCTTTTTCTACCAAAGGAAAAGCTTGAGGAAAGGATTAAAGACATCTTGTGGAAAGGTGAGTCTGCGAAAGGTCACATCTTTAATTTAGGTCATGGTGTATTGCCTGAGACACCTGTTGAAAATGTTATAGCAATGGTTGAGGCAGTTCACAAATACGGAAAGAAAGAATAGCCTTTTCTTCAGACTCGTCTGATTCGCTGGGGCGAAAAGGATAGATATTTGGACGATAACAAAAAAGAAACTATTGGTATAATCCTCCTCAATCTTGGCGGTCCTGACTCTATTCAGGCAGTAAGACCGTTCTTATATAATCTGTTTTCAGATAGGCAGATTATCAAACTTGGCCTATCATTCATGCAAAGATCCCTTGCATGGTTAATATCAACAATACGTTCAAAAAAAACAAAAAAAATGTACAGCCTCATAGGTAATAAATCTCCGATACTAGATATTACCATGGCTCAGGCAAAAGCACTTGAAGTAGCGCTGAATCTATCATCCATAAAATCCCCCCAGCCCCCCTTTACCAAAGGGGGATATACTGGAGAAAAAATTACCCCCCCCTTTACCAAAGGGGGATTAGGGGGGATTACTAATTCTTCACCGTCTTTCAGGGTTTACATCGGTATGTGTTACTGGCATCCTTTAATAGAAGAAGTAATCCCTGAAATCCATAATGCCGGGATTAAGAAACTTATTGCCATTAGCCTTTATCCGCAGTATTCTGTTGCAACGTCCGGCTCATCATTTTCAAGGCTTAAGGCAGTAGTAGCAGATTATCCAATAGAAATTTTCTGTATATCATCATGGTTCAAACACCCGTTGTATATAGAGGCACTTGTAGATGTAATAAAAAAGGGAATGGAATCATTTCGTCAAGAGACAGAAGTCAAAAGTCAAAAGTCAAAAGTCTCCTTATCTCCCAATAATCCCCCCAACCCCCCTTTAGAAAAGGGGGGGAAGGGGGGATTTGAAAGAATGGGGGATGTCCATGTCCTTTTCAGTGCACACAGCCTTCCTCAAAAAATAATTGACGAAGGCGACCCATACGTAAGTCAGATTTTGGGAACAATTGGAGAGATTACAAAAATAATTCAAATAAAATGGCATTTGAGCTATCAGTCTAAGAGTGGCCCTGTTAAGTGGCTTGAGCCATCTACAGATGAAAAACTTAAAGAGCTTGCTGAAAAGGGGGTCAAGAATGTTCTTGTAGTTCCGATAAGTTTTATATCAGACCATATCGAAACCCTCTACGAGATAGATATATTATATAAAAATTTGGCTGAAAAGCTCGGGATAACACTTAAAAGGGTGGATTCGCTGAATACACATCCTCATTTTATAGAGGCATTAAAGGACATGGTTCAGAAAAATGTAAAAGAAGCAGGATGGCCAGTTTGAAGGGTTATAAGGAGTAGCTGGCAGGACTTTTTAAGCACATCTGCCCTGCTTGTCGGGAATCTTTCCGTAGTCATAAGAAGGATTCCGAACAAGTTGGAATGACAGAAAAAAGCTTGTGTATTTTTTTCGGAGTTTCAAAAAAAAATGGAGACCGCTGTTGGTATGAGTATTACATTCACAGCGGTTATGATTATAAGTCCAGCACTGAGCTGGCTTATTTTTAACCATGTGATGGTCCCACTTGATATTACATTTCTTAAGATTATCGTATTTATTGGTGTTGTGGCTGGGTTTGTACAGGCATCCGATACAATTATGCGTAAGGTTTCGCCAGTGCTTTATTGCAAACTTGGTATCTATCCCTGTTGCCTCACATAAAAATCTACACGAAATGATATTCGTTGCCTCACATAAAATCTCATCCAAATAATTTTACTTTTTTACCTCTTTTAAAGTCTATATCGGTTGAAAGTACAGATCTTTGTGTTAAAGCCGGAAATTCAACTTCACCATTTGCCCCATAATCAATTTTTGAAGACCAACCCATATCTGAGTGCCCCCTTGAAAATGAATCCTTCTGTTTTTTTAAAGCCTCTTTCATAGAGACAAGTCTCAATAACTTGTTCTGAAGTCCTGTTATCTGCCTCTTTAGTTCCGCAGGGTTCAGCCTATCATAAAGCCTTTTCAATTGTCTCTTCTCTCCCTCTAAGACATAAGGAGATTCCAGAGCCCTCTTATAAGGTGTCCTTGCAAGGTCATACCTCTTTTTCACTCTACTGCCGACCCTCGTTTTTTCAACTATCTTCATAACCGGCTGGAAAAAGTTCGTATAAAGCCTTAAGTGCCCATACAGCTCGTTCAGCACATTCAATTCCTGCTCTGTATCGTATCTCATATAGCCCACTGCTCTCCTTACGACAGAATAGTTTTTTTGTTCTACAAAACAATTGTCATTCTTTCTGTAAGGACGTGAACGTGTGAAAGTAATTTGCTTTTCCTCACAAAACCGAAATAGATGTCCATTGATGAATTCAGAACCATTGTCTGAATCTATTCCCTTTATCTCAAACGGTAACCGCTGTGTTATCCCTTCCAATGCTTCAAATACCCATACCTGTGCCTTGTTCCTGACTGCCTGCGTCTCTGTCCAGCTCGTGCATACATCTGTAACATCCAGTGTCTGGATAAATTCGCCCCTCGGATCCCCTCCATCATGCCCCACAAGGTCTATCTCCATAAATCCAGGTCTTTGTTCATCCCACTCTGAATATGTCCTTATCGGTATCTGGTTCTTAAGTAGTGTCCCAGGTTTTGTATTTGATCTGCCTTTTATTTGCTGCTTTTTCCTTTCCTTTGCTAAGAGCCTGTCTATTGTAGCAGGACTAATCCTCAGAAGTTTTTCCCTTGTCTCTCTGTCAATTGCAATTTCTTTATGCTGTTCTAACTTGAAAATGAGTTCCTTTAATACCGGGGCAAGCCTCTTGCCGCAAATATAGTCCATTATTTGCCATATCTTTTTAAGTGCTATGAATACCTTCTGGTCGTATATCTTCTGCCTTTGCCTTTTATGTTTCTTACTGGCATCCCATATTATTACTGTGTTGTAATTGACAGCTGCCTTCCTTCCATGATTCCGTAAGATGTAAGACGCATAACAACGAACATAACCTGTCAGTGCCACAATTTCATTAAGTATAATTCCTTTTAGTTTCTTCTTTGCTTTCTGATATCTTGATGCAGTTTCTTTGACTACTGACTTCTTCTCTTTCATCATTAACCCCATTTCTGCCTCCTGTTTTATATTTTTTTCAGGAGACAATTGTCTAACTTTTCGTATAGATTTTTAAATGAGGCAACGATTCGGTTTCATATAGATTTTTGATGAGGCAATTCG
>Ga0210037_1000804_pt1 | contig 21343 bp, 46 predicted proteins | sample CryGey08umfilter_3_FD_185451 | JGI IMG/M metagenome (GOLD analysis project Ga0210037, IMG submission 185451) | Groundwater microbial communities from aquifer in Utah, USA - Crystal Geyser 4/9/14 0.8 um filter (SPAdes) (version 3) | ecosystem: Environmental > Aquatic > Deep subsurface >...
GCTCCTCCTCAGGTGTTCACACCAATTCGGCTTTCGTCCATACGCTGATGAACCGGCCTTTGTTCGATGGCACAGTCGACCGAACGAATCCGATCTTTTTGAACCGGCGATCTGCGAACACATAAGCCAAGGCATGACCAGAGATGTTGCCAAGATGCTTTTCAGCGGCTTTCCGTAAGGAGTCCGCTGTCACATGACCAACACCGTGGCACAGGCCGAGAGCCAAGTCCCGAAGGTCAGTAAGGACGTGGCCGGGTACCGATCTGCTGGTATTCATATTCACCGTGATTTGGTGCCGGAGACCTTCCAGCATTCCGGCTTGTGTCTTCACCGTTTCCCGGAGTTCTTTGTTTTCGTCCTGCAGGCGACCAAGTAATTCAATGCGAAGGTCCGCCAAAATGTGATGAGTCGTATGGTAATAATGATGCTTGTTCGACTCCACTTTCTTAATGGCGTTTTGGATATGCCGGGTATGCATGTCCGCGATTTCCACAAATTGATAATTGTGCCGTTCTGATAAATACTTAGACATATGCTGTCCCTCCAACTCTAATGTTGATAATGATCACAACTACTTTATCGGCGTTCTCCGATAAAACTTGACTACCAATTTAATTTCAGGCCTAACTTCTGTGCAAAATTCCTCAAGTCGTCTTTCAACACGTCCTGCCAGCTGAGACTGGTTCGTTTTGAAGTCATCGCAAGCCGGTCATACCTGGTCTGAACATCCCGGCAGAATTCCGAGTCATGTCCAAGTGACTCCAATATATCATAGACCGGATACGCGTCTGCTGTCTTGTCTTCCATGTCAACCGTGTACCGGTCTACTGGGATCAGGCCACCAACAATACACTTATTCCCGGATGGTGTCAAGTACTTGCATTCCCCATCAACGAGACAAGGCTGCTTCTGTTCCTTTACATTTTGAACCATCTCATCAAATGTTTCTTGATTCGTTTTCATCGTGCATTATCTCCTAAGAAACAGAACCATCAATCCGGCCACTGAGACCACTCCGAAAATTGACACCATGAAAATCCCCAGGCCTTCAGATCCAAAGGCCAAATGAGCACCGAACGCAGCTAAGAGAACATACACCAGAGTCAGGAATTTGTCAACCGTCTCACTTAAGAAATCTTTTGTCCTTGAACACATAATCTCTCCTTATGGTAGTTTAACCTGGATTGCGTCAACACAGTCCTCAGCCGCTTCCTTGGCACTTGGAGATGGATCATCTCTAAACAGGGGTTTGCTGGCCTCTGCGTACGCTTCCAACGCAACATATTTTCCCAGGCGTTTCCAACATCGTTCAAATTCTTTCACGTACCTGGCTCTCCATTCCCGGTTCTTTTTACGCAGTGCGAGGACGCCCATCAGTCTGTCCCTCCGATTTTCATGTCCATATCATCGCATGCATCCATGATTTGTAATTCAGCACCTGAATACAACGCGGTAATCAGGAATCGTTTCAGGATCTTTCTGGCTTCCACTCTGGTATCAGCTTCATTTGGTGCCGTCTGTACCAGGAATACAATTTTGTTGATTGAGTCCTCATATAACATCGTCTGGTTCTCCTTCCCAATCATACATATCTTACGCTCCCTCTGCTGCTGAAGTGGGGCCGGTGACAGGATTCGAACCTGCAACATGAGGTTTACAAAACCCCTGCTCTACCATTGGAGCTACACCGGCCTATCGGTCAAATTTCTCAATGAGATAGATGGCCAATCCTGCCCCTATGGCCCATCCCAGCACTGCTGCTGCAAGTTGATAGATATCCATTATACGCCACCCTTTCCTAATCTTGTGTCAGGTGCCTCAATGACAGTAAGGAGGTAAGGCTACGATATCCTCCTACTCCCTCTGGAGGCGGATCCCATTTGTTTGTGACAGCATAGACTTTGTGATGGTTCTTGTCAAAACTATCCCACAGTATTTTCATGCCCTTCTCTGCTGTCCCTATTTTGGTCCACAGGCTGAGGTACATCGTTTTCCTCCTTCAACCATTCGAGGTTGAAATTCGGATCATTGGTAAACTTCACCACTGTCCAATCATTCTCGAACCGGCCTATTCCCACTTGAAAGGTGAGTTCCAGAGACCTCAGTATCGCATGATCAAGACCAATCATGATCACATCCCATATGTTACCATGCTGCTTAAGCTTGTTCAAGGCTCTCCTGGTGATTGCTGTTAGCTTGACTTTTCTCATCGATAGACCTCACTTCCTCCGACAAACACTGTCGAACTCACGAGTCCAATCACAATGTTCTTGAGTGACTCCATCAGGTTTTCTCCTTAGGTAATTTTCCCGGCCTCTGTTCCCGGAAGGGTACCCATTGATCATCTTCCCTCATTTCGACGACCAGGTTTTGAGGCTGCATTTGCCTCTCGACGGCCATGTCGACCGTTTCCTTGCCTTGCAACCGGGCAGCGGTTTCTTTCGCCCAGGATTGAAACCTGATCGTTCTCGCCATACGCACGAATGCACAACGCTTGTTCTGAGGCTGAGAATTGTATTCCCGGCCTTCTCCAATGGCTCCTGAAGGCTGATGAGTCACCCGGACTCCGGTCTCCACTTTATTTCGATTCTGTCCTCCATTCCCTCCAGTTCTGAAGGTATCGACATCGCAGTCGTGAATGGAGACACTAAACAATTTTTGTTTCAGTGCCGGAACTTCTGCTGGGTGTTTCTTCATGGCCAGACTCCCGTTTCCCACATAATGTACAGGCCCATCGTACCAGCTGTTAAGATAATACCAAACAGGCACAATGTCAAGGCCCCGTAGACGATCTTTTGTACGATATTGCTGACTGTTGTTGTATCCATCTGCATCAGAGGATATCCTCGTCCAAGAGGTCTCCGTTTTTAATCATCTCCCGTTCTTCCGCCAGTTCGTACGCCCGTTCAGAAATGTAGTCTGCTGAGATATCCCTTCGCAGGGATTCCTTAATGACCTCATCCAGGGCCTTCTCCGTGTTATATTGCTCATTCCGTTGATCGATTGTTCTGCCCATCGTTCTCCCCTTTCCTTTTCTCTTGCTGCATCAGTTTGTTGATAGATTCCAGGAACCCTTCCTCTATCGACTGAGACACCAGTTGTTCTAACGCGTGATTCAAATCCTCGGTCATCTGTGTTCCCTTTCTTTAGTCACTGAAGGCAATCAGGTTCAGCGGGATGGCTGAGAGGTCCGCTGCATCTTCCCGAGAGACCTTCGTGAGTTTGCTGCTGAGCAAGTCTTCAAACTTCAACCTCGCCGCAAGCTTCCGGTCTTGCTCATCCAGAATCTTTTTCCATTCCGCACCGGTTCCCGGTGTTTCGTGTAACTTGACCGGCCAATGGATACGCTCTTCCGTGTTCTGCAGGAGAATCGTCGCATCGTACATATACCAGACTGGTTCTTTCATGTCCATCTCCCCATTCGTTTAAATTCCGCCTGCAAGGACGTGGCACATTGCTCCAGATGATCAATGCAGGCTTCCATGGCTTCTTCCTTGCTGCTGTAATATCGGTCTGCAACCCTCTTTCCTTGATTCCCAATCCACACCGACGCGTCCCACTGCTGAGCTGTCTGCTGAAACAAATCAAGCCGTACCGTATAATGCATGGGCTTGAAGTGCATCGTCAGTGTGTCAATCTCAATCGTAAAGGTCCATTGCCCATGCTTCGTCAGTGGGTCTTTCGGATCTGTGGTATCTTTCCACATCGACGTTAGCCTTTCTTTTTCAGGAGTTGGTACGCTCTCCGCATATTGTTCAAGTCCCTGATGAAGGTCTGGTCATACTTCGGACCCACAGGGTTGCGGTCTTTGACCAGTGCTCCGGTATCGTGGTACAGCCAATTCATCGCCGACAGGAACCCGGATTCTAGGGTTTTGGCGATCTGCTGCAGCTGGAGATTATCCAGCTCGTGTTCTTCCCTCGTGTTCCGTTGATTCTCCATTCTCTTCTCCTTATCCCCAATTCATCGACCGTAGCACCAATGTTACCTGTCCCTCAGGGACGATGGCTTCACAGGTGGAGTACGCGGGATCTCTCCAGATCCGTGAGCATTCATCGCCTTTATGGTTCTCTGCGACTTTCCTGGCGTCCTCTTCCGTCAAGGCTCGAACCACGAGACCATCCATTTCATCGTACCACGGCACTTCAGCTCTATCCCTCCGTTTCAGTAACCAGAGCATCGGTTGACTCCTTTTTCTCAAATTTCACTTTCCCTGCTGCATAGTTCAGGCATTTCGTATGGTACGCAATGTCTTCAGTCGCTTTCTTAATTGCCCTCCGGTGATAGGCTGCGTTCGCGTTCCAAGACTTATTCCGGTTCACCTTGTTCTTGTAGTGATTCGCTTCCCTCTCCTTCTCTGCTGCATCCAGCTCTGCAATCTTCGCACGGCAGGCCTCTTCCGTTCCAAATAAGGAGTCTTCCTGCTGCAGATAGTAACTGCCTTCATGTCCAAACTCTTCCTGTACCCTGTATTGGACTTCATTCTTCTTGTTCACTTCCACACCAACCACGATCATCGGGACAGGGTAGACCGTAGGGATATGGCGAATCAGATACCCAGTGGACTCTTGGTACCCAGGTCCGCATTCATCGCATTTAATCGAGTGCGTGTCTCCATTCCCTAATGTCAGTATGAGAAACCGTTCTCCATTGCAGTCTGGACAGGTTTCTTTTTGTGTGGTCTCTGAGGTCCGTACGTTCCAGACCTGTTGACCAAGCGAGTATTGTGTCTCAATCATATTGTGCCTTTCATCGGACTAAATGATACCACAGTCCGCCAAGTCCATAGAAGTATATGGCGACATCAATCACAATCGCCGCCAAGACAAGGAGAATCGTTCCTGGTGATGCCTTCATGTCGTTCATAATCAGAAACAGTAGGCCGGTCATCGTTCAACTCCTTTCATGTTCCAAACACGTAAGAGAGTGTGACTCCCAGGCCTATGCACCAAAAGCCAAGGTCTGCAATCACTCCGGCCACCACAATCGCTCGCTCGAACAGTTCGCCAGGGAGAGACCGGATTCGTGTCTCAATGTTCTCATTCAGAAGTAGATCCAGAATTTGCTCTCGTGTCATGCTGTCCCCTTTGTCTCCGGTAATGGTTGTGCAATGCTCGGCACCGAAAGCATGTTTTCATGGCAACCGGTGTTTTCCTCGGTCCTTCACACATGAGAAATTGACAGGCAACCCGTTCCAGACACTGTATCAGATCGTCATAGATGGCTTGCTCGGTCTTATTCATCGCATCAGTTCCTTTGCTGAGTGGACCCATGCCCCGGCACCATTCCAGGGATATTCCCCGGTATCAGTCGCATAGTCGTATTGGTCTTCAATCTTCTGCACCATCTGAGACAGTAAGGGAGTGGCATCAGACCGGCACTTCAAGGTAGACTCCATTTCCGCCGCCCAATCGACAACATCTTCCCGGTAATCCGAGTCAATGAGAATTTCTTCAATGAGTAATTCAATCGCCTGTGTACGATGTACCATTATTCCCTCACCATTTGCACCATAAGCCAGAGTATACTGAGTGAAAATGAGACTGTCAAGACTTCCATTGTTCTTTTGCTCCTATTCTATAAGAGTGACAGAGAAAGGAATCGAACCTTTCAAGCCAAAGGTAGCGAACCCTTGTTGTCAAGTGTTTCTTAGCTCTTGACGCTCGGCAACCAGCCCCCACCGTATTTTTCTCTCAACGCTCAACCCCTTTATCGTCATCCCTCAGGATTACTTGACAGGTCCCCTCAAAAATATTTGACTGACTTGTTCCGGTAACATCCCATATTCGCTTTTGAAGATCCGCAAGGCATGGGCTTTGTCTGCTGCCTTGACTTCCTGGTCAAACTCCATCCCCTGGAACCTGTACACTATTAAGAACGTACCCCTTTCTCCGGTTGCGTCCCTAGACCCATCGCCCATACAACATCATCCAGGAAATAGACTGTTTCCCCGCTGAATAAATACATGACCAAACCAACCAGGTTTTCCCCTTCATACACGTTATACAATTGCCTATACACCTTCGTAGGAACAAGTACAGGTTTCCAGATACTTTTTGCTTGGCCTGCTGCTGCAATATACTCTTGTTCGGTGACCGGTCTCATGTTTTAACCCTCCTTATGAACTATATAACACCTTTATCGGCCTGCTGCTGGAAAACTTGACAACCCTGCCGATGTACGTAGTTACCATTACGCAAAAACCTTGACTTCAAGGTAAGGTCGCTGCTGCTGCTGAGTCCCGTTTAGGACCTGGAAGTCTGTTACGCTGTAACAAAATGGGCATATACCCTGTTACAACTATATTTACTGTTTTCTCCGGGTTACTACGTAGCGTAAAAATGACACGTTACAAAGCCTGCTGTTACACTTTTAGAAAGTCGTTTAAAATCCCCTACTTACATAGGTGAGTGTAACGGTATAGGTGTTACACCTAGGGTCAACTACTTACTGCCTTTATTTCCCTTTGGAATCAAGAGGAATGCCAAGGGGACAGTAGGGACAGTAGGGAAGTTGAGCCATAATTACATAGAAATTATTTCTGTTTGTAACACCGTTACACGATTTTTACAAATGAAAATATGACACTCTTAAATATTTAATATGTCTATATGCGTAACAGTGTTACAAAGTAACAAACTACTATAGGCAAAATGGCGCAAGCTTCGGACCCTGTTTTAACACCCGGTTAAAGAGGTCAAGGTTACCCGGTAAATTTCTACAAACTTGTCGAAGTGATAGACTGCAGCAACCAAGGATAGTAGGAAATAGGTATACAATACAATTTTGGCTAATTTTAACATGGTGACGATTCCTTTCCAGTAAAAATTTAAACGGTAGTGTTTCAAATTTTAAAAATTTTCCGTCTCTGCTGCTGAGTACCTTAGGCTTGCATACCTGCTGCTGCAGGGAAGTTATGCAAGTCTGCTGCTGCAGATATCCCGGTACGTTGATCTTACATAAATTACATTAGTAAAAATTCCTTACATGAAAGTTCTTAGTGAGAAACCTTTACCTTAAACTCCCTAATGAAAATGATCTAGTGTGAAATACTTAACCCATATAATTTCTCCTTTCTTTTCAGTAGGTAATACATTTGACCCTTAATTTCACTGTAAAGGCCTATTCCTTGAGACTTCCCTATAACCCTTGCCTTGATACCTGTTTCCTGTTTCTCATGCCTTAAAACCTATCCTTGTTGAGAATTTCCGGGTTCAATCCCCGACATACTGCAGACCTTTACACTGTACACAACCAAGGAAATACCTAGTCAATTTCATCTAAGTATTTTTCATTGTGTGCAAACTGGTCTACAAGGTCCCTTTCCTTTACGTGATTATACTTATCCCATTTTTCGTGTTTGTCTGGTCTTTTTTGGTAAAGCGTACCTATCCCTCTTGATAGGCTTGACTGACTACCTTTTTACCCTTGTAGCATCGTATCAGGGAAAGGAAAGCAAACCCTATTTATTTCCTTTTGGTCTTTTGTCATGGTCAACCCTTTCCTTAGTCAATCGCATAAATTTTATAAGCTTCGCATTCTCTGAGAATTTGATAATTTAAATGGATGTTTCCTTTTCCCTTGTCCACTACAATATAAATTTTTCCGGTTTCCTGAAGTCCACACCTTACGCGTATTAATTCCTCTTCAATCCTTGCTTTGTAGTTCGGTATCCCTTCAATGTTTTCTATCAATACACTCCCACGTAACAGACCTTTTCCCTTGAGATACTTTTTCCCTTTGCTTAGTGTTTCCTTCATTGTGCAACCCTTTCAATCTGGACAAGGAAAGTTGATTGAATAACCTTTCTCTGCCGATGCCCTTTGACTCTCAAGCCCACAATGTAACCCTTTCTATCCTTAAACCTAAGGTCTGTTAGATCCCCGTCTAATACCGGTTTCCCCATGAATTTTTTCGGTAAAGCTTTTCCCTTGCCTATCCCTGCAAAAGGTACCGCAATATTAATGCCTCTTGCTCCTATAACTTCGCATGACTCTTGATTATTGCCAGACCATGAAAAGGTAACATCATAATTTTTTATTTCATGGGATTCTAAGGCAATTATCGGGTTTTTTGTATAGTCATAAAATTGAAGCTTAGGAAACCATGCGAAAATGTTTTGACCTTGATACTTGAGTTTTGACCATCGTATATCAGAGGTACCATTCAGGCGAATACATAAAGTCAAATTCAATTTTGTAGCAAGCTTTTCATAAGAAACAATTTCTTGCATCATGCAGTAAAGAAAATTTACCCTGTCCGATAAAAATCTATCGGTTTTCTTTATCCTTGCCTTTTTGACACTTGGTAATACATCGGACAATCCGCTAGAATTCAAACAATAATCCCTACACTCTGCAGAGGAAAACGGGCAAAGGTCTACACCTTGTGAATTCAACGTGCTAGGCGATAAATGGAGAATGAGTGTCAAGTATCCTTTCTTTTCTCCCTTAAGTGTTTTCGTGTTTCCCCGTGAAAAGATACCATGTCTTTTTGGTTGTATCTCCATTAAGGTTTTTTCCTTTCTACCTCTGAGAAAATACATTCCTTCAATGTTCCACCTTTTGTATACATATACATAATTTCCCACTTTGTACCCTGATCTTCATAGAAGATATTTAGACCATTAAACAGATCTAGCATTCTGTTTCTAAAATCTGTTTCACTCTCATTTGAAGTCCTGGATTTTACCACTCTTGAATATTTCTTTTTTATCATTCTCCGGTTGTCCCTTCATATGACAAGGTGATTTTATATCTCAGTAGATTTTTTGTCAGATCATACACATTAAATTTTTTCTTGATATTATCCATTACAATCCAGTTTCTTTTCATTCTTGAAGGTCTGATAAAGTCAAGCTTTAAGAGTACCTTATTATCGGTTTCCACTTTAAAACAGTAGTGAAATTTGATTGATTTTTTCCTCATATCATCCCCTTACTTGTATAAAGAATCATACCCTGATCGACCATAGCCTTTATCTGGATTTTCAGGCGATGGCCATTTCATAACCTTGACTTTTTCAATTTCTCCATTTGACTTTTTTATTTCTTTGACTTCGTAGTTTTGTTTTTCCATTGTAGTTTCTCCCTTGTGTGAGTGGTTGCCTTTCATGTTTATATTATTGGCATGTTTCCATTTTACTTGACAAAGGGAAAGGGTAAAATTGAATTGATTCTTTTTTGAATGATTTTTTCAACGTCTGAGTAAGTATAACTCGGATCACCATAACAAGGAAACTCAAGAATGCTATGGTGGAATCGGTCAATCCTTTCTCCGGTTGAAAATTTCTCATGATAAAACCCGTTTTTATTGTAGTGAGCAATGAACCCGAACATCATAGAAAGTCTTACGTAGAACCACTTATAGAAAAGTGTTTCTTTACATCCTGACTTGATGAACCTTTCAAAGTGCTTTAAGAATTTTTCTTTATCTTCTACGGTACTCCATTGCGTAGCAGTTAACATTTTTTATTTTCCTTTTCAACCTTGAGTATGTAAAATTGACTCAAGCTTTCATTGTCGTTAAAAGTATCTCGCAAGTGTTCATAACAACCGGTTCCTAGGTCTTTTGCTTCGCTTTCATTCTCTGCCTTAACAAGAAATTGAAGATTGATAATATAGTTTTTCATTTTTCCCTTTCACGATACTTTTTTGATCAAGTCGTTTTCCATTGTAACCGTAGCATACCACGTTCTTTTGGTATAGGGACAGGGACCAACAACCGGAAATTTTCCATTGCTCTGATACTCTGCATTGAATAGACTGGTTTCCACATAACGTAAGCTTTTTCCAATACTGTTTTTCAGGTCTTTTTTAGTTTGATAACTTGCCCCCATCATAGCGTTATATCCTTTCTTGATAAGTGATTAGATAGGCACTGCATTCAAAATAAGATCCCTCAAAAACCTTTTCCCCTGTACGCGTATCGACTACTTTATGGTTTGCTTCAAGGTCTGATATCAGGGAAAATTTAAACCTTCGTTTAATGTACATTTTTTCCTATCTCCATTGCCCGTTGATAAGAATCAAACCTTTTGCTTTTCCTTGTCGGAGATTGATTGCTAACCGGATCAAGAAAACTGCTTTGTCAAGGTTTGAATAATCCATTTTCATTTCTCCCTTTTTGTTTATCCCCTCTTGCATACTTATATTATCGGCAAGCTTAGAAAAACCTTGAGTATTCTTTTTTCTTTCTTTTTTGAAATTTTCTAGCCCATGCCTTTGACAATTCTTGAGAAGATCCTACGATATCAGTCAATATCAAATTTCCCTTATTATCTACCATTACGTTACGCTTGCAGAGGTCAAGGAAAATATCATCGGTGTAGTTTGCCATCATGTCTATAAGGGTTTTCAAGCTTTCCTTGAGGTCTTCTGATAAGTCTTCACTCTTTTCAATGGCATTGATACAGGTAGGGAAACAGTCATATTTTCTCAGACTGAGATACTTAAGGGTTTTTTCTACTGCTTTGTAATCTTCCCATGCCCTGGAATGTTTTTTCATGAGTTTTTGATATAAGGGCATCTTATACGCTTGATATTCGCCGATATCACTCAATCTTTCCATTTTTGGGATATGTTTTTCCCCTTGGCAAAATGCCCCCATACACTCCTTCGCATTGTCGTTAGTCAGTATTATAACTTCAGTTTCCGATACCTTGAAGACTTTAGAAAATAATCCCTGTCCAATCTGGTTTTTCTTGTCAAGTCTTATATGGTCTTCTACTGTCCAGTATGGCATGGTGTTTTTCTCCTTTCCTTGTTGCGTATATTATCGGCAGTCAACCGGATAACTTGACTTAGTATTCAATGTTTATTGAATAATGCCCTATTACATTCCCGTTAAGGTCCCAAACCTTACCATCAAGCTTTCCTTTCTTCATAAGCTTGATAATTGATTCAACGGTTTCTATAGCAGTTTCAACCGGAGTATTTAAAAAATAATCATTCCCCATAGAAAACTCAATTTTTAACATCGTTATTTTCTCCCTTCATTTCACTGTCAAATAAATAAAGCTTTGAAGAAATTTCTTGCAGGTTGACACCTTCAAAAACCCTGTATTTATGATCGTATTTTGTGCTAGCTTGCCATCCCCTGTTATACTTTTGGATCTTCCAAACCTTACCGGCACTATATCCCACGTAATCCCCTGGATTGAAATAACTTTTGTCAATGTTCGGATAATTTCTCATTCTGTATCCCATGGTGTTTTTCTCCTTTTGTTTTTTCCTTGTTGTTTATCTTATCGGTATCCTACGGAAAACCTTGACAGGTGTCAAGAGTTATTTTTAAATTATTTTTTCCTTGACCTTTAATAATGATAGCAAGAATCGTGCCTATGGTGCGCGCCTTCCTACTGCAGCGAATTTGCAAAACAACCTTACTGTCTTCTACTTACGTATTTCATACTACATACTTCATACTACGTATTTCCCTATTACATATAACTACATACGCCATAATTTCATAACGAGTCTTCGCTTGCAAGTCCTGTGCCTATCTTCCCATGCAAGACTTATGCCCGGTTCTAACCTACTGTCTTCTACTTACATAATCTTCCCTACGTATTTACCCTATCTACTTAAGTAGTTTACTCTATGAGCGTTTCCGCTCTATGCAACAACTATACCATGTGGTAATTTCGTGTAACATGTAACAACGTGATGCAAGTACACAACAGTAGGTGCGGTATCGCTCAGTGTCGATTATCCTTACTGGCGTTTACTGGCATGAATAGTGCATTAGAATAACAACGTACACTAACTTACATGATGAATATCATATAATATCATATATATCAATACATTATGACATAACGTATAATAATGGAGATCATTATTATGTAGTCGGATTATTATATAGGTGTTATTATATAGTTTTGTATGGTAATATACACGAATACACAACATAATGTAGTAACGTGCATCAACGTACATTAACAGAGGGGAAGGGAGTGTTCAAAATTCCGACAGGTACCCCCTATCACCTATACCTGCCTCCTTGCCAAACTACCGAAAAATTAAAAGGTTTTTGTGTTTACAAGAAAGTACCTACGTGGATACTTGACTTTTCATTGTAGTAGACTTATCTTTATAGGGTACAAAAATTAAGGAGGAAGTATGGCAAGCGTATTGGAAAGATTTTTAAGAAAAGTTGTAAAAGGGGGTAATGAAGACGACTGTTGGGGTTGGACAGCATGCAAGAACGACTATGGACATGGGCTACTGTTTGCATGGGGAAGAACAGAAGGTGCCCACAGAGTATCGTATAGGCTCTTTAACGGCCACATCCCTACTGGCGCATGTGTTAGGCACACCTGCGACAATGGGCCTTGCTCAAACCCAAAGCATTTGATATTGGGGACATCTCATCAAAATGTCCAAGACAGAGTAGAAAGAGGAAGATCAAAGGGCGCAACAAGGAAGTCCTCAGGAAATGTAGAGAAGATAACAAAAGAGCAAAAAAGAGTTATCTTTGAAGAGTTTAGACATGGTACATCGCTCTTCAGGTTAACAAAGAAATTCAACTTAACAGAGTGTGAGGTTATTGATATAGTTCACGAGACGGCGTAAGTAACAACCTCAGGTTGTCAAATCAGGATAAATTTAAACCAGGCATCATAAGCTAAAAACGACTGAGCCGATTAAGCTAATTATTCGGCTCACCCCCTACTGATCTTACTGACTCCTGCGGAGTTTGGGTGATGTCTTAGCTATTTAGACGTATATTTCACCATAACTATGCGTTATAACGTATAAAACGACAGTATGCGGCAAACCGTATAACTACGTAGTAGAGAAAATAATTCACTAAGGGTATTGACTTAGGAAAAATCATCACTATCTGTATAGGTACGGACAAATTTGCCCGGAGATGAATATATTGTACACGATACATTCTTGGACAAAAAAGTATCGTTTACGATAACAGAAAATTGCACAGTAACTTTCGAAATGTTATTGACAACGTCCGAACATTGTGGTATACTTTATGCATGCGTTGTGAACCTCAGCATTTCTGGATGAAGGAATAGGGGTAAACATTGTGATACACCAGCCGAGTTTGGTTCCATCTACAGTCTCTGTAGATGGTGAGCTTCGCAACGCACCATATCTGAAAAGAATAACGTGAGGGGAACATTGTGGGAAAACGTGGGCCAGATCTACAGCCGCGAAAAAAGAGAACAGACATCACGTCAAAGAAGGAGTCGCTCACCGACAAGAACGCCTTGATGAAGGTGCTCCTTGACCTTCCGTCGAAACGATCACCGGAAGAAGAACAATTAGAGGAAGAGTTAGACGATCTATACAACGTCAGGCTTGAGACAGAAGAGATGACAGATACGACCCTGACGAAGAGGGATCGGGATATGATACTCCGCATGGCGTCCTACCAACTGACGGCACGAGAAATTCAATCCATCCTGCAAATCCCGCAGGCGAAGTGGGATAACAGTTTACTGATACAAGATGCGTTTCAAAGGGGACAGGAAATCGGAAAAGCGACACTGAGACGATTACAATGGGCTACCGCTCAACGGAATCCTATTATGCAGATCTTCCTGGGCAAACAGTATTTAGGACAGGCGGATCGTCACGAAGTGACAAAACCTGTGGGGGAACCGGTTGATGACCGACAAGGATTCGCGGATAAACTCAAGAACATTATTGACGTTACGCCAACGAGAGACGTTCCTGGAATCCCTGACACCGGGGGAGAGGGAAGTCGCCAGATATTGCTGGCACCTGTGGGCGAGGGACAGTCAGATAGCCCCGACGAGGGAGGAATGGCTCAATCTCGAGACGACAATCAAACTAATTAGAGAATGGCACGAAGACCCACTGCATAAAGGCCAACGGTTCGAAGAATCGTGGAGAACATGGCTGTTTATGGCTGGTCGAGGATCTGGAAAGACTCGCTCAGGCGCGGAGTGGTGCAGAGAACAAGTGGAAGAACACGGTATCTCGAGAATCGCTCTGGTCGCACCGACCGCAGCGGACATTCGCGATACGATGGTCGAAGGAGAATCAGGAATTCTGGCTTGTAGCCCATCATGGAACATGCCGGTCTATCTCAGTTCGAAACGAAAAGTGGAATGGCCGAATGGAGCCACCGCCATGATGTACTCAGCAGAGGAAGCGGATCGTCTCCGTGGACCTCAGCACGAGAAAGCTTGGTGCGATGAGTTGACCTCGTGGGCAGATCCCGGAACATGGGACATGCTTCTGTTCGGATTACGATTAGGCAAGAATCCGCAATCGATGGTCACGACGACGTCGAAAATCGGGCATCGCCTCCTGAAGAACATTCTGCAAGATCCCTGGACCGTTCGCACGAAAGGGCACACGTTTGACAATGCCGCAAACCTCTCCTCACAATTTATCGAACATATCCGTAAAAAATATGAAGGTACGAGACTCGGACGGCAAGAGCTTGAGGGAGAGTACTTGGATGAAGGCACAGGCGTTCTCTGGTCTGATGAGATGTTCATCCGAACGGACGCGAAAGACCTCGATATGGACAAGATTGTCCGTGTGGTGGTCGCAATTGACCCAAGTATTACCACTGGAGCCGAAGGAGCCGAAACTGGGCTTGTGGTTGTCGGAAGAGATGACGACATGCATGGGTATGTCCTCGCAGATCACAGTGGACACTACTCACCGAACGGGTGGGCAGAAAAAGCCATTGACCTCTATAAAGCATACAACGCGAATAAGATCGTGGCAGAGGTGAACAACGGGGGAGACATGGTGCTCAACACCATTCGCAATATTGATCCTGGAGTTGCCTGCAAGAAAGTCGTGGCGACACGAGGCAAACGCATTCGTGCCGAGCCGATCAGCATGCTCTACGAACAAGCCAGAGTCACACATGTTGGGAACCTGAAGAAACTGGAAACCCAACAAATCGACTTCAACCCTGAAGAAGCGAACAACCTGATGGACAGGGTCGATGCGCTTGTGTGGGGTCTGACAGAATTGATTATTAACTCATCAGAGGTCAGGATACGATCCATATGAACATCCTTAGAACAGGATTGCAGAATGCCCTGACGGTATTCAAAAAGATCCCGACAGTCTTCCGCATGTCCGATAATGAATTTGCAACCGGTGGCGGACGTGTCGCACGAATTTTTGGTGGCGCAGCCGGGAATGTGGAAGATTACTCAGAAGTCTACTCCACGCATGTATGGGTGTTCGCAGCGGTCAACGCCATCTCGCGAAACATCTCAGGTGTGCCGTTCGTGTTTCAGACAGCGAAAGGAACCGCGAAAGATAGCCATACGTTCACGGACCTGTTCGAACGACCGAATCGATGGCAAGGGTTCGGACAATTCATGGAATCATTGATTTCCTGGTGGCACATGAACGGGGAAGTGATGATCGTCATGCGCCGGAACAGTTCCAGCGAAGTGCCGAAGGAAATGGCTGCAGTGGACAGCTCACAGTTTACGCCGATCCTGAGTGAAAGCACCGGAAGACTCCTGGGATGGAAAGTCGAGAACGAAACTGGTATGCCGACGATCTACCAGCTCCATGAGTGCATCAAGATTAAATTTTGGAATCCGAATGATGAGTGGTTGGGCCTGAGTCCCATATCTGCCGCATCGCAAGGGATTAAGCAAGATTTCGTGGCCAACACGTACAACACCGAATTTTTCAGAAATTCAGGATCTCCGAGCGGAGTGATTGAAATCGAACAGAACTTGACCGACACAGAATTCGAACGTCTGGTCAGACAATACGAAGATCGACACGGTGGAGCGCAAAACGCTCACAAGATGTTGATCCTGGAAGGTGGGGCACAATTTAAACCTACCGTCTTCACGCAGAAGGATATGGAGTTCCTCGAACAAAAGAAATGGAACAGAGACGAAGTCCTCGCTGCCTACGGGATTCCAAAATTAGAAGTTGGAATTATCGAAGAAGGGGCGAACCTCGCAGTTATTAAAGTGCAGTCCAGAGAATTCTGGCTCAAGAATCTCATCCCGAAGATGAAGATGATTGAGTGGGCACTCTGGTCACAGTTGTTCTCGCAGATCAATGGCGGTCGAGTGTGGGCAGAATTCGATACGAGTTCTATTGCCGCACTGCAAGATGAATTTCACGAGAAGGTCAAGACTGCAAGATCCTTGCTTGAATTAGGGTATCCGGCGAACCAGATCAATAAGCGACTGGATCTTGGGATGCCAACAAATCCCTGGCAAGATGCCGCGTTTATGCAAGTGAACATGTCAAGCATCAGTGTGGATGAGGATGGAACAGTCATTCCGATCAACATGCTGACCCCGGTGCAAGATCCATTCAATAAACCCGCAACTGGAAAGGTGAGGGAAGAATCACCAGGTGCAGCCGTGAAACCGGCTCCAGCTCCAAAACCGGTTACTGTCGCTACTGACACGACCTCGAAAGATTTGGAACTGCTTGAAACCAAGTTGAGTGCGTTTCTCTTCCGGCAACGCGTGAGACAACTCAAAGCCCTTGAGAAAAATGGCACAGCTGTCTTGGACAATCTCACAGAGCAAATCAAGTTAAAGAACTATCTCAGTGAGCGAGGGGTTCAGGTCAATGCCTCGGACCTCCAGAATCTCCTGTACAACGAAGTCACGAGGATTGCGGTTGTCCATCGAGGTCAGAAAGATCTGATTATCAACGAAACGAAAAAGTTGTATAACAAGGTCGGCAAGGCCCTGCCTGAATTGGTGAAAGCGTTACACAAACGTCACATTTCTAAAGAACATGAGGATATGAATGCCTAACCTTTTTAACCAACCTGTACAATCCGTGTTCACGGCGACCATGAAGAAAATGGGAGACGAGTCCAGGATTATCCGTTTTACTGGAACCCTGTCGTCTACTGACAGAATGGGTGATGTGATTGAGACCGCTGGATGGGATCTCAAGAATTTCGTCAAGAACCCGGTATTCCTGTGGGATCACAACCCCAGTATGCCTCCCATCGGAAAAGTGTTGAAAGTCGAACATACCTCGACTGCGCTCGTTTTCGACGTCGAATTTGCGAGAGCGGACATTAATCCGTTCGCCGATACGATTTTTAAATCCTACGAACAAGGGTTCCTCTCCGCAGTCTCTGTGGGGTTTATCCCGAAGAAAGTCGAACTCATTAAGTCGGCTGAAGGGGAAATGACTGGATTCCGGGTTTCGGAACAAGAGCTACTCGAATTGAGTGCCGTCTCCATTCCCGCACACCAAGACGCCCTGGCCGCAAGTCTCTTCAAGAAATCTCTTGATGAAGAGATGAGGAAAGTCCTGATGCAGAAAGTGTCAGCAAAAGAACAAACTGCGATGGTAGGACTAGACCAGTATTTCGAAACCTTAGAGAAAGACCTAGATTTAACGACTGTGGTAAATGAAGAGGATGACCCTATCATGAAAGAACAATTGGAAGCCTTGCAAAAGCAAGTTGATGCATTGACAGCAGAAGTGAAAACACTCATTTCCCTTCGGGAGACTGTGGAACTCTCAAGGGGAGTGGTTGATACGCTCAACAAATCCATTGTGGCGATGTTGAGCAAAACAGATTCGAACCCTGATCTCAAGTCAATCGTTGATGGTCTTGGCGATAAGCCGAAAGACGGTCCTGATATGACTCCTGTGAACAAGGCCATCGAAGCACTCATGGGCAAATTAAATGGAACGACAGTATTCACACCTAAAGGAGATAAGTAAGATGGACGAGAAAGTACTAGCTAAATTGGCTGAGATTTCTGAAGCAATTGAAAAGAAACTCGCCGAAGGCGAAAAAGTGTTCAAAGATGCCGACGGTCGAGTGAAGACCTTGGAAGATCAATTGGCTGAAGTGAAAGCCAAGTATAAAGAACTCGATGAGTCGATTACCGCGAACAAATGGCGGAACGTGCCTGGTGTCAACGACGGGAAAGACAAAGACAAGTTCAGCCTCTGCAAGACGATCAACGCGATTGCGACGAAGTCTTGGAAAGATGCCGGATACGAGAAAGAAGTCATTGACGCGGCCATGAAGCAGAAAGATATGTCCGCTGGCGTGGATACAGCCGGTGGGTATTTGATTCCTGCTCAAGCGATCCAATCCGTGATTGAATTGCTCCGGGCCGACCTGGTACTCGAAGCCCTCGGCGCAACGATGCTGATGGATCTCCGTGGCATTCCTGTCGAAATTCCGAAACACACTGGCGGATCCAGCACCTTTTGGGTGGATGAGAACGCCACAATCGATTCCAGTGACTTGACGCTCGGTCAAGTGTCCTTGAATCCCAAAGGTCTCGGTTCCATCGTGAAGTTGAGCAACCGACTCCTGAAACTCTCCGTGCCCTCCGCGGAAGCTCTGATTCGTCAGGACATGGCCCGTTCGATGGCAGAAGCCCTCGATCTAGCCGGTCTCCGTGGAACAGGCGTGGCTGGTCAACCGCTCGGGATTGCCAATCAAGTTGGGATCTCCACAGTGGACTTCGCCGCGACAACTGCCGCAGCCGGGTACCTGACTAATCCAGGTTGGGAACAAATCTACGACATGGAAGGGAAGTTGGCTGATGCCAATGCCTTACGTGGCAAGGTTGGATTTGCCTTCCATCCGAACTTCAAACGGAATCTCTCCAAGGTTCGTGTCGCGGCTCATACCGCTGATGTGAACGATGGGAATTTCGTGTTACATCCGGTGACTGATGCTCAGCTTACCGCCCTGTTGGGCTATTCCTTCAAGACGACCACACAGATTCCTGTGACATTGGGCGGGTCCAGTAATAAGACAGAAGTGTACATGGGCAACTGGGCCGATATGATCATTGCTCAATGGGCTGGGATGACCCTGCTGGCTTCACAGGAAGCTGGAACGGCCTTCGCCACCAACCAAACATGGGTGCGGATGATCACGGATGTTGATATCGCTGTTCGCCATCCTGAAAGCTTCGTGCTTGGGACAAATGTGGCCACAGTGATTGAAGCGAACCCTGCCAGCTAATAGTAGCTGACATCACAAATATACTTGTGTACGACCAAAACGAAAATTTTTTGGTCGTACACTATTACACGAAAACAACTCTTAAGGAGATTTCTTAATGGCTAAGTATGACGATATTCAAAACCTGTACAAAGTGACAGCGCTTGCCGGGGACGCCATTTCAGCTGGAAAATCCAGCCCTGGCGTGGACTGCAAAGCCTACGAGCAGGCGATGGTCATTCTCAAAACTGGGACATTGGCCCTGAATAACGTGACCACATTGACCCTTCAACATTCTGATGATAATGGCGGTGCCGATGCCTACGCCAACATCACAGGGGCTTCTATTGTTCTTGCTGACTCAGATGATGACGCGATCTTCTACGGGAAACTTCGACTGAATGTGGCCGCCATCAAACGCTGGGTGCGGATCCACGTGGTCTCAGCGACGGCTGCGGGCGAATATGGAGCGGTCTTGCTTGTCGGGAACAAATCCGGTGAATACCCGGTTGACGTGAAGACGTTATCCTTTAACGTTCTGAACGTGGCGTAAGTAATAGTGTGGGTATGGGCCTCTCAATTGTGGGAGGCCCTCTACAATTTACTGCAGGTGACATATGGCTGTTCAACCACCTTTTACCGCCACCATCACGGGTGAAGGTATTCACGAAATTAGACCTGATATTTCTCATACAGACTTTGAATATCAGATTGTCTCTATGAACGTCACGAATAAAGATAAGCCAGTTCGACTCTCCCTGTTAGAAGGAACTCAGCGTCGATGGTCAGGCGATCTTCCAAGGAACTCATCAATCGAGATTGATTTTGGACCTCTGGCGTGGCGGTTAAAAGGAGGGGTTGCGTTGAATGCTGAAATAGAAGGTAAAAAAGCTATTACCACTATCAACCTACTTAACTATTCGACAATACGGTCATAACAAATAAGGTAGCCAAATGAACATATTTAAATTATCCCTACTGTCCTTACTGTTATCACTACTCTCACTCCCTGTTCTCGCGAATGCTCAACAAACCGTGGAGAATACGGTCTGCAACGAACGATCATCGCTTATGTGGGCAATGGGAACCGAAGACGACTTGGACATGTACAGAGTTTATATGTCGACCTCTCCGATAACAGAGAAACTCACAGAGAATATTTTCCACGAACTTAAGGTTGCTGATCTTGATGTGGTCATTGATTCAGAAGGCAATGCCTCCGTCACAGAGTCCTTACCGGCAATGCCTCATGAAGGTCCGTCCTATTTTCGACTAACTGCAATCGACGTCTCTGGAAATGAGAGTGACATGAGCAACGAAATCGGCTGTACCTTTGACATGATTCCAAATGCCCCGGTGATTCAGCTCCACTTATCGAAGTAAGGAACGACAGGATGCGACTCTACGATATCGAATCAAAGTTCACCACGACAGAGTTCGCATGCCCATGCGGATGCGGATTTGGCACCAAGCCAGAAGACATTGACCGGAGATTGGTTGACAGGCTAAACATCATGAGAATGCTTGTCGCCCGGCCATTGACGATTACCTCAGGAGCCAGATGTGCGGCATATAACGCATCGGTAGGGGGAAAACCGTTGTCTGCACATCTTCCTCATCATGATACGAGACAATGTCGTGCAGCCGATATCCTTGTTAGAAGCAGCGAAGAGCGAACTGAAATGGTTCAACTCGCTTATGCGGTCGGGTTTACAAGACTAGGGTTCGGTCCAAATTTTTTACACGTCGACGTGGCCTGGGATCTTCCATCCCCTGTCGCGTTTATGTACTGAGGGGGAAATATGGTTCCTGTATGGGCGATTCCAATTATCGTGCAGATCGGTTCTAAGCTCATCGATCTCGCTTTTAAGAAGATCGAAAAAATTGATTGTCCCGAGAAACAAGCGAAGGTCATGGATAAGATTGAAAAGAATGATAAGAAAGCGCAATTGAAAAAAGAGGAGGCCGATCACGATGGGTACTAAATTATTTGGGCTTCTGTGCAGTGCAGTACTCGCATTTGCACTCACACTCCCTGGATGTATGACAATGCCGGATGGGTCAAGTGAGCCGGATTACACCATGATTGAGTTTGGAGCCGTTGCAGTATTTACCGTGCTTATTAATGAAACAAAGGTGTCAGATGAGAAGGTTTTGGAGGCATACCGTGGTCTCTCTAATCTTGAGAGCACTTTGCAGTCGATGATTGATTCTGGTGAGCCGTTAGACTTGGCTATCGTCGATCAGATGTTGGCGAACGCTGTTCCTGTCGAATATCAGGCACTCACAGCCATGGGGAGCAAATTGATCCGGCAACGGGCCAAATTGTACCTTGGAGAAAGTATGCCCGATGTCGATCTTGGGAAATATGCACTTGTCGGAAAGATTACAAAATCAGTTGTCTC
>Ga0210037_1000812_pt1 | contig 21185 bp, 24 predicted proteins | sample CryGey08umfilter_3_FD_185451 | JGI IMG/M metagenome (GOLD analysis project Ga0210037, IMG submission 185451) | Groundwater microbial communities from aquifer in Utah, USA - Crystal Geyser 4/9/14 0.8 um filter (SPAdes) (version 3) | ecosystem: Environmental > Aquatic > Deep subsurface >...
ACACTTTAAAATGAGTAGGAAATGAGTGAATTTAAACCACTATGCGGATAAGAGGCGTAATGTTTACTTTTTTGGATTTTTTCATAAATCGAGTAACGAGAGGTAGTTTTCTATTTTCAAAGTTGAGCTAATAAGGTATAAACAGATTCATCAACGCCCGATGTGATTTTACCAACACACACCCATTTACCAGCAATCTTATATTTGCGATTTTTAGGACTTACGCCCACCCAATTAACACTCCGGGTTTTCATTTCGTTGACCGCATTGGCATTAAAAAATGATCCGCGTAAATCAACGACGTCTGGCGTATTTCCATTGGCGATTTGATAATCCAACCATTTTATTATATCTTTTGAGGAGCGTTTATCTATTTTCAGATTCTTCCTTAACTTTTCTTCCTCAGCAACCTTTTTTTCTTCATCGGATTTTATTCTGAAATCAAAGAAAAGAGGGTAATTCTTCTCGTCATCTGCATAATGGGTTGTAGGTAAACAGTAACCCCACCCATACGTATCATTACTATGATCATGAACTATTGAGATATTTTCCATCTTCTTACCTGTCTTTATGATGGTTGTGTCATCCCCTATAACAACGCCGTCTTCCACGCTTTTTGTTCTTATGTCCGTTTGCAGAGCTTTAATAAGTTCATCATTTAATACGTTGCCTTTTTCGAGACCCATACCTATCAAAAAATTATCAATCACCTTGTTGTTAATATCTGTCGGCGTCCCATTTAATTTGAATATCTTTTTAAGCAACACATCCCCTTCTATATGCTCTGCCAGTCCCACAATTGATTCTGCATCAGACATTCCAAAAAGCGAATAAATAAACGAAATGTCTTCTGCCGAAACACCACTCCTCTTTTCAATACCGGATTTTTTAATTAACTCCCCCATGTGGAGGAAGTCCCACGCCTTACCAAAAAAAATAAGACACCGCCCGGGGTGTCTTTTCTATTTGCTTTCCTGTTTTACCGTTAAGTATGTTTTTTAAGATCATTTTCCTTTTCTTTTTTTAAGTTTTTCGTATTCTGTATAGGTTTTCAGTATTCTCTTAGCTGTCCCGAGGTGTTTGACGACTTTTGGGATTGATTTTCCATCAATCCATTTACTTTTCACTACTTGATAATACGTATAATGTTTTCCATTCCGTTTTATGCTCTTTTTTGCTATTGAAACCATTTTGAGTTATACGACTATTGAAATGATAACTTCGTTGTGTTATTAATTAGTATATAGTACATATAAATACTTTTCACAAAAGAATATAATTAGACATTATAATATAAAAAATATGTTCATTTATATTAGTATATAGCAAAAAATAATAAAAAGTATGCTAAAATAGAAAAACGATGTGCTTAGAAACTATAAATTAGACAAGTGAAACACCCCCGAAAGAACATATAAAGAAAGAAACAAAATAATTAACATATCAAATTGAAATGGGAAACTTTTGATATTAAACCGTAACTATGCTCGTTTTTGGGAATATGTCCCGGTTTAAACCAAAATACGAACATACACGGAGGTATTTTTAATTAATTATTTATTAAAATATATTCCTAATTTCAGGAATATTAAAATGAAGTAAAAACACACGGTTGGGAATAAAAACAGTTGATAGAGAACCTGTGATTGGCAATGAGTAAAACCTATTACGAAGAATGGTTAAATTTACGGGTTAACTCACCTGTCCATAGAGTACCCGTAGCTTTGCGGAACGAACATTTCATTGTACTGGTTGTTAAAAAAGTTATCCGTCATCCCGGCTATGAAGTCAATTATCATACGTTTTTCGTGAGTGTTTTTAAGGTATTCGTTTCCCATGTCATTTAAGAAATAGCGGTACAGTGAAGAATTTTTATCCTTATTCCCAAGTTCTGAACAGTATTTCATAAACATCTGCTCAAACATGTTTCTGATTTTAAACGTCTGGGTTTTGATGTGGGGGTTAAAATAAATATTTTTATAATTAAATTCCATAAGCTTCCTAAGTGCATTGAAAATCTCCCTGCCAAGCACCAGATGATCCCTGTCGTAGCTGTTTTTTATTAAATCAGATGCCAGCGTGTCAATTATCTTAGCGTTTGAATCCCCTAAAACTGTGCTTATTTCCTCAGGAATATTTTCTCTTTGTATAAGCCCAATCGTTATCGCATCCTCGATGTCTCTTCCGATGTACGCGACTACGTCTGCGATTCTCACGACGCATCCTTCAAGAGTCATGGGAACTATTTTTTTACCGTAATCTTCCTCCATAAAGCATTTCAGGTATTCGTCTTCAAACTGTTCCCACGTCTTTTTATAGTCAGGTGTGTACTTCTCGCTTATCATTTCACCGTTGTGCGCGAGAATTCCGTCAAGCACCTGCAGCGATAAGTTTAATCCCACTCCCCTGTTTTCGATGTCCTTTAAAAAACGCACACTCTGGGCGTTGTGGCAGAAAAATCCTATATTATTATCCCGGCATATTTTATCCAGCACAGACTCTCCTTCATGGCCGTAAGGCACGTGCCCAAGGTCATGGCCGAGCGAGATTGCTTCAATCAGGTCCTCATTCAGTTTCAGGCATCTTCCCATCACCTTACCAATCTTTGAAACAAGCTGCACGTGCAGCACCCTGTGAGTGATGTGATCGTTTTTAAACAGGTAAAAAACCTGCGTCTTGTCTATGCTTCTTGAGTATGCAAGCGAGTGTATTATTTTGTCGGTGTCGTGAAAAAAGACCTGGCGTATATTCTCGCTGTCGGGGATTTTCTCACGCTCAGGGTATTTTCTCAACCCTCCAGTGTTTTTGCATGCGTATTCCGAGAGAGTGATCGCATCTCTTTTTATATTATTTTCAATTATCTTTGAAAAAACTTCGTTTTCGGGTTTCATCGCTAATTTAATTTTTCTAAAATTTCTTTTCCTTTTACTGCGTTAACATAACCGAGAACAAACATCAACAGGATAACGGGAGTGAGGAATCCTGTGATTATGAACGTTTGTATGATCTGAATAATCAAATCAGAGGTTGTCGGAACGTAAACCTGGGCATTTCCGGAAAAATCGCTGCCTGTAATGCTTTCCATCTGGAGTGCAAAACTAAAGACCATGAAAGGAGTGCTTGCGGCAATACTCAAGACTACTGCGATTACAATCAAAAAACCCATGTCTAAGGTGTGCTCTTCCGCGAACGTAAAGGATTTCTTTAAAGAATCAACCACTCCCGTATTATCAATCACGACCGCTGAAGGAATGACATAATCTATTGTAAAACTTATTATAATCATTGAAATCATGACTAATATAAACAGCAAAAAGAAAAAGGGTATTGCAAGCAGTAAGACCGGAATAAAAAATATTCCTAAGATTATGAATGCTGCGGTTAACGCGGTAATGATTGCATAGACAATTCTCGGAATCTTTGACGACAAAAGGAAAAGAATCGCGAGCAGCCATATAATTTGCGATATGAAAAAGATAACTGCTATGGTAATCACCGCTTCAGACATACTTAACGCGCCAATCAATAATATGAAAATTCCCATTATCCCCGGAAGAAATACGATAAGTAATGCTGCAATTGTGCTTAAAATCACGGTAATCCCCTTTGAAATTAAAGCATTAATGAAGCTTTCAATGCTTGTTGTCCTGCCCTCGATAACGTCCCATGCCATTGAAACCGCGCCTGCATAAACTAAACTTTGTATGATTAGCAGTAAAAAGCTCCCGGTCATTGAAATTATAAACAGGTTCGCCATGCCTCTGAACATGCCCGTCATATCCTGGAATACCTCGGATGGAGACGCAGTATAATTGTACTGGTATTCCGAACTAAAGCTCTGGAGTGCCTGCGTCATCTCAATTGTGTAGCTGAACGTTATCACCATAAACCCTGCAAAAAGAAATGCGAGAACAATAAAGGGCAGGAATATGAACGGCTGTTTTTTTAATACAGTGAATGATTTACCAAGGATGAGACCAACATCTATTTTTGACATTTTAAGTGATTTTTAAGGAATTAAGAATGAAAGCAAAATAAATAAAAAAGCTAAATAGAAAATAACACAGAAACCGATAAATTAAACAAAAGTTTCCAAGTTCATTAAATTATTGAACTTAAATCAATAAATTCTCTCCTCAAAGATACCAAAAATAGAACGTTTTAGCATTTCGTTCTATAAAAATCCTTCCACAAACATACATGATAAAATGCCGTTTGCGTAAAACTCATATTTTCCCTATTTTTTGTGAGTTTTTATGGCAGTTGACACTAACTAAATCGTTGTTACATATAATCTATTTCTGCTATGTGATTTTCTTGATTTAAGTCGCAGTTTTTCATCACCAACTGCGACTTCTTACTAAATCATAGGCAAACCATAATCCTCAATAAACGCTTTCGTGAACCTAACCATTATTCCCTCGTCTGTTTCTTTTATCTTAACTAACGCATTTATATATTGCCTCTTTATCCACCCTAATGTTTTCTCCAATAATCTTGGATTGAATAGGGACAAGACCGTAAGAATGATAAATGATATAAAAACAAACAATACGTGTGCACGTATTCCATTAAATTTTCTCATATGGAAGTCATTCAGACCATGATTTTGCTTTAATTCACGGTAAAATGTCTCAATAGGCCATCTTTTTTTATGAATATGGAACACCTTAATATCCTCACAATCAGGATCCGTACACATCAGCGAATACGCTTGTGCCACCTTCCCCTGGTTGTTAAGTTCCTCAACAAAAACAAGTTTTACATTTCCAATTCCTTCTTGATAAACAACTCTTGATGCGGTTCGGATATTTTCTGTTTTATGATACGCATATTCCTCCGGGGGGATTGTCTTTCCAACCTCCCCTGCAGTCATTTCCTTTTCATCATATATGTAAATTATATTCTTTTTTGTCTTTATCACCACCCGACGATATCCCAGTTCCAAAACGGCATTTATAAACCAGACTGCATAAAACCACCTATCGAAAGTAGTATTTTCAGCTACGACTCCACATTCTCTGGTACGAGCAAGTTGCTCGAGCATAAGTTTAAGTTTTGTTTCATCACATTCTCTTTCTTTATTTAGCACGGCAGTTAATAAGTCTATGGATTTTTTATCATTGCCGTGTTCTGTCACATATAAATTTGTTATATCCTCATCAATGTTGTTAACAATCATGAGATTTACTTCCCCCACCCCGTTCATTTCGCCTTTTTTAATGATCACCCTATGATGTCCATCGTCCTCTAATAAGGTATAAACAGATTCATCAACGCCCGATGTGATTTTACCAACACACACCCATTTACCAGCAATCTTATATTTGCGATTTTTAGGACTTACGCCCACCCAATTAACACTCCGGGTTTTCATTTCGTTGACCGCATTGGCATTAAAAAATGATCCGCGTAAATCAACGACGTCTGGCGTATTTCCATTGGCGATTTGATAATCCAACCATTTTATTATATCTTTTGAGGAGCGTTTATCTATTTTCAGATTCTTCCTTAACTTTTCTTCCTCAGCAACCTTTTTTTCTTCATCGGATTTTATTCTGAAATCAAAGAAAAGAGGGTAATTCTTCTCGTCATCTGCATAATGGGTTGTAGGTAAACAGTAACCCCACCCATACGTATCATTACTATGATCATGAACTATTGAGATATTTTCCATCTTCTTACCTGTCTTTATGATGGTTGTGTCATCCCCTATAACAACGCCGTCTTCCACGCTTTTTGTTCTTATGTCCGTTTGCAGAGCTTTAATAAGTTCATCATTTAATACGTTGCCTTTTTCGAGACCCATACCTATCAAAAAATTATCAATCACCTTGTTGTTAATATCTGTCGGCGTCCCATTTAATTTGAATATCTTTTTAAGCAACACATCCCCTTCTATATGCTCTGCCAGTCCCACAATTGATTCTGCATCAGACATTCCAAAAAGCGAATAAATAAACGAAATGTCTTCTGCCGAAACACCACTCCTCTTTTCAATACCGGATTTTTTAATTAACTCCCCCATGTGGAGGAAGTCCCACGCCTTACCAAAAAAAATAAGACACCGCCCGGGGTGTCTTTTCTATTTGCTTTCCTGTTTTACCGTTAAGTATGTTTTTTAAGATCATTTTCCTTTTCTTTTTTTAAGTTTTTCGTATTCTGTATAGGTTTTCAGTATTCTCTTAGCTGTCCCGAGGTGTTTGACGACTTTTGGGATTGATTTTCCATCAATCCATTTACTTTTCACTACTTGATAATACGTATAATGTTTTCCATTCCGTTTTATGCTCTTTTTTGCTATTGAAACCATTTTGAGTTATACGACTATTGAAATGATAACTTCGTTGTGTTATTAATTAGTATATAGTACATATAAATACTTTTCACAAAAGAATATAATTAGACATTATAATATAAAAAATATGTTCATTTATATTAGTATATAGCAAAAAATAATAAAAAGTATGCTAAAATAGAAAAACGATGTGCTTAGAAACTATAAATTAGACAAGTGAAACACCCCCGAAAGAACATATAAAGAAAGAAACAAAATAATTAACATATCAAATTGAAATGGGAAACTTTTGTAAATTGATAATGAAACAATTAAAAATTAAATAAAAATTCTTGTTTGAAAATGCCCGTTAAATCCGTGACAATCATTAAGGAGGGAACTATCTGTATTGAGGCATTCGAGAAACCCAAATCAGGGATTCTTGCCGTGAAGGAGTTCTGCGGGGTTGGCAGCGGCTCGACCGTAACGTACGTAGAGTCTGACGTTAAGATTATTGTTGACACGGGGTTTGATTTTGAGAACGTTCAGGACATGGGGAACGTTGAGCGAAACAGGCGTAATCTCATTTTTGCTTTAAGCAGTTTCGGATTAAAGCCTGAGGATATAGACGTTGTTTTTATTACACACTGGCACTGCGATCACTTCGGGAATCTTGACGTGTTTAATCACAGTAAAATTTTAGCTTCTGAGGGTGTTGCGAAAAACCGCGGATTTGACTGTAAAGGCGTCCGGGACGGTGAAGAGATTGCCGATGGCGTTTCGGTCATTTACACACCGGGGCATACGAAAGACCACGCGTCACTTTTGCTTGAAGTGCTGGGGCGGAGTAAATCAATAATTGCCGTTGCAGGGGATGCCGTAGTCTCGCCGAGTTACTATATACTGAATAAAGTCTGGAATTATAACGGTGATTTTTATTCCATGGAAGCGGCTCTTGAGAGCATGAGAAAGATAAAAGAAGTTTCGGATTACATAATACCCGGGCACGGGAATATATTCAAAAATTCTGAGAAAAAAGAAAGCGAAAACAAACAAACAAAAAACATTAAAATTTAAGTAATAATTATCATGGAAATTTCAAAGCATCTTGCGGTCAGGTTTACGGGAGAAGCGTTTCGTGAGGTTGAGGAGGATGTGTGCGTTGAGGAGGTTTTTTCTTTATACCTGAATGATAAATTCATCGCAAGCCTGATTATATCGCCAGGTCATGTAAAAGAGTTTGGCGCGGGTTACGTTATCTGCGAGGGTATTGCCAGTAATGTAAGGGACGTCAGAGTTTCGAACGGGAACATTTACGTTTACGCCGACGCGTTAAATGAATTTAATCCTGAATTAAGGTCGTCCGGTTGTATCGGGGCAAGGTCAACGGAAATCAGGAAGGTTAGTCCAGGCATTACCGTTGAAGCCTCCGATATTCCTTTATTCGTGCGTGCGCTTGAGTCGGACGCCTGGCGAAAAACCGGCGGGGTTCACTGTTCCGCGCTTTTTTTAAATAAAAAATTAATTTTCAGCGTATCGGACATCGGCAGGCACAGCACGGTTGACAAGGTCGTCGGTTATGCAATTCTGAATAACGTTGACCTCTCGAAATGCGTTCTTGCCTGCACTGGAAGGCAGCCTAAGGGAATGATATTTAAAGTCGCGAACGCCGGGATTCCCGTAATCGTTTCAAGGGCGGCGCCTACCGATAAAGGCATATTGGCGGAGAAGGATGCTGGGATAACGCTTGTTTGTTTTGCAATGGAAAATAAATTTAATATTTATTCTCATGCGGAAAGAATAAGAACCGGCGGATTATGAAAAATAATTAAACGCACCCGGTCGTATTCTTCCAGAAGTCGCATTCTTCGGGTATGCCGTCGTCAATTTTTTTGTGCATGTCGCATAAAATTTTCCTTTTTCTCAGTTCCATGCAGAGCGGGCAGATGCTTTTCATCACCTCAAAGGGTGTCATATCCTCGCCGATTATTTTTTTCGCGAGTTCCCGGATTTTTATTTTTATGTCATCGGGGAGTTCCATGTCAACGCCTCTCTTTCCCGAAACGTAGAGCGACACTGACGCGGGGGTTATCCCGAGGTGTTTTGCAGCGTCCTTTTGCGGGATTTTTTCTTCTTTAAGCGATTTTACAAGCTCTGACCTTATTGCCGGCAGGAGGTGCCATACTACCAGTTCGCAGGGGGATTTCATGTTATAACTTAATTTTGGGATAAAAACTTTATAAATTAACTATTGCAAATATTTATCATTATTAATTGAAATTCAAGTTTTTACTTAAAAATTTTTCTGCACTTAAAACTTCAAATTCCTCAACATTTAACCCTTTGAGAAAATGCCTGTTCTCAGAGAGCAGGTATTTCGCGCCCGTCCACTCAACGAATGCGGCAATTGATGCATCCGCCGGGTTTAATCCTCTTGATTGATATTTCTCCAGAAGTGACACTGGAATATTTGCGGTTTCTATAATTTCAATATTACTTGCTTTCCGAAGTGAATCCACCGCTTTTGAAGCATCGCTTCAGCGAGCCTTCGAGACGAATGTCTCGAACGGAAAATTCTTATTTGTTTCAACTTTTATGTTCCTGAATACCTCATCCAGAACGAGTGTCGGGATAACAATATTAATTTTTTTCTTTTTACAGAAACTGATTAAAAGAATACTTTCCTTTTTTGTTTTCAGAAAATCAAAGATAAATTCATTGCTGTCCAGAACAATCCGCATATTTTTTGGCATATTTCTCCCTCCATATCTCATCTCTAATTTTTTTTATCTGGGTCATAAGCTCTTTCTCAGATTTCTTACTCTCCGGGATCTCTGCAACCAACGTCTCATGCTCCATAAGCCATTCATCCGTAGTTTGCTCTTTAAATTCAATAAACCTCCTTACTGCATCCCTGCAAAACTCTTCTTTATTTTCATACCCGCCAATTTTCATAAAAAACTCTGCTCTATCAGCCAGCTTCTTCGGGAGGTTTATATGTATTGGTACTCCGGTTGACATTTTTATTGATATTGATATTTATTATTTAGTTGTTTAAAAAATTAAAATAAAATTTAGTTCGGAAAGTCAAGTTGGTTTTGGAATCCAATGAGAAATTTTTCCTTCTTTAAGCGATTTTACAAGCTCTGACCTTATTGCGGGCAGGAGGTGCCATACTACCAGTTCGCAGGGGGATTTCATGTTATAACTTAATTTTGGAATAAAAACTTAATAAATTAACTATTGCAAATATTTATCATTATTAATTATGACTTATTTTTTAAGAATTAAATTTAATAAAAAATAATTAAATAATTTAAGGATGATATCAAGCCTTAGAAAAAGCCCGGAGGAAAACGACATAATCGGGCTTGTAATACCTGACATAGAATATGAGGAAAAACTGATAGAAGTAGTTTGCGGGATATGCGGGGATTGTAATAAAATTCTTTACCTGAGCGTTAACAAGCCGTATGAAAAATAAATAAATAAATTCAATGTCCACAAGGCGGACTCAAGCAGATTTCTCGTCATAGACTGCATTACGAGAACCGCGAAAAACGTGTCCTCAACGGAAAACTGCATTTACCTGTCATCACCAAAGGCGCTTGACGAGATACAGAGGACTGTGCTTGACGTTCTTAAAAATCATCAAATTGACATGGTATTAATTGACTCGCCCTCCACCCTGCTCACGTACTATGAGGCGATGGACGTTCTTAAATTCATGCATCTTCTGACGGCGAAAATCATGGTTGCCGGCTGCAACGGAACACTTGAAATACTGGATAAGAAATAAAAAATTTTAGGATCATTATTTATAAATCAAAGTATAATAATTAAATAAGGTGGTAAAATGGTGATGAGAACAATAGAAATCAAAGAGACATTATTATATATATTTTAAGCGGAGGTAAACCGGGGCATAATATACGGGGCAATCGAGGTTTCAAAATTAAAAATATTTGAAGATAATTTAATAAAAATTTAAATTTATATGATATTTACACAAAAAAGGGCTGGACCCATGTTCATTGTGTGCTTTGCTCACAAGCCCAAAATTTTGTAAAAATTTTGTGGATAATGGGAACCATAGCTTCTCGTTATTTCGGAAATCTTTGGTTTCCAAAACAGGCAAATCCGTTCGAGTTTCACTCGAAGGTTTTCCTCGTGTGACTTGGAAATGCAGTGGTCGGTGAGGAAATATGTGCACCCCACTCATCGTTAATAAAATCACCATACCCTCATGTCCACGATAAAGTTGATGGGATGCGCAGTATAATGAATTCAGGAGGCAATATTATGTACGAACATATTTCAATTAATCCAAAAGTTTGTCACGGGCAAGCATGTATTAAAGGAACCCGCATTCCCGTCTATCAGATCGTGCGAATGCTGGCTAACGGAGACACGATTGAGGAACTCCTTGAAGAATATCCTACGATTACGCGGGAGGACATTCTTGCGTGTCTTGAGTACACTGCGTCGCTGGCTGAAGAGCAGGTTACCCCCATTGAAGCATTAGCATGTTGAACATGAAAATTCTTGTTGATGAAAACATACCGTTGATGACCATCAGGGCTTTGCGTGAAATGGGTCACCGGGTACTGGATGTCCGCGGCACGGAAAATCAAGGTATTGACGATGATGTTCTCTGGAAAATGACACAGAAAGAAGGTCGGTTGTTGATTACAACCGATAAGGGGTTTACACAGTACAGAAGCGAGATGCATCACGGTATCTTGATCGTGCGTCTTAGACAGCCAAACCGACACAAAATTCACCTGCGAGTCATGCAGGCAATGGATTGTTTTGCAGCAGAGGACTGGCATGGGTTGCTGGTTGTGATGCGAGACATGGTTCAGAGTGTCTGGCGGCGAGATGATTCTACTTTTCAGGCAAGGAGGGTGAAGTAATCTCTTATTTAAGCGATTTTACAAGCTCTGATCTTATTGCAGGCAGGAGGTGCCAGACCACCAGTTCGCAGGGGGATTTCATGTTATAACTTAATTTTGGGATAAAGACTTAATAAATTAACTATTGCAAATATTTATCATTATTAATTATGGCTTATTTTTAAAGGATTAAATCTAATGAATAACAACAGTTAATTCCGTTTGAGACATTCATCTCAAATGCTTTCAATTCGAAAGTTTTAAACTAAATTTAAAATGGGAAAATTATACGATAAATTAACGGAAGATGTACGGTTCAAGGAAGGGCTGAAGGCATGTATGGATTGCGGAACGTGCACTGCGATATGCGCGGCAGCTGAATTCTACGACTATGACCCGAGAATCATCATGGACACGGTCCAGACAAAAGACGATGCTAAAATAGAGGAACTGCTCAAGGGAGATACAATCTGGTACTGTGGGGAGTGCATGTCCTGCAAACCAAGATGCCCCCGCGGGAATATCCCCGGGCTTGTGATTATGGCTTTAAGGACGTTATCGCAGGAACTCGGGTATTTTGTCGAATCCGAGAAGGGAAGGCAGCCGCTGTTTATAAAAAGAGTTATAGGCGGGTGGATATTGAAACACGGGTACTGCCTTTATCTTGAAGGCATCGGAACAGACCTCTACCCGGAGCAGGGTCCCGTATGGGACTGGAGGCAGGAAAACTGGTCGGGGGTCATGGAAAGGCTTGGGGCGAATTATAAAGGTGAAGGACCGGGAATCTTAAGGAAAATTCCTGATGAAGCGATGGACGAAATACATAAAATATTTGAGGTTACCGGAGCAATGAAAAAGTTCGAGAACATAGAGAGCTGCTCGAAAAAGAAAGCTGAAGAGCTTGGATGGAAACTTGATGACGGTATCGGAAGCGAATATTTCGGTCACATTTACACGGATAACGATTCGAAACACACGAAAAAAAGAATATAACTTAAATTCAATTCAAAAATTAATCCAACTAAAAAATTAATCCAATCAATTCAAAAATAAAATGAACTTATAAGGGAAAAAAATAATATGGAAGGACTATCAGAAGGAGATAGCAGATGATAAGTATTACTATGTCAGAAGCTGCGTTCGGCAGAACTTCTTTCCCGGTTCGGAGACAACGTTCCTCGGGATATTAAAAGATGAATTAGGAAAAGACGTTTACGAGAACCCGGCGCACACAACCTGCACAGGAATCGGCTATCACGGTGACGTTATCCCGATGGAGACGACAATGACCGTAATTGCCCGGCAGTTTGCCTTAATGACCGAATCAGGGTATGAAAATCTCGTTCCGTCGTGCATTACCTCATTTGGCTTATACACCGAAGTCCTTGATACGTGGCATCATTTTCCGGAAGTTGAGGAAAAGATAAGGGAGAATTTAAGAAAAGCAACGGGAAGGGAATTTGAAAAACCAAAGAATATCGCGCACGGAAGTGATGTCATATACAAATTCAGAAACGAGATTGCAAAAAAAGCAAAATATAATCTCATAGATAAAAAAACAGGCGAGCCGCTAAAAGTCGTGGAGCACATCGGCTGCCACTACGCTAAAATGTTTCCCAGTAAAGGCGTTGGCGGTGCGGAATACCCCTACGTGCTCGTGGGGATGATAGAATCGTGGGGCGGGAAAATAATAGATTATCCTGAGAGAAGGCACTGCTGCGGTTTCGGATTCAGGCAGTACCTTGTAATGGGAAACCGGGGTTATTCAATCGCCTGCTCAAAGAAAAAATTCGAGTCCATGCAGCCGTATGAGCCGGATATGATAATAACAAACTGCCCGGGCTGCCCGATGTTTCTGGATAAGAATCAGTACGCAATAAGAGAACTTGAGGGAAAGACTTATGGAAAGAACGGGTAGGGAATCCCGGTATTCACCCACGAGGAGGTTGCAGGTATGGTTTTGGGGTATGACCCGTGGGATATCGGGCTGCAGGTTCATCAGGTTCCGACAGAGCCGCTGCTCGATAAAATAGGAATTCCCTACGATAAAAATAAAAAACATAAAAGCATAAACGGAAAAGATTTAGGCTCGCCAAAAAATCCGGTTGAATGGAAGATAAAAAATGAGTAAAATAAAGGAAATATTATTTGATTCGGAAAAGCCGCAATCTTTAGCCGCAGGTTTAGGGTTAGCAGTAATCGTAGTGATTATTGCATCTTATATTGGAAAATACATGGGCATAGTTTTAAGCTTTGAGAAAAGCCCCATAAGCACAATAACCCTTGCCATAATACTCGGCCTCATTATTAAAAATATAATGGGCGTCCCGCAAATTTTCACTCCGGGCATAAAGTTTTGCCTGAAAAGCATCCTGAAACTGGGTATCATAATGCTTGGGGCGGGTTTAAGCCTGTTTATAGTTGTTAAGGTAAGTATCCTCACGGTGGGAATCGTCGTAATTTGCATCGCTTCCGGGCTTGCGATAGTATATCTTATCGCAAAAAAGCTGGGAATTAACGAGCGCCTTGGAACATTGATAGCCGTCGGGACGGGTATATGCGGAGCAACCGCGATTGTTGCGGCAGGCCCGGTCATAAAAGCAAAGGAAGAGGAGATTGCGTACGCAGTAGCTACGATCACGATATTCGGCATAATAGCAATGTTCTCATACCCGTACATTACCCACTTTTTAGGATTAACGGACGTTCAGGCAGGGATAGTAATGGGAACGGGAGTTCACGACACATCACAGGTTGCCGGTGCAGGACTGATGTATGACCAGCTCTGGGGGAGCGAAGGCAGCGTCAGCGGAGGAAACGTTGCCATAATAACAAAACTCATAAGAAACATATTCATAGCCATGGTAATACCCCTGATGGCATATCTTTACATTAGAAAAGGGATGACGGAATCCGGGAAGAAAATAAGCCTCACCGGGCTTTTTCCCATGTTCATCATCGGGTTTATCCTGATGGCAGCGGCAAGAACAGCCGGGGATTATTTAATAATAAACAACGGGATGCTCATGGACCCTGCGGCATGGAGTAATCTGCTTTCGTTAATTAAAGATTGGGCAACGAATTTTCTTGCAGTAGCTATGGCAGGAGTGGGCTTAGGAACAAATATACGCGAACTGAAAAATCTCAGCTTAAAACCCTTTTTAGCCGGGCTTTTAGGCGCATTATCTGTCGGCATAATAAGCCTGATTTTGGTGACAGTACTTGCGCAATATCTTGTAATATAAAAACATAAAAACAAAAATAAATACAACACAAAAAATTAAAATTAAATTAAAAATGAACAAAAATATTGTTGTTATCGGCGGCGGAATAGCCGGGATGGAGTCTTCAGCGTATTTATCCGCGATGGGATATAACGTCACTTTGCTTGAAAAAGAAAATAAAATCGGTGGGCATTTATTGGAATGGGAAAGCCTGTTCCCGACAAGAAGGCTTGGGAGGGACGTTGTAACATTTTTGAGCAGAGGCGTTGAATACGGAAAGGTTAACGTTATACCGGACGCGTGGATAAAACAAATAGAGAAGATAAGCGAAACACCGCCAAAGTTCAGGTTACACATCGGGAATAACAAAACTCTTGATGCGGATGCCATCGTAATCGCAACGGGCTATGATATATTTGACGCTAGAAAAAAGGAGGAGTACGGTTACGGCATTTACGATAATGTGGTTACGTCTGCTGATTTAGAGAAAATCTTTTTGGACGGCGGCGAGATTAAGACGTCATCGGGGAAAACTCCGAAGAGAATTGGATTTGTGCACCGCGTCGGATCAAGAGATGAAAAAGTCGGGAATCTCTACTGTTCGCAGGTTTGCTGTATTACGGGAGTCAAGCAAGCCGTTGAATTTAAAGAAAAATTACCGGACTCTGAAGTATTCTGCTTTTACATGGATTTAAGGATGTTCGGGAGGCATTACGAGGAACTGTACCGGGAGTCTCAGGAAAAATACGGGGTTAATTTTATCCGCGGAAGGCTTTCCGAAGCTGCGGAAAATCAGGATGGAAGCATCATAGTCAAGGTAGAGGACACATTGTCCGGAAGACCCTTAAAGATGAACGTTGACCTGCTTGTTCTTCTTGTGGGATTCGTGCCTTCCGAAGGAACACAAAAAATAGGGAAAATGCTCGGCCTGAAATTCGGAGATGACTTTTTCCTTAAGACCGAAGACGAGCATACGATGACGAACGTTTCCAATATTCCGGGGGTATTTTTAGCCGGCGCATGCACAGGACCTAAATGCATAACAAACACGATAACGGACGCGAGAGCAGCCTCATCAAAGGTTGCAAGCTTCCTTGAAGGCTATGGCCTTGAGGAAAGAATCAATGAAAGGTATAAAAAATAAAAGAAAAAAGAAAATTAAAAATTTAAAAAAATAAACCATTAATTAAAAAAATAAAATTTTTAAAAATTTAAAATTAAAATTAAAATATTAAAAATTTAAATTAAACAAATAAAATTACATTAAAGATGGCAAACTGGGGCTATGCAATTCATAAGGATCGGCAGATAGATTTTGATAAAAACGACAGGGCAGTTGCAAAGTTTGTGCTGGAACGCGAGCCGATTTCGGGCTTTGCATGGCTTGCGGAACGTGCACTGCGACCTGTTCGGCTGGGAATTTAACGGATTTTAACATAAGAAAATTAAATATTTTAATCCGGCGCGGTGAAGTGAGTGAAATAAAGGAGGAGATGGAAAAATGCATGTTCTGCGGGAAATGCCAGCTCCTGTGCCCCCGCGGGGTTAAAACGAGAAACGTTATACTGAACGTAAAAAAAGCACTGGAAAAAAAGTAAAGTAAAGTAAAAAGTAAAGTAAAGTAAAAAGTAAAGTAAAGTAAAGTAAAGTAAAACGTAAAATTAAAGTAAAATTTAAAATTTAAAATTAAACTAAACTTAAAAAATTTAAACTAAACTTAAAAAATGAACTTTGACATATTTGTAATACCTTTCAGCATAGGTCTTCTGGTACTTATAGGCGTTTTACTATATACTTATGCAGGATGGCTAATCAGGCTTGATAAGGAAGATAAAAAGAAAATAATTAAAGGAATATTCAGTATCCGGTTGTTTTCCGCTGTAAAGGAGGTTTTCATGGAAAGCCTTCTTCACAGGAGAATATTCAGGGTGAACCCGTTACTCGGCTATATGCACATGAGCATAGCATTCGGGTGGTTTCTTTTGATATTCATAGGAACAATAAAGTTAACCCTTGTCACGGGAAATCCGATGCACCTGCCGTATGAAGCGGTATTCATGGAATTTTTCGTGCATGGCGCATCAAACATTCCGTTCGCCGCAGGATTCACGTTCCTGTTGGATTTCCTTTTACTGGTGGTTCTTTCGGGAATAACGCTTGCATTAATAAAAAGAACCGCATCCAAAATGTTCGGGATGCAAAAGACAACAAAACTGAAATTGGGCGACAAAGCTGCTTTACTGTCTCTCTGGATGATATTTCCCGTTCGGCTTGTTGCCGAGAGTTTTGCTGCGGGAGCGCACGGGACGGGAGGTTTTCTGACAGGAACTCTTGGAAGCTTATTTGCAGGATTTCTTCCTGTTTCGGAGTTAATGTATCCGATGTTCTGGGTGTATTCCATAGTGCTTGGAGTATTCTTTATCTCAGTTCCGTTTTCAAGGTACATGCACATCCCGACGGAAATTTTATTAATATTTTTGCGAAACTTCGGAATAAAAACAGGGGATACGTACGGCAGCTTTTCAGAGATTGAGGTAAATTCATGCCCCCGCTGCGGAATATGCATTGACAAATGCCAGCTTAACACGTCAGCAGGGATTACCGACACGCAATCAGTTTATTTTTTACGGTCGACAAGGGAAGGATGCGTTCGCGAGGATACTGCGTTTAACTGCCTGTTGTGCGGAAGGTGCAGAGAATTCTGCCCGGTTGGCATTGATACAACCGCCATCCGGACAGCCAAGAGAAAGGAATTCAACGATTTCGAGGATAAGCCGTTTAACTACCTGAACTCCGGTGAAAATAAAACCCAAAAAGCTCCGAAAGCTGACGTTATCTACTTTGCGGGCTGTATGACTCATTTAACCCCAGCGATAAAAAAATCAATGGTTAAAATTTTAGATAAATCAAAAGTGAATTACCTTTTCATGGATTCAGGCGGGGGAGCCTGCTGCGGAAGACCTCTTATGCTTGCCGGGAGGGATAAGAAAGCAAATGAGCTTATTGAATACAACGAAAATTTAATTAAAAATTCAAATGCAAAGATCCTCGTCACGTCATGCCCGATATGCTATAAGGTATTCAAGGAGAGCTACGATTTAGGCGGAGTCAAAGTAATGCACCACACTGAATACCTGCTTGAACTCAGCGAGAAAGGGAAAATCAAAATCAAGGGCGTAAACAAAAACGTTTCCTACCATGACCCCTGCGAACTCGGCAGGAATTCGGGCATTTATAACGAGCCGAGGAAATTGTTAGAGAAATGCGGCGCTAAACTGATGCCGGTTAAAAATGAGAAAGAATATGCGTTATGCTGCGGGAACAGTCTTGGGAATTTAATCGTAAAGAATGATGAGAAAGATAAAATAACAAGAGATGCCTTAAAAGAATTGACCGTAAATAACCCGGATGCTGTAATCACTGCATGCCCGCTGTGCAAGAAAACTTTTGCAAATGCAGCCGGTGACAGCGTTGAAATAATGGATATTTCGGAAATTGTTGCAAAGTCAATTTAATAACACAATAAAAAACAACCTTCAGAAAGGTTGATCATCCGAGACTATGTCTCGGAAGTTTCGAGCAATTATGCTCGAATCATCATAGCGAATGTAGGGGTTTCCATTGTGAGCTTTGCTCACAAGCCTTCGCTTCAGCGAACGGACATTGTTCCAACCCCTAATGCACATATTAGTGCCACTGTGACTTATACAGTTTGTAATACAATAAAAAACACTAAAAAAGTAAAAATGGATAACAAAGAAATTGAAAAGGAATTAACTGAATTATTGCGGCTGCAGGAGTATCCCGTTGCCGTGAAATTTGCATTAGACGATAATGATTTTAAGGGAGTCCAGAAGTCAAAAAAGGATATTTACTCCTGCCAGATGCTGAAAATTGCATCAAATGGAGGCTACGTTATCGCCGCCGCAAAAGAGCGGCTTGTGTGCCCTAACGAGCGTCTGTGTTTTGGATTTGAAGAAGTGCAGGAAAAAAACATAAACAGCCAGATGAGATACGCTAAAACCCGGGAAATCGCGGAAAAACAGATTGCATTAAGGCCTAAAACAAAGTGTATCGGGATTATCTGCGGGAGTCTTGGAAGAGCGCGTTTTGAGCCTGACGTTCTTGTTTTAACGGTTGACGCATGGCAGGCAACGCGATTAATTCATGCTTACGTTCATGAAACGGGTGAGGATATGAGCTTTACCACGGGAACGAATGCAATACCGTGCGCTTACGGAATTGTTTATGCTTATGAGACAAAAAAACCGAATATTACGCTTCCCTGCTCAGGTGCAAGGTCGTATGGAAAATACCTGAGTGATGAGATGGGTTTTAACATCCCATGGAGGATGGTCGGATTATTTTTGGACGGGCTTAAGGCGACTGATGCAAAAGGGCTGAAAGTCCCGCTTTTGCTTGATTTAGGCTACCCTCCAAAGGATCCGATGAACGTGTTTAAAGAAGAATGAAAAACAATAGCTAATAATGAATAATAAATTAACAATAAAACCGATAGGAATAATCCATACACCCTTCAAGGAACCGGAAAATGTTCCAATCCAGCCGTGCTATTCAAAAGAAACAGGGGAAGTAGAGGTTTTTGGAGAATTTGCAGACGGATTGAAGGATATAGGCGGGTTTTCGCACATAATTCTCATTTATTGGATGCATAAATCAGGGAAATATTTTCTACTTAAAAAGCCGTTTCTGGATTCCGAATTGAGGGGTATTTTCGCTATTCGGCACCCGGACAGACCAAATCCGATAGGCATCTCAACGGTGAAATTATTAGAGGGAAAAAATAATACGTTAATCGTGAAAAATATTGATGTACTTGACAAAACTCCTTTACTTGACATAAAACCATACATTCCGAAATTTGATGCCCCGGATAATGCTGAAATCGGATGGTTAAAAGATAAATTAAAATAAAAAAATGACAAAATGACAATATGGCAAAGAAAATACTTGTTCCAATAGACGGTTCCGAAGCATCCGTGGATGCGTTGAAATACGCGGTAAAGATGGTGGAGGTTGTCGGAAAAGATGCGGTAATCGTTGCTCTTGAAGTTATGGATATAAATAAATATCAGTTTGCTGCCGATGCGATAGATCTCTCCACACAGGACAAATTGCTTGAGGCAATAAAAAAGGATGCTGAAGACCATCTCAAAAAGGCAAAGAATATTTGCAATGAAAGAGGCGTAAACGTCGAAACAGTCATCAGGCAGGGCTTTGCGCATGAGGAGATTATAAAGCATGCGGAAGATAACGAAGATATTAAACTTATTGTTATGGGTGCGAGCGGTAAGGGTTTTATTGACCAGCATATTCTCGGAAGCGTTACAAGCAGAATTATTCAGGAAGTCGGCAGGAAACTTCCGTGCCCTGTGATGATAACCCCGCACCGGAAAGAAGCCGAAAACAAAAGATGGAATTTTAATGATTTAAATGAAATAGAGGGGTGTAACTAAAATGCTTGAATTTCTTAATTTTTATTTTTCTACCGCAGGAATTGATGCAAATATACTGTATCTTGCATTAACCGGGCTTGTGATAGGATTTTTAGCAGGCTTGCTTGGCGTCGGCGGCGGATTCGTCATGGTGCCCGTATTAACGATGGTGTTTGGCGTCCCGATGAAGATTGCCATAGGAACGGATACTTTTTATATAGTATTAACCGCGCTTTCCGGTGCGTATAAACATGTAAAGAACGGCTTTGCGAATTTCAAAATTGTCGGCGTGATCGCGGTATCCGCGATATTTGCAGCTCAGATTGGAGCCATGCTGTGCATAGAAACGCCAAAGGAAACGGTGCCGCTTTTGTTCGGCGTTCTCTTGCTTTTGATATCGTTTAGCATGCTCGTGAAAATAAATATCTTTAATAAAAACAAAAAGGCTGGAGAGGGAAATATCCATAAATACGGATTCTGGACGGAATTCAGGGAAGAAAAATTATTCGTGAGCATTCCGAAGGCACTTGCTATCGGAATAATCGTCGGCGGGTTTTCCGGGTTCTTCGGAGTCGGCGGAGCCGTGCTGTTAATCCCGCTGATGCTGTCAGTACTTGGATTGCCAATGCACCTCGTAATCGGAAGCTCATTGATGATAGTCATGTTCTCGGCACTTTCCGGCTCGCTGAGATATTTCATCGAGGGCTTCGTGGATATACCTCTTGGAATCGCACTTTTATCAGGTTCAATAATCGGATCATACCTCGGAGCGCACATGGCATCAAAAACCCACCCGGAAAAGTTGAGGAAGGTATTCGCATTTATGCTAATAATCGTGGGATTGAAGATGGTCGGGATTATTTAGTGCCGTGATATAAAAATCATAATTTAATCAAGCGAAATGAAAATACGAACTTAGTCAATTATTAACTTATCGAGGAAAATTTAAGGAATCAGAGCAAGAATCATCACTCGCTATGAATTTACTTGATGAAAGCAATATACAACAAAGAGGAACTATATTTGCATACCGCTCCATCCGTTCCCTCTTAATGTCCGGTGCCGATGAAGCCCTCAACTCTGCCGAAAAATCCCGTAAACTTGCAGATGTTAAACATCTTGAAAGAGACATCATCCGGGCAGAATACCTTCTCAGCGCCGCTTACCTCATGAAAGGAAATCTAATCCCAGCAGAGGAGCATTTAACTCAACTTTGAAAATCTAAAATCCATATGCTGGGGATAGATTCCGTGTATTTTTCTAATATGATAAGAAAATTCTTTCTTTGAAATCGCTTCTGAGCAACTCTGTTTTTGTGGCGAACTTTTTCATA
>Ga0210037_1000813_pt1 | contig 21182 bp, 19 predicted proteins | sample CryGey08umfilter_3_FD_185451 | JGI IMG/M metagenome (GOLD analysis project Ga0210037, IMG submission 185451) | Groundwater microbial communities from aquifer in Utah, USA - Crystal Geyser 4/9/14 0.8 um filter (SPAdes) (version 3) | ecosystem: Environmental > Aquatic > Deep subsurface >...
GCAACTGCTGGGCGATGGCAGTTGTTGGGGCTTGAATCTGCAATATGCGGTGCAGCCCTCGCCGGACGGCTTGGCGCAAGCCTTCATCATCGGCCGCGAGTTCGTAGGGAAAGATCCTTCCGCGCTGGTGCTGGGCGACAATATTTTTTACGGACACGACTTTCAGAATCAATTGATGAATGCAGCGCGGCGCGATGCGGGCGCTTCGGTATTCGCCTACCATGTGCGTGACCCGGAGCGTTATGGGGTAGTTGCGTTTGACGCGAATGGCCAGGCCATATCGCTGGAAGAAAAGCCCTTAAAACCCAAGTCCAATTATGCCGTCACGGGATTATATTTCTACGACAATGCGGTACTGGATATCGCCGCTCACCTCAAGCCTTCGCCGCGCGGTGAGTTGGAAATTACCGATGTAAATCGCGTTTACCTGGAGCGCGGCCAGTTGTCGGTAGAAACCATGGGGCGCGGTTTTGCCTGGCTGGATACGGGCACACACGAATCGCTGCTCGAAGCCAGCCATTTCATCCAGACGGTAGAACATCGCCAGGGGCTGAAAATCGCCTGCCCGGAAGAAATCGCTTATAACAATCAATTTATTGATGCGGCGCAACTGGAAAAGCTTGCTGCACCGTTGATCAAGAGCGGCTACGGCGCGTATCTGATGCAAGTACTCAAGGAAAAGGGAACGCAGGCATGAAAGCCATTCAAACATCTATCCCCGATTTGCTGATTCTCGAACCGCGCGTGTTTGGTGATGAGCGCGGGTTTTTTTACGAGAGTTTCAACCGCCGCAAATTTGCCGAATTGACCGGGCGGGATGCAGATTTTGTGCAGGACAATCATTCGCGCTCGGCAAAAAATGTATTGCGCGGCCTGCATTACCAGATTCAGCATCCGCAAGCCAAACTGGTGCGCGTGGTACAAGGAGCAGTGTTGGATGTCGCGGTGGATATACGCCGCAATTCCCCGACCTTCGGGCAACATGTGACGGTGGAACTCTCCGCCGAGAACAAGCGCATGTTCTGGATGCCGGAAGGCTTTGCGCACGGATTCGTGGTGCTCTCCGATAGCGCAGAATTTCTTTATAAAACAACCGATTACTGGTATCCGGCACACGAGCACTGCATGCGCTGGAACGATCCTGCTTTGGCAATAGACTGGAAGCTGACGGCAACGCCTGCGCTTTCTGCCAAGGATGCGCTGGGTAAAATGCTCGCCGAGGCGGAGTTGTTTGACTAGTGGGCAGGGTAACGATGCGGTGAGCACGGCATCCTACGCTTGCTGGTTCTATGATTTTACGGCTGTGGTGAGCCGCGTCAGCGTGGCGATCACCTCGGCAACGTCGGGTGCGCGGTGTATGCCGCCCAGATTGATGGCTCGTTCTCCCGCATAAAGCCCCGTCAGTGCCGGGTCGGTTGCGGTGTAAATTCCTAGGGTAGGTACATCCATCGCAGCAGCGAGGTGGGCAAGCCCCGTGTCCACGCCGATGACCGCGTGAGCCTTGCCGATTATCGCGGCAATTTCGTTTAGAGTTAATTTGCGTGGAGTAATCGCTTGGGGAATTTGTGCGCTCAGCCGCTCGCTGCGGGATTTTTCAAGCGCATTGCCCCAAGGCAAGAGGCAGCGAATATTTTGTTGCTGAAGGTATTTTCCTAAAGCCACCCAATTTGCCTCATCCCACAATTTGTCATCACGGCTGGTTGCGTGTAATAGCACCACATAGGCATTCGCCGGAAGCCAGTCTGGCAGGGAAATTTCAGGCGGTGTAATGCCGTAATTTACGCCTGCTGGTAATTCATACCCCATCGCCTGAGCGACCAGTTGACGATTACGTTCGACGGCGTGCTGGTCTTTTGTAACTTGAAAAGTGCGTTGATAGAGCAACGCTGCCAGCGGTTCGCGCACGCTGTCACGGTCAAAGCCGCAACGCAGTCCGTTAACCCCGCGCATCAGCAGGGCGCTTTTTACCAGTCCCTGTGTATCAATAGCGAAGTCGTAATGTTGGGCGTGCAAGCGCTTGCGAAAATCAGATATTTCTTCCCAAGTATTTGATTTAAATATATTTTTACGCCATTCTCGCACCGCGACAGAAAGGATGCCCTTAACGTCGGGATGGAGTCTGGGGAGTGCGGCGAAGGGGCGCTCCACCATCCAGTCAATCTGAGCGCCCGGATATTCACGCATGATGTCACTGACCACAGGCAGGTTGTGCAACACGTCACCCAGGGAAGAAGTCTTGACCAGCAGGATGCGCGGCGCGGCAGTATGGGTAAAAGGTGTTGACATGATGGCGGTGTTTTTCTCAATAGCGCGCATCTTAATGGATGACGAATACCAGCAGGGAATATTCTGAGGAAAGCATTGATTTATTCGGTTTTGTGGTTTCCCCAAAAGCGGAAACCATTTTTAATCAAAGCACTGGATTCCAGTCTGCGCGGGAATGACAAATCATTCAGCGTTACCTCAGCAAATCATACAGGCTTCGAGGTATGGAGGTATTCCTGTTCAGTCCGGCCTATGGCCTCGAACATGCCGCATTTCCGATAAGTGCAGATAGTATGGAGTGTTGCCCACAAACTGTTAAAATCCGCGCAGTTTAATTTACGGTCGCATCTATGTCACCCCACTATTCCCCGCTGATCTCCGCCTTGGTCACCCTGCTTCTGACCTTGATTTTGTCACTGAACAAGCAGGGCATGATTCAGGATGTACCCAATGAACGCTCGTTGCATAGTGAACCCATTCAGCGTACGGGCGGCATTGCCTTGATGGCGGGTACGCTGGCAGGTTGGATGTTGATGATCAAATTCTGGCCGTGGTGGTTGGTGTTGCCAGCCTTGGGCTTGTTCGTGTTGTCCTTGGTTGACGATGTGCGCGACCTGTCGCCTAAATCGCGCCTGATAGGCCACTTCCTCGCTGCTGTCTGTGTGGTTTTGGGTGCGGGAATACATTGGCTGTGGCTGTTGCCGGTGCTGCTGTATATCGTCTGGATGACCAATCTTTACAATTTTATGGATGGTGCGGATGGTCTGGCGGGTGGCATGGCGCTGTTCGGCTTCACTTTCTACGGCTTTGCCGGGTTGCGCCACGATGATGTGGTATTTGCCTTGATGAACTTCTCGGTCGGCGCGGCGGCATTGGGTTTTCTGTACCACAATTTCTATCCGGCTAAAATATTTATGGGCGATGCCGGTGCTATTCCGCTCGGTTTTTTGGCGGCGGCCTTTGGTGTGTGGGGCTGGCAGCAGGGCTACTGGCCGTTCTGGTTTCCCATCCTGGTATTTTCACCGTTTGTGATGGATGCAACGGTGACGCTGCTAAAGCGCGTGCGCAATGGTGGAAAGCTATCCCAGGCGCATTGTAGCCATTATTACCAGCGGCTGGTGGAAATGGGCTGGGGGCATCGTAACACGGCTATAGCCGAATATGTGCTGATGGTTTTGGCAGGCATTTCGGCATTGATAGGGCTTGGTTTGGACGGCAAGGGGCAGGGGAATCTGCTCGCTTACTGGGGGGCGATTTATCTGGGGTTGAGCATGTGGATAGACAAGCGGTGGCGCTTGTATCAGGTTGCCGATAAGGAAAGTCATGTGGCTGAATAAGCCGGAAATGAACTCCGTGTGGTCAAAGTTTTAGCGGAGTGCGGGGACAATCCATGGCTAGGCTATCTGTCGTTATTATCACCAAAAATGAAGCCGCCAACATTGGCGATTGCATAAAGTCGGTGTCGTGGGCGGATGAAATCATCGTGGTGGATTCCGGTAGCGCGGATGATACGGTAAGTATTGCCATAGGGTTGGGCGCGCAGGTGTATGAACATGCCGACTGGCCGGGTTTCGGGCCGCAGAAAAATCGTGCGCTGGGCTATGCAACGGGTCATTGGGTGTTCTCGATAGATGCGGATGAGCGCGTGATGCCGGAGTTGCGCGGTGAAATGGAACAGGCGATGCGCGAGGCGCAAGCCGATGGCTATTACTGCCCGCGCCTGTCGCAGTTCTGCGGAAAATTTATCCATCATTCCGGCTGGTATCCCGATTATGTGCTGCGCCTGTTCAAGCGCGGGGCGGGCAGATTCTCGGATAGTCTGGTGCATGAGAGCCTGTTGCTGACAGGCAGGACAGCCAAACTGACCAGCCCGCTGCTGCACTACAGCTACCTTACGCTGGATGATGTGGAGCGCAAGGTCGCGCATTACTCGACTGCCGCAGCAGAACAGATGTTTCAATCCGGCAAGCGATCCAGCCTGATGAGCGCGCTGCTGAGCGGCGGCTGGGCATTCCTGCGCACCTATGTTATGCGGCTGGGTGTGCTGGATGGCAGTGCGGGCTGGAATATCGCGCGCATGAACGCGCGCACGACCTATCTGAAATATCGCAAGCTGGCAGCCTTGCAGCAGTCAGCTTAACGCGCGTTTGAGCCTGCTGCGCAACAATTGCCAGCGCAATTCGCGCGTGTCTTCCGGTTCTGCCAGTTGCAAACCGGTGGCGATCTGCCCGCGCCGCAGGTAATAGCGGTCGAACACCGACTGGCGCATTCCCCATTTGCACAGGAACTGCTTGCCGCCCTCGTTTTTCTTCACCTTGCCGGTGGATTTGCACTGGAAGTGATAGACCAGCGAGTCGCCCACGCCCAGGAATATGCGGCAACCTGCGTGCCACAGTTTCATGGAAAAATCGTTGTCGCTGCTCATGCCGGGCGAAAACTCGCTGCTGTAGCCGCCGACCTTGTGCCACCAGCGACGACTGACTAAAGTCGGAGGCCAGGTCGCGCCATTCCAATCGGGCTTTTGGTGTTGCGGGAGTTCTGCCAGCAAGGTCGCCTCGTCAAACGTGTCAACTTCCGTGCCGTAATCTTTCACGATCACGCAGGGATTATGCGTTTCGCGCGGCTCTATCATCGTGCCGGAGAGCATGAACAGGTCGGTGTCGAGTTGTTTGAGTTTGTTGACCAGTGCGGTATCCCAGCCGGGGCAGCAGTACATGTCGTCGTTCAGATACAGGATGTAATCCATTTTGGCGTGCATGGCCGCTTCGTTGACCGCCAGGCAGATGCCGATGTTATCGGGTGAGGCGGTATGTGTGAGCTGTTGCGCCTGCACCCAGGCCAGACTGCCATCGCTACCGTCATTGATATGAATGATAATCTGGTGTTCAAAGGCCGAATTTTGCTGGATGCTGCGCACGCACAGCTTGAGCAGCTCAAGATTGTTCCAGGTGGGAATGAGGATGGAAAACATGGCAATACCAAATAACGAAGGTGGCTGATTTTACTGTACAAAGCAGTCATCAGGGGCGCGGGTCGTAAGGTGTCTGTGCGCCAATCGTTCCAAGCCGCTACAATGCGCCGCTATGCCAGAAAATTTCCCAGAAAAGTTGAACATTATTCAGGTGGTAAAACGCTACGGCTCGGTGGGCGGCATGGAGCGCTACGTTTGGGAGTTGACGCGTGAACTGCAAAGGCTGGGGCATCAGGTCACGGTGCTGTGCGAGCGTTGTCATGGCGATGCGCCTGAGGGGATAGGCATCGTCGAACTGGGCGAGACCGCCAAGCGCCCGCGCTGGTTATCGCAAGTACGCTTCAGTCGGCGCGTCACGCGCTGGGTGCAACAGAATCCCGATGCGGCGAGGATTGTTCACAGCCATGAGCGGCTGGGCATCCATGATGTCACGACTTTTCACGGTCCGCCGTTTGCCACGATTTTTGAGAAGGGCTGGTGGCGTTTTATCTCGTTGCGGGTGTGGGTACGCCTGTATCTTGAGCGCCGCGAGCTGGCAACGGCGCAAGTTATCGTACCCAATTCCTCGTTTATCAGCCGACAACTTGCGCACTATTACCCCGAAATGGCGGAAAAATTGAGCGCGCCCATCGTGCCGGGCGTTTTGCCGGTACGTCCGCGCCCAGCGCGCCACGTTCCCGCCGAAGGTGGGGTGGTGTGCTTCGTGGGCTGGGAATGGCAGCGTAAGGGCTTGCCGCTGGCGATGGAAATTGTCGCGGCACTGCGCCGCACCCGCCCGAATCTGGAACTCTGGGTAGTGGGGCTCGTTCCCGCCGAGCTGGAGCCGCTGTTTGCCAGTTGGCGCGGCGGCTACCGTCTGTTGGGCTGGCGTGAGGATAACGATTACTTTAGCGAGGTGGATGTGCTGCTCCATCCGGCGCTTGCCGAGCCTTATGGCATGGTCATCGCCGAAGCGATGGCGGCGCGTGTGCCGGTGGTGATTTCGGATGTGTGCGGCGCGGCCGAGCAGGTGACAGCGGAGGCGGGGGCGGTATTGCCATTGGATGCGCCGCTTGGCAATTGGCTTGGTGCAGTCGCAGCACAATTGGATCGAACCGTGCAGCCGCTCGCTTTTATCCGAGGCTGGGATGTTGTTGCTCGGGAGTATGTGCAAATTTATCACCATCAAGTTTCTTCACCTCATTCATCGCAGTAGTGAAACTGCTAAACGGTCATTTGAAAATAGGAAATACACCATGTTTAGTATTGTTATCCCCAGCTGGAACAATCTCGCGTACTTAAAGCTGTGCGTCGAAAGTGTGCGCAAACATTCGCAGTTTGAGCATGAAATCATCGTGCATCTGAATGATGGTTCGGATGGCTCATTGCAGTGGGTGCAAGAGCAGGGCATCAAATATACGCAGTCGGCCAAAAATGTAGGGGTGTGTTTGGCGCTGAATCACGTCGTGGCTCAGGCCAGCCATGATTGGGTGCTGTTTATGAACGACGATATGGTGGCCGCACCGGGTTGGGATACGGCCTTTGTTAGCGCCATTCAATCCGTTGATACCGATCTTGCGCTGTTTTTTGGCACGTTGATCCAGCCCGAAAATGGCGGCAACGAGATCATCATCAAACAGGATTTTGGTACGTCACCCGATACTTTCGACGAGGTGAAATTTTTGCAGGACTTTGCGCTGGATAGTCGCGGAGACAAGGAAGGTGCGGGCGCGCAACCGACTTTATTTTCAAAAAAATGGTGGACGATGGTGGGCGGTTACAGCCTGGAATTTTCGCCTGGCATGAGCAGCGATGATGATCTGATGATGAAGTTTTGCGTGGTGGGTTGCCGCACCTTTCGCATCGTGGGCGCAAGTCGCTTTTATCACTTCGGCTGCAAGAGTACCGGGCGCATCAAGCACAATTTGGGCGGGCGGATTTTTGTCATGAAGTGGGGCATCACGCAGATCGAATTTCATCGCCGTTATCTGCCCTCGCTACGCGGCGCGGAGGGCGGTAAGACTGCCGACAATCCCTGCAATAACGTGCGCGGCACCTGGTTAGGAAAAATTCGCCGCGCGGGTTACGCCTTGCGTTACAACTATCCGCTGGAAGACATTGAGGCTTGGGATGCCATGCCCGGGGCAGGGCGCTGGCAAGAGGGTGGCGAGAAGTGATCAGCTTACTGCATCATCCTTATGGTGTGCGATAGCCAGTAATACCGCCAGCGTGAGGCTGTAAAACGATACGATCATTTTGATATTGAAGGTTTCCACGCTCAGACCAAAAAGGAAGAAGCCCAGCGTCAGACAAACGCCCATCGTGCCGGCGTTGCGCTGGGCATTGACGCTTGAGTGTGTCGCTTGCCAAAACATGAAAAGCGGTACGAAATAGATAGCGAGGATGGAGAGTAGGCCAGGTATTCCCAACCCAACCAGACTTGCCAGTATTTGGCTATGCACTTCTCCTCTGCCCAGTTTTGCGGCTTCCGGGGTTATGAACCCAGATTGACTGAGTGATGCCATGGATTGCGCGAAGCCATCCGGTCCCACGCCGAACAGCGGGTTATTCCCATACAAATGGAGTGCGGCTTTCCAAAGTTGTAATCGTATGCCGATGGAACTGTCCGCCTGTCCGTTTGAAAAGTTTGCCAACTCATAAAATATCCGGTCAATTCTGTGCTGGATGATGCTGATAAAAAAATAACTGGCAAGGAGCGTCACAACCAATAGCGGAAAGGCGTAGGCGAGCCTGATGTATCGCTGTTTTTTATTTTGTATGACAAGCCACATCGTTAAAAGAATCGGGATTGCTATCCAGCCTCCCCGAGACTCGGAGAGTATCGAAACATATATTCCAGCCACACAGCCCAATGTTTTTAGAGAGATGAGCAACGGGGCATCACGCTTGAACAGGTTTATCGAAAACAGCGAGAGGAAGCCAAGCATCAAGCTCAAATCGCCAAAATAAATCGGGTGCATAAATGCCGTAGAAGCGCGAGCCGTATTGAAATAGTGCCCTGATGTAAACAGTACCAGCAGTAATGCGGTCATTGCGCCGAGCGGCAAGCCATATTGAAACGACATAAGCGTGCGTAAATTGATGCTTCTCAGCACCAGATAAACGGGGATTGCCAATAGGAATCTGGAAGCCCCATCGTAGGGGTGCGGGTCAAAATGACCGTGATAAGCCTGACTGAGAAAGATTGCTAGCGCAGCGGATGAGAGGGCGATAGCCAGGGCAATTGCGTTGTTGTCGAAGTGTTTTGGATGTACCTGTCCTCCTCTGAAAAGGGTAAACAAAGACAGCCCGACCAGCAGGAAGAACAAGCCGTTCATGCCGCCTTTCATTGCGAATAACAAGGCGGGATAGCACAGCAGGATGGCTGAAATGATCAGCATTTTAGTTGGATATTTTTGCATTTTTCTGTCTCGTGGTTGAGTGTGCCGGTGAAATATGCTGATAGATTAAATCCCCCAGCAGCAAATAGCCGGTGGTGGAAAGGTGCGAATTGTTGGCGGGATAAAGATCAACCACGCCACGGTCAAGTGCCTCACGCATAGTACGCAACACATTGGGCGCATTAAAACGCTGTTCTGCTTTGTTCCAGAATTGTTTGTCTGGATGCAGGTAAATTGTGGATTTGTCGGGCATGAATACCCAGAGCGGCGTGATGTCGCCTAACCGTGAATTCAATGTCGCTATGCTGTCTACCGTGCTATCAGGTAAATCTGTGACGCGGTCAGAAGAGTAAAACAAGGCATCTTGGCATTGTGCATGGCTAAATTTTTGGCAGCCTTGGTCAATGCGATGTACCCGTGTGCCGCTGGTGGGTTGCCACTCGGTAAAGTTTATCTGGCCGGATATTTGTGAATATTGCATCGCCTTCAATTGTGTTTGGATGCCGATAGACATTCGGCCAAACGATACTTTATGGTTTGAAAAACTTGCTTTATTATCACCAACAGATGGATGATATTCGGTGCGTTCACAAGCAAGGTTTTTATTGAGTGCGCTCTCAATATTGCGTTCAACAAGCTCAAAAACAACAAACTTCCCTTTATATCCTTGCGCATTTAGCCAGGGTTGAAAGTCTTTGCAAAGTCCTCTTATGTTGTTCCAGCCCTCGGTTCGTACTTTTAAACCGCGTTTAACCAAGGCACTTTGCCAAATTTTCTCACCTGAAAAACTATCCCCTACCACCAGCACATCCGCCTCCTGCCACGAAGCCGAGCGTAGCAATTTTGGATCAATAGCGGGCTGCGGTTTGGTCCAGCCAAACATTTTTTCTGGCAACATGCCAATGCGCGTCAGATCGCCCTCGAAGCCTGCTAAAGGCAGAAAATAAAGCCCCACTGCACCATACAAACCTATGACGCTGATAATCAATAGGGAGAAGAGTTTTGCGTAGCGCATAGTTTAAAACTGGAAATAAAGGAAAGGGCTGTAACTGCCGAACTGCTCGATGGCGAGATACAGGAAATAGATTACCGCTGCGGCTTGCAGTATTGCCAGCAGCAGGTTATTGCCCAAGAATTTCAGTCGGGTCGAGTTGGGTAACAACCAGACCCACAGCAATCCGGGCAGGAGTAACTTGATCAAATCGCGCCCCGACAAATCGGTAGTGAGCAACAGCTTACCGGTTAGCACTTCGCTAAAAGTGACAGGGTAATAACTTATGCCCGCCATTGCTTTGAGCATGGTTGTGGCTTGGGTCATATCGGCGGCGCGGAACACCACCCAGGCTGCGACTACGGCGGTGAAGGTCAACAGTCCGCCACAGAAATTGCCCAGCCACGCGGGCAGCCAGCGGTGTTCCGGCAGCAGCTCGCGCCACAGGTGATTGACGGTCAGATACAGGGCGTGCAGCGCACCCCAGATGACGAACGTCCAGCCCGCGCCGTGCCACAGTCCGCCCAGCAGCATGGTTGCCATCATGTTCAGGTAGCGGCGCGATTTGCCTTTGCGGTTGCCACCCAGCGGGATGTAGAGATAGTCGCGCAGGAAGCGCGACAGCGTCATATGCCAACGTCGCCAAAAATCAATGATGCTGGTGGACTTATAGGGTGAGTCGAAGTTGATTGGCAGCTTGATGCCGAACATCAGTGCGATGCCCAGTGCCATATCGGTGTAACCAGAAAAGTCGAAGTAGATTTGCAGGGTGTAGGCCAGCGCGCCGCACCACGCTTCGTAGAGGGTGGGGGTCATGCCGCTCGCCACGCCAGCAAAAATACCGTCCGTATAGGCGGCAATCGGGTCGGCCCACAAGGTTTTTTTGCACAGACCCACCGTGAACAGCATCAACCCGGTGGCGATGTTGCCCCAATTGATGCGATAGGTGGAGGGACGTGCGAACTGCGGCATCATCTCCTTATGATGCAACACAGGCCCTGCGATCAAATGCGGGAAATAAGTCACGAACAACACATAGTGAATGAAGTTGTATTCCTTCACCTCCCCACGGTAAGTGTCCACCAGAAAAGCAATCTGGGTGAAGGTGAAGAAGGAAATGCCCAGCGGCAGGATGATGGAACCCATACTCCACTGCGTACCGGCCAGCGTATTGACGCTGCCGATAAAGAAATTGGCGTACTTGTAATAGCCCAGCAATGCGAGATTGGCGACAATCGCTACGAACAACAACTGTTTTGGGTTTTGGATTTTCGGTTTTCGGTTTGATTCCTGAACCCTGTTTTTAGCTATCCACAGGCCGAAGACGTAGTTGCAGACGATAGAACCCAGCAACAAACCGATATAGGCCGGATTCCAGTAGCCGTAAAAGAACAAGGACGCCAAGGCCAGCCAGGCGGCGGCATAGCGGTGGCTGACCCTCGCCAGATGGAAGAAGCCCAGCAGGACGACGGGCAGGAATCCGAAGATGAAAGCGTACGAGTTGAACAGCATTTATGATCCCAGAACGGACTTGTTAAGCGATGTTTTCCTTGACCTTGGATCGGTGACAGGAGTGAAATGAATTCACTCCTGATTCCTGGGAAAAGGAATTTATTCTGCTTTTGATCTGCAAAGAAAGGAGCCCAGCACCAGCGCATCGAGTCCTGCAGCCTGGAATGCAGTAATTGCTTCCTCTGCGGTGCGTACAATTGGCTCTTCGTGCATATTGAAGCTGGTATTGATGACGCTGGGAACACCCGTAATAGCGCAATATTCTTTCAGGATATCGTAATATCCCGGATTGTCCTCGCGCCGGATAACCTGCGGACGTGCTGTCCCATCGATGTGTACTGCAGCCGGAATATGTTGTCTGGCCATCTCTGAGACATCGTAAGTGACCGTCATGAATGTTGAGGCAATATGGTTCTCTTCCCAGTCAGGGAAATATTCTTTAGCGCGCTCCTGTAAAATTACTGGCGCAAACGGCATGAATTCAGTGCGGGAAAATTTTTTATTGAGCCACTGATTGATAGAGGGGTCATGGCAAGGCGCCATCACAGTGCGGTTACCTAATGCACGAGGGCCGTATTCCATCTTGCCATCTGCACGCGCTACCACCTTGCCGTCGGCGAGCAATCGCCCGACTGTCTGTGCCAGATTTTCCGGCTCATCATAAGCAATGCCTGACTTTTCCAGTGCAGCAAGTGCATTCTTTCGATTGATTTCGGTGCCAAGGTATACCGGCGCGAGTTCTGGCTGCAATCCATCATTAAGGCGAGAATGCACTTCATAGGCAGCGCCAGTTGCCAATCCTCCGTCACCCATGTTGGGATGGACGTATATATTGTTGACACCAGGCAAGGCCAGAACACGCTGATTCAACTTGACATTGGAGAATACCCCGCCCGCCAAGACCAACTTGCTCACCTTCAGTTTGCCTACCAGTTCCTGTATCCAGCTACAAATCACTTTTTCGGTATAAGCCTGAAGTCCGGCGGCAACATCTTCTTTTTGCAATCCTTCGCATACGTTGCTTATTACTGTTGCACCAATTTTAGTCAGCGGGCGTAGTGGGACGCGCGCTAGTGTGGCATCGAACAGTGAGTCCCAATCGTTCATATTGGTGTGTTGTAAAAGGCGTGATAACAGGGGCTCATGGTTGCCGAACGCAGCTAACCCTAATACCTTACCCTCATGTCGACCTGCAATGAAACCCAGATAATTCGTTACTGAGGTGTAGAGTAGCCCAATGCTGTAGAGATAGGGCAAATGCAATATTTCCTGCAATTTTCCGTTTTCACCGATCCATACTGATCCCCACGAATAGTCGCCAGATCCGTCCAGTGTGATTACACCCACTCGTTCATTTTCAAATGACGATGCATAGTACGCTGATGCGGCATGGGACAAATGATGCTCTACAGTTTGCGACGGTTTTTTAGCCAGGACACCTGTTGGTCTTGGATGTGGATTAAAAAGGCGTCTGTACCATTCTACCCGGTGTTTCCAGTAGCATTTTTTGATGATGGGCTCGACTTTGGCAAGGCGTAGATCGTGTTTCAGGATTCGGTCTCGCATCGACTTTTGTTCCCAAACGGTTAAACCTGCTATTGCAACTGTGTCAACATCATGAGCCGTAATACCTGCAATAGACAGTGCCTCGTCAATTGCAGCGTGAGGATAACTGCCATCATTTTTTATTCTGGAAATTCGCTCTTCTTCAACTGAAGAAACCAGTTTCCCATCTATCAATACAGATGCACCAGAATTATGTCCGCTGCAGATACCCAAAATAATCATATTCAATCCAATAATAGCTTAGGTAGATGCTGGTTAATTCGTCATGCCCGTAAAAGCGGGAATCCAGTGCCTATATCTAACTGGGTTCCCGTATGCGTGAGAACGACAAACCGAATAAATCAGCACCTTCCTGAAAGTTAAAACACGCTGCCAAGAGTCAAGCCAATTATACGCGATGCATGGACAGGTGATTTGAGCAGTTGTAACTTGCTGCTGCCCGCATGAAACTAAATATTGTCCGCGTCATTAAGCGTGTTCAGCGAAATAGCATCCGAGCAGCATAGATGCTTATTTATCAGGGTGGTCATGTGGCTTTTGTTTTGTAGCGGACAGGCAGGCCGCACCGCGACACAGCAGATAAAATTCATCTTTGGCGATCACATATTTTTTGAAGACCTGGCCGATTTTTTCGTCGGGGTAGCCCGCCATGTAAAAACCGTTATCCCAGTTCTCGGGCGGCTGTTGCACGGGCGGCAGCGGCAGGCGATCAAGGTCTATCTGTCCGATGATATTCTCGCCTGTCGAGCGCATATCCATGCCATACAGGGGGAAGCCCGCCGTGAGTCGGACAATACTGTGCGCGGTGGTGACGTAGTTTTCGCCCCGGTAAACGTGTTGGTAATACGGGAACAGCGACAGGGCAAACAGCATTTTAAACGCGATTAGTCCGCCGAACCAGCGCAGCGCCCAGGCTCGCGCCGACTCTCCGGCGCGCCAGACGTAGCGTGCCGCCACCAGCGCCACCATAGGATAGACCGGCAGCAGATAGCGCAGGCCACCCTGCGGCGAGAACCAGTAAGGCAGGATGGACAGTATCGTGATGAATAACGCTGCCGGAAAATGAGCCGTCTGTTCTTCGGCTTGCCAGACGCGCTTGCGCCACAACACATAGACGGCCAGCAGCGTAATGGGGCTCAGCCAGAATAGCGTTTCCAGCGGATAAGTCAGCAGTCGCAGAAGATAGCCGAAGCCATCTTCTGCGGCGAGTTTGATCATGATTTCGTGCAGCATGGACGCACGTTGCGAGTCCATTTCAGGCAAGCTGGAAAACCACAGCCAGGGTACTAGCGCGGTCGTCGCCAAAACGGCTAGTGAGGCAGGAGCGAGCAGGAACTGGCGGGGACTGCGCTGCCACAGCAGCACGAAAATTACGGTGGCGTAATAGACATAGGCGGTAAAGGCCTTGGTGAGCAACGCGCAACTAATCATCACGACCGACAGCAGCAACCCGCCGCGTTGGCGTTCTGTGCTGGCCACCCAAAGTGTTGCCATCGCGCCAAAGGTAAAAAAGGCAAACAGCGGATCGGTATAGGACAACCAGCCGCGATAAAGCTGCAAGTCGGCCATACACAGAAAGGAAAGCGTGGCGAACAGCGCGTAAGCCCGTTCTGCGAACAGCTTGCGGCACAGCCAATACAGCCAGGCCGCCGTCCCCAGTGTCGCCAGCACACAAAGCAGGCGGATGGCGATGAGGACATGCGACCAACCCAGCAGCCGCGCCAGCGGGATAGTCAGCCAGTTCATCAGCGGCGGGCGGCTCAGGTTGATGCCGTACATGGTCTGGATAAACCATTCGCGACTGTGCCACATCTCCAGTGTGCTGATGGTGTAAATACCCTCTTCGCCTACCATGTAGAAAAATAGCGTCGGGATGAAGGCGAGTGCCGACAGGATGAGCAGGAACGTGGTGCGCGTCATGGCAATTTTCATCTGGGCTGGCTTCCACTGAAAAAAACGAAATAGCGGGTCAATAAATACATCATTCCCGTATAAACAGCGGCGGCCAGCAGTTGAGCCAATAGCGCGGAAACCTGGGTCAGCGCCAGTTTCAGGGCGAGCAGATTCAGGCCAAAACAAAGCAGGAAGGCAACCAGGTAACGCAGGCTCTCGCCGACGAAATGCCCGTTGCTGCGGAACACGAACTTTTTGGATACCCCGAAGCCGAGTATAAATCCTGCCAGATAGCCGCCGATATTGGCGGTGTAAGGCGAAAAATCCAGCGCCATCAAGGCGAAAATCACGGTAAACCCCGCCAGCGTATTGAGTGCGCCACTCCCTGCGTAGCGCGTCAACAAGGCCGCCTCACTTCGCCATCTGGACATAGTATTGCGCTCCCAGGGGAAGGTGTTTCAGCAGCGGTTCAAGGGGGCGAAAAAAAGCCAGCGGGCGCGGAAAAAACAGGGTGTAGCCTGGTTGGGTCGCGCTAAAACCCGCCTGTTTTGCCAGACTGAGCGCCGTTTTCAGGCTGAGCATCTCGGCATCCGCGTCAAATGGGCAGCGTTCAAAAATCCAGCGCGTGGCGGGGTTGTAGGGGTTGTGTTCAAACAGAAACATCTGCCCGTTGGCTGACAGGGCTTGCTGGCACTGGCTGAGCGCGGGTAGGCGCTGTGCTGTCGGGATGTGGTGGAACACGTTGGCGGCGATGATGACATCAAACTTTATATCGCCTGCGCCTTTCCAGTCGGCGAACAGCCGGGCTTTGGGGACACGTTGCGCGGCGATTTTGAGCGAGGCGGGAGATACGTCATAACCCCACAGTTCGGCATCGGGGAAATACTGCTCGAGATAAGGCAGGCCGCGCCCCGCACCGCAGCCAAAATCGAGAATCCGTTGAGGTTTTTGGTTGCCCAGCCGCGCCGCCATCAAGGCAATTTTGTATTCGGCAAAATAGCCGTCCTCGTTCAGCCCTTCCGGTATCGTTTCACCCATCAGACGATCATAGGTTTCGGCATATTGATCGAATTCCGGTTTATTTTTCATCTGCATTCCAGGTTTTGCTACCTACGACGAATTGCGGCTTGTGGTTGAGTTTGAGATAGGTGCGTCCCAGATATTCACCCACCATGCCGATGCACAGCGTCTGTATGCCGCCGATAAACAAGATTGTCGCAATCAACGAGGTCCAGCCGGCGGGCAGCTCGGGATGCAACAGTTTTTCGGCGATTACGTACACGATCATCAGCAGGCTGAGTAGGCCGAGTCCGAATCCGGCATAGGTCGCGAGGCGCAGCGGCAGCACCGAAAAACTGGTCGCCATTTTCATCCACAGCGCGATGGAGCGGGACAGGTTGTAATTGCCCTCCCCTTCGTGGCGCGCACCGTGTTCGATGTCTATCGTCGTAATGGAGCGTGTCACATCCAGAATCAGGCCGTCAACGTAGGCGTAAGGGCCGTCGTAATGGATCACCTCGGCAACGATTTCGCGGCGCAGGCCTTTGAAGGAAGAGAGATAAAGTCCCGCTGGTTTGCCCAGTAAGTGTGTCGCGACCCAGTCGTTGAACTGGCTGCCCAGCTTCTTCCAGACCGCGTGCTGGCGGTTCAGGTAATGGGTGTAACAAACGTCGTAGCCTTCCTGCAAGGCGCGCAGCATGTCGCCGATGGCGTGCGGCGGGTGCTGCAAGTCGTCATCCATCAACACGACGAAATCGCCCCTGACATGGTTGAGTCCAGCCATGATGGCGTTGTGCTGACCGAAATTGCGGCGCAGTGAAATGCCTCTGATGAAAGGGTGTGATTCGGCAAGCGTGCGAATAACCTGCCAGCTATTGTCGGGGCTGGCATCGCTGACCAGCAGCAATTCAAAGGTATCTGCCAGCCCTTCCTTGACCATCTCGGCGTGGATTTGCTCGACCAGTTCCGGCAGTATCGCCGCACTGCGATAAACCGGCACGACGATGGACAGCGTGAGGGGGCAGGGTAACTCAGTCGGCTTTTGCATAGTATTTTGCGATGACCTTATCCAGATAATCCTCGCCGAAACGAACTTCCGCCTTGTCCAGCAAGGGCTGTATCGAGCGCGTGTCTATGGCATAGCCAGAACCGCGATGGACGCTATCAAAAATGGCGGGTTTACCGACGCGGCGGCTCATGGCGGCGACTATCTCCGGCATGGCGTAGCTTGCGGGGTTGGCGATATTGACAATGCGCTGGCGCACGGACTGATCCTCGATAAGCAGCCGGGCGATGGCGGCGACATCGGCCACGTCAATAATGTTGCGCCTCGCATCCAGCCACAGTTGGAACGCTTCGCTGCGCGCAATATGCGCATACAGATAATTGAGCAAAGTGTGCGGGTTGGGGGTTGTCCCTGCGACTTGCGGCAAGCGCAAAATCAGGTGGCGCGGATGGGCGGCGACCAATTCCTCCATCGCCAGCTTGTGCCGCACATAATCCGTGTCTTGCACCTCTGGGTCTGCCACGCTGCAAGTGCCAAAATAGACAAAACAATCAATAGCTTGCGATTTGTTCAGCGCGGCGGTCAGGCGTTCGCGTTCGCGCGCAAACTCGTGTGGGTCGCGGCAAGCCGAATTGGAAACGCCTGCCGCATACAGACATACATCTTCTCTCTGTGCGTAGGCTGTCCTGAATGCGTGTGCGATTAAACCTGAGCCGATAATCATGGTGGGGTATCTCGTAACAGTGGTGTGCCGTCGGGTTTTTTGGCATTTTGCCAGAAATCGGCAAAAATCTTCTGATAACAAGACTTGACCGCATGATGCGCATCGAGAAATTCATCCTCGGTGCAGCCGAAATGCTCGCTTTGGCTAAAATCCGCCAGCACCACCTGGTGCTGCTTCGACCAGGCGTTCAATTCCCGCTTGGTACGCTGTAAATACGGCGACAATTGCGGGGAAGCCAGAAAGGCTTTTTCCATCCCGACCATCAGCGGCGGGGCGATCAGAATCAGGGTGGCTCCTTGCGCGGCCAGCTTATCGTTCAAGGCGGCGAGTCTCGAAAATAACAATGGATCGGGGATGCCTTGGGTATGTTGCAGGGCGTGGGCGTACATCGAACTGGAAGCGAGCGCGCCGACGATGGTGCGGCTGGCACTTTCCGCACGGGTGTAATCCGAAAAAGTGGCGCTGCCGTCATAGCGGAAGCCGTTACAAGCGCCACGGTTGTAAACGCCCACGTCCATCCCGCGTGATTGTCCGTCCGGGCAGGTGTATTCGTCGCTGGCTATTTGCAAAAAGTATTCACGAAACGCCTGTTGCGGGTGAGGGGCGTGCGTCACGCTGCGCAGCACCTGCCAAAGTTTTGCCATGCGCGGATAGGAAACCGCTTCTTTCAGGGTGTCCAGAGGCGAGTGTGTTGTGGGTGCCGGTATGGCGTTGCGGTCGGCAGGTGCTAGATTGACTGGAGGTATTTCGCCCGGTTGGTAAATGAAGTCTATCACCCAGTCCAGCATGATGATGTGCTGCCTGATCTGCGGCGCATGTTCAGCTAGGTATTCGGCTTGGGCGATGCTGGCGCGCAGCGGGCTGCCGCTTTGCGAATAGTTATAAAGTTTCCATCCCAAGGGTAGCATATCGTTGTCAATGGTAAATGCGGTGGAAGCTCCCATCACAACGGTGTTGACCTCCGGCAATCTGTCATTCAAACGCAGCGTCTTGAAAAAACCGTTGTTCCCCATGGTTGGCGAATAAGTGATGCCGTGCGTCTGTTGCTGCCAGTCGCTGGCGGCGAACGACATGGCTTCCACGTTGCCTTCGTTTTTCAGCAATATCCAGTTCAGCGCGATAGCCGGCAGCAGCGTGAGGCTACACAGCAAGACCAGCCAGAGTAAGTAGCGTTTATGCATGGTTAACGTAAAGCTCGCGCAGCGAACATTTGCTCCTTCCCTTGCAATGATTCACCTGCGGGGGAAGGTTGAGATGGAGGCGCGTGCATGATTTTATAATATGGGGTGTCATCTTCTTCATGCACGCTAGAACTGAAAGTAAAGAAAGGTGGATTGCTGCGACAGGTTAATCAGCGCAAAGAAAGCCAGCCCCCAGATCAGCAGTGCGGACAGGAAATTGGCGCGCCAGCGCAACAGGGTGGCCTGGGCGGGCGGCAAATCCAGCGCGGGTCTGAAGGATTGCATGATGGTTTGCGTATTGGGCGCGAACCACACCACCAACAGCAATATCCACAGCCAGTTGATCATGCCGCTGGTAGCCAAGCCATTGCTGGGCGCAAACAGGCCGTGGCGGTCAAACCAGCCGTGAATTTCGGGGAAACGGGTAAACCAGTTGTCGGGCAGCGTCACGCCGTTGAAGCCCAACATGGTTTGGGTCATGGCGGTCGCGGTGTGCAGGTCGGCAGCGCGGAAGAATACCCAGGCGAGCGTGACCGCGAGAAAGGTCAACAGCACCGCCAGCGCGTGTGCCGGGCGGGATAACGGCGCTTTGGGATTTTGTCCCAACGCTTTGCGCAAACTGTGCCAGCCGTGATTGATGACCAGAAACACGCCGTGCAGTCCGCCCCAGACCACAAAAGTCCAGCCCGCGCCGTGCCACAGTCCGCCCAGCAGCATGGTGGTCATCAAATTCACATAGCGATGCGCGCGGCTCTTGCGGTTGCCGCCCAGCGGGATATACAAATAGTCGCGCAGGAAACGCGACAGCGTGATGTGCCAGCGCCGCCAGAATTCGATGATGTTGACCGACTGGTAGGGCGAGTGGAAATTGAGTGGCAGGAGGATGCCGAACATGCGCGACAGGCCGATTGCCATATCCGAATAGCCGGAAAAGTCGAAATACAGTTGCAGCGTGTAGCACAGCGCACCACCCCACGCCTCGATCAAGGTTAGCTGCACGCCCGCCGCCGACGCGTCGAACACCGTCGGAACATAATAGGCGATGCCATCGGCGATGACGACTTTCTTGAACAGCCCGATAACGAAAATCGTCAGTCCCACCGATAGGTTTTCGGTGTTGAAACGGTAGGTGGCGGGCTTGGAAAACTGCGGCATCATCTCTTTGTGATGCAGGATAGGCCCCGCGATCAGGTGCGGAAAATAAGTGACGAACAGCATGTAATGCACGAAGTTGTATTCCTTGACCTTGCCCTGATAAGTGTCCACCAGAAAGGCGATCTGGGTAAAGGTAAAGAAGGAAATGCCCAGCGGCAGGATGATGTGAGCCAGATTCCAGTCCGTGCCAAGCAGCGGGTTCAGGCTGCCGACAAAGAAATTGGCGTACTTGTAGTAGGCCAACAGGCTCAAGTTGGCGGCAATCGCAAAGATAAGTAGGTGTTTCTTACGTCTCACATTCTCCACTTGCAACTGACCACTCACCTGAGCCTTAGCTATCCACGTCCCGAAGGCGTAGTTGCAGGCGATAGAACCCAGCAGCAGCCCGATATAAGCCGGATTCCAGTAGCCGTAGAAGAACAGCGAAGCTGCCGCCAGCCAGGCGGCGGCGTAGCGGTGGCTGAACCGCGCGAGCTGGAAGAAGCCCAGCAACACGACCGGCAGGTAGAGCAGGATGAAGCCGTAGGAATTAAATAGCATCAGGCAGCGTTATAAATAAAGGCGGTTAAACCGTAAGTGTGGGTATCGAAAAATCATAAAAATCTGTTACGCTATTTTATCAGGATATTTTGCTGGAAAATTGCGATGTCAATTTATGCGGTAGGCGACATTCAGGGCTGCTACACCGAATTGGTACAGTTGCTGGAAAAAATACGTTTTGATCCCGCGCAGGATCGGCTTTGGCTGGTCGGCGATCTGGTCAATCGCGGCGCGAATTCGCTGGAGGTGTTGCGTCTGGTGAAATCGTTGGGCGAGTCCGCCATCACGGTGCTGGGCAACCACGACCTGCATTTGCTGGCGGTCGCCAGCGGCACCTCCAGACTGCATCGCGGCGATACGCTGGACGACATTCTGCACGCGCCGGATCGTGAGGAATTATTGCACTGGTTGCGCCATCAGCGCTTGCTGCATGTCGAGGGGGAATTCGTGCTGGTACATGCCGGATTATTGCCAGGCTGGACGGTGCAACAGGCGGCGAGGCTGGCGCGCGAAGTGGAAGATGCTTTGCAAGCTAATGATTATATTCATTTTTTTGAGAACATGTACGGCAATAAACCCGCTGCATGGAATGACGGGTTGACGGGTTACAAGCGGCTGCGGGTGATTACCAATGCGCTGACAAGGATGCGCATCTGCACGGCGCAGGGGGAAATGGAATTCGACTTCAAGGCGGAGCAGCACAAAATCCCGTCGGGCTATCTGCCCTGGTTCGATGTGCCCGACCGTGCCACCCGCGCGGCAACCGTGGTTTTCGGCCATTGGTCGGCGCTGGGGCTGATGATTAAAGACCATGCCATCGCGCTGGATACCGGCTGTCTGTGGGGCGGGCCGCTCACGGCGATCCGCCTGGAAGACCGCGCGGTGATACAAGTGCCTTGCGCCGATAGCGCCGTGGCCAAACACTGGTGAGAGCCCTCTACACTTTACTGCTGTGGCTGCTGCTGCCTTGGGTGTGGGTGCGTCTGGCGTGGCGCGCTC
>Ga0210037_1000819_pt1 | contig 21102 bp, 16 predicted proteins | sample CryGey08umfilter_3_FD_185451 | JGI IMG/M metagenome (GOLD analysis project Ga0210037, IMG submission 185451) | Groundwater microbial communities from aquifer in Utah, USA - Crystal Geyser 4/9/14 0.8 um filter (SPAdes) (version 3) | ecosystem: Environmental > Aquatic > Deep subsurface >...
AGGCCAAGATCGTCAACGACGCGCTGGGTGCGCTGCGCAGCAAGATTGGTCACGAGAAGGGTTATACCAACGGCCGCGCGTGGGAGCCGCTGTGGGTGGTGGACTTCCCGATGTTCGAGTACGACGACGAGGCCAAACGCTGGAACGCCTGCCACCATCCGTTCACCGCACCCAAGGACGAGCACCTGCAATTCCTCGAAAGCGATCCAGGTAGGTGTCTGGCCAAGGCCTACGACCTCGCCCTGAACGGCTCCGAGATCGGCGGCGGCTCGGTGCGTATCCATAAGGAAGAAGTGCAAAGCCAGGTGTTCCGCGCGCTCAACATCGGTGCGGAAGAAGCGCAGCTCAAGTTTGGCTTCCTGCTTGACGCGCTGCAATACGGCGCCCCGCCGCATGGCGGCCTGGCCTTTGGTCTGGATCGCATCGTCGCCATGATGACCGGCGCCGAATCCATCCGTGACGTGATCGCCTTCCCCAAGACCCAGCGCGCGCAATGTCTGCTGACGCAAGCCCCGTCGCCGGTGGACGAGAAGCAGTTGCGCGAGCTGCACATCCGCCTGCGCCAGCCGGCGCCGACCGAGGCGACCAAGGAGTAACGTGCGGCGTACCGTACAGTGGCTGCTGCTGTCCGGTTTGTTGCTGTGTCTGCCGTGCGCGCAGGCGCGCGATCAGTCGGCGCAAGCGCGTGGCGAAGTTTCCGTCGCCGAGCTGCCGGCCGAGGCGCGGGCGACCCTGCGCCTCATCCAGCAGGGCGGCCCTTTCCCTTTTGCGCGCGACGGCGTGCCGTTCGGTAATTACGAACACATCCTGCCGCAACAGCCGCGCGGCTATTACCGTGAGTACACCGTGCCGACACCCGGCGTGCAGCATCGCGGCGCGCGGCGTATCGTGTGCGGCGCAGTTTCAGATTGCTTTTATACGGCTGACCATTACCGCACTTTCAGACGAATCAGGGAGTGACCATGAGTGATTTATGCGAACGCTTGCAGGATCTGACCGAAGCCGGTGTCTATCGCCTGGGTTGCCCAGCCGAGGTGTTGCGTGCCAACGTGGATCTGTCCGAGCAGTGTTTCTTCGAGGTCGATCTGGCCGAGGTGCACGGCAAGGGCAAGTTTCTCGCCGCCGTGGCCAAGGCCATCCACGCGCCGGACTGGTTCGGCCACAACCTCGACGCGCTGGCTGATGCGCTGGGTGATCTGTCGTGGACGTGCGACGGCGGCAAGGGTTATGTGCTGCTGTTTCACCATGCTGACGAATCGCTGCATCTGGATGCGGCGGATCATGCCGCAGTGACTCGGATATTTGCCGACACAGTGAGCTATTGGAAATTGCAGGGCAAGCCATTCTGGGTGTTTATTGATTGATGTCCGGCAACAAGCAACCCGTCTCGGTTCTGGTGGTGATTCATAGCGCGACGCTGGACGTGCTGCTGCTGGAACGCGCCGATCATCCCGGCTACTGGCAATCGGTCACCGGCAGCCGCGACGGCGGAGAGACCCTGCGCGCGACTGTGCTGCGCGAGGTGGGGGAGGAAACCGGCCTGGAGGCGGCGCGCTATGACCTGACTGACTGGCAGCAGCAGAATGAGTACGAGATCTATCCGCACTGGCGTCACCGCTATCCGCCGGGGGTGACGCGCAACACCGAGCACGTATTCAGTTTGCAGGTGCCGCGCGATGTTGACGTGCGCCTCGCGCCGCGCGAACACCTGGATTATGTGTGGCTGCCGTGGCAGGAGGCGGCAGCCAAAGTCTTTTCGCCGAGCAACCGGGCGGCGATTTTGCAATTACCGGAAAGAATCAAGCATGTCCGATAACCTCATTCCCGTCGCCTATGACCATCCCGATGCGGCGCAGAGTGGCTTCAGTATCGCGCAGGCGTGGGCCAGAAAACCCAGTGAACCGGAGGCAGGGAAGAAGGTCGAACTGATCGCGCGCATCAAGCGTTTGCTCAAGGAGCAGGATGCGGTGCTGGTCGCGCATTACTACGTGCATCCCGATCTGCAGGACTTGGCCGAAGCGACCGGCGGTATTGTGTCGGACTCGCTCGACATGGCGAACTTCGGCCACCAGCATCCGGCAAAAACGATCGTCGTGGCGGGTGTGCGTTTCATGGGTGAGACGGCCAAGATTTTGAATCCAGAAAAGCGCGTACTGATGCCTGATCTCGAAGCGGAATGCTCGCTCGATCTCGGCTGCCCGGCGGACGAGTTCGCCGCCTTTTGCGCTGCGCATTCCGACCGCGTGGTGGTGGTATATGCCAACACCAGCGCGGCGGTGAAGGCACGAGCCGACTGGATGGTGACCAGTTCGATTGCCTTGCCGGTGGTGAAGCACTTGCATGAACAAGGCAAAAAGATCCTGTGGGCGCCGGATCGCCACCTCGGCAATTATGTGCAGGAACAGACCGGCGCCGACATGCTGTTGTGGCAGGGTTCCTGCATCGTGCACGACGAATACAAAGCGCGAGAACTCATTGAGCTGAAAGCGCAACACCCTGATGCACAGGTGCTGGTGCACCCGGAATCTCCGCGCGCCATCGTGCAACTGGCCGATGTGGTCGGCTCCACCACGCAACTGATCAAGGCCGCGCAGAATTCCCCGGCGCGCGAATTCATCGTCGCCACCGACAACGGCATCCTGCACAAGATGCGCACGGTGTGTCCGGACAAGACCTTTCTGGAAGCGCCCACCGCGGGATACGGCGCGACATGCACCAGTTGCAGCCACTGCCCGTGGATGGCGATGAACGGCCTGCAAAACCTGGCCGAAGTGCTGCAAAGCGGGACGAACGAGATTCAGGTTGATCCGGCCATCATTCCGCGCGCGGTGCAGCCGATCAAACGCATGCTGGATTTCGCCAAACAGATCAACTTGCCCACGCGCGGCATCGGCAACGCCTGACGGCCCATGCTGAAAGTTGCCACCTACAATATCCACAAGGGTTTCTCGCCGCTCAACCGGCGCGTGGTGCTGCATGAATTGCGCGAGCGCTTGCATGAATTGAATGCGGATATCGTGTTTTTGCAGGAGGTGCAGGGGGAGCATGCGCATCACGCGCAACAGCATGCCGATTATCCCGATATGCCGCAGCACGAATTTCTGGCCGATCCGTTCTGGCTGCATCACGCCTACGGCATGAACTCGGTGTACGAGGCGGGGCACCACGGCAACGCCATCCTCAGCCGTTTCCCCATCGTCCTTACGCACAATACGGATGTGTCGGCGCACCGCTTCGAGCAACGCGGCCTGCTGCATTGCGAGATTGATGTCGAGGGACGCCGCGTGCACTGCCTGTGCACCCATTTCGGATTGTTTGCGCGCGGTCGCCGCACGCAATTACAGGCGCTGATCGACTATGCGCAGACGGCGGTGCCGGCCGATGCGCCCCTGCTGATCGCCGGTGATTTCAATGACTGGCGCGGCAAATTGAGTGCGGGACTGGACACCGCGCTGGGCGTGCAGGATGTGTTCTGCCTGCAGCACGGCAAGCCGGCGCGCAGCTTCCCGTCGGCCCTGCCGCTGCTCAAACTCGACCGCATCTACATGCGCGGTTTCGATTTGGTGCAATGCCAGGTGCGCGGCGGGCGCAACATGTCCGATCACGCGGCGCTACTGGCACAACTAAGAAAACGATGAAGGACACTTTTCGCGTCGGCGGCCAGCGCCTCACCCTGCTGCAGAACGGGGAGCGTTTCTTCCCTCAGCTGTGTGCAGACATCGATGCGGCGCAGCACCGGGTGCAGATAGAAACCTATATTTTTGCCGCCGACGAGACCGGGCGCATGGTGCTGCAGGCGTTGCAGCGCGCGGCCCAGCGCGAGGTTGCGGTGCGCCTTTTGCTGGACGGCTTCGGCTCGGCCGATCTGCCGCAGGCGTGGATTGACGACTTGCGGATTGCCGGGGCCGAGGTAGCCTGGTTTCGGCGCGAGATTTCCGCCTTTACCCTGCGCCGGAGCCGCCTGCGCCGTCTGCGCCGGTTGCACCGCAAGCTGGTGGAAATCGACGGCGAGATCGCCTATATCGGCGGCATCAATATCGTCAACGATATTCCGGAAGGCGGCGACATCGACATGCCGCGCCTTGATTTCACGGTTAGGGTGCAGGGACGGTTGGCGCGTGAAGTGCAGGAAACGATGCGCCGTCTGTGGTTTAGCACGCGCTGGGTGACCCTAAAAAAACGTATTGGCCACTGGCGCGCGCGCCTGCGGGAGGCGCAAAAGCAGGAGGCGGATACGCCGGTCGCTTTGCTGTTGCGCGACAATCTGCGGCATCGGCATGACATCGAGCATGCCTATCTGGAGGCGATCCGCCAGGCCGGGCGCGAGATTGTGTTGGCGCATGCCTATTTTTTGCCCGGTCTGGCGATTCGCCATGCCCTGCAGGAAGCGGCGCAGCGCGGCGTGCGCGTGGTGCTGCTATTGCAGGGGCGGGTTGAATACCGCTTGCAGCATTACGCCACCCTTGCCTTGTTCGGCCAGTTGTTGCAGTCCGGGATCGAAATTTACGAATACCGCGCCAGTTATCTGCATGCCAAGGTCGCGGTGGTGGACGGTAAATGGGCGACGGTGGGCTCGTCCAATCTCGATCCGTTTAGCCTGCTGCTGGCGCGCGAGGCCAACCTCGTGGTGCGCGACGAGCCCTTTGCGCGCGACCTGCGCAAACAAGTGCTGCGCGCAGTCGAATTCGATGCGCGGCGGGTGGAGATGGCGCGCCGTTCGCCCTTTGTCTCGTTGCTCGCCCACTTGAGCTACGGCGTCATCCGCATGCTGGTGTATCTGCTGGTGCGCCAGCCGCATTAGGCGGACGGATGCAGGATGCAGTCTGGCTTATAATGACGACCCCGTGCCTATGATTCCCGCTTGATGCGCCACAACCGTTCCGATTATGTTCCGCCGCTGAGTCCCGGCGACTGGAAAGCCATCCGCAGCCTTGTCCCCTACCTGCTTGAGTTTAAGTGGCGGGTGACGGCGGTCGTGCTGTTGCTGGTCGCCTCCAAACTGGCCAACGTCGGCGTGCCGCTGCTGCTGAAGGAGATCGTCGATGCGATGAGTCTGCCGCAGGCGATGCTTGCGGTGCCGGTGATGCTGATTTTTGCCTACGGGCTGCTGCGTTTGTTGAGCAGCGCCTTCGGTGAATTGCGCGATGCGCTGTTCGCCAAGGTGACCCAGCGCGCCATCCGCCGCGTCGCCCTGCAGGTGTTCGAGCATCTGCACAATCTCTCCCTGCGCTTTCATCTGGACCGGCAAACCGGTGGCGTCTCGCGCGACATCGAGCGCGGCACACGCGGCATCAGCTTCCTGCTCACCTTCATGCTGTTCAATATCCTGCCCACGCTGCTGGAAATCTTTCTGGTGGCGGCGATATTGTTTGTCAAATACGACCCGTGGTTCGCCATCATCACTTTCGTCACCCTGGCGGCCTACATTGCGTTCACTTTGGTGGTGACCGAATGGCGCATGGTGTTCCGCCGCACCATGAACGACATGGACTCGAAGGCCAACACGCGCGCCATCGACAGCCTGCTCAACTATGAAACGGTGAAGTATTTCGGCAACGAACACTACGAGGTGGCGCGCTACGACGAGCAGATGCGGCAGTGGGAAGTGTCGGCTGTGCGCAACCAGACTTCGCTGGCCACGCTCAACGCCGGGCAAAGCGTGATCATCGCCATCGGCGTGACATTGCTGATGCTGCTGGCGGCGGACGAGGTGGCGCGGGGAAAAATGACCGTGGGCGATCTGGTGCTGGTCAATGTGTTTATGTTGCAGCTCTACATGCCGCTGCATTTCCTTGGTTTTGTCTATCGCGAGATCAAGAACGCGCTGGCCGATATGGAGCGCATGTTCAGGATACTCAACCAGAACCGCGAAGTGCAGGACCTGCCCGATGCGCCCGCCCTGCAGGTCAAACAGGCATCGGTGCGTTTCGCGAATGTGAGTTTTTCCTATGATCCGACGCGGCAGATTTTGCATGACGTGAGTTTCGAGATTCCCGCCGGGCACACGCTGGCGGTGGTGGGGGCGAGCGGGGCGGGCAAATCCACCCTGTCGCGCCTGCTATTCCGTTTCTACGACGTGGATGACGGCGCGATTCTGATCGACGGGCAGGACATCCGCCAGGTCACCCAGCAAAGCCTGCGCGCCGCCATCGGCATCGTGCCGCAGGACACGGTGCTGTTCAATGACACCATCTACTACAACATCGCCTACGGCCGCCCGGAGGCGACGCGTGAGGACATCCTGCGCGCCGCGCAATCCGCGCATCTGCATCATTTCATCGCCTCGCTGCCGCTGGGCTACGACACGATGGTGGGCGAGCGCGGGCTGAAACTGTCCGGCGGCGAGAAACAGCGCGTCGCCATTGCGCGCGCCCTGCTGAAGAATCCGGCGCTGCTGATCTTCGACGAGGCGACCTCGGCACTCGACTCGAAATCGGAGCGCGCGATACAGGACGAATTGCGCGGCATTGCCAGCGAGCGCACCACACTTGTGATCGCCCATCGTTTGTCCACCGTGGTCGATGCCGAACAGATTCTGGTGATGGAACAGGGGCGCATCGTCGAGCGCGGCACCCATCGCGAGTTGCTGCGCCAGGGCGGCGCTTATGCCCAGATGTGGGCATTGCAGCAGCAACAGGCGCAAGGTGAGGCGCGGGCGGGATGAGTGGCAGGGGCCGGCCGATGGACGGCGGAAGTGCTATCTGCCGCTATCTTGTGAAAATTTGCTGATTTGCGCGGCGATCCGCCTCTAAATCCGTTGTCGCAACAGTTTGCCGCAGGTTGTTTGCGGACCATGGGTGACAGATCTGGGTTGCCTATGTCGCTTATTCGGCTATCCTGCGCCTCACCAACGCTGCAAGGAAAAATTAATGAAGATAAAACAGGGATTGATCGGAAGTTTGCTGGGCGTGCTGGCCTGGTCTGCCGTGGCGGCGGATATGCCTTACTTGCCTTACTTCCATGGCAAATTGCCCCGCCTCGGTTCGGCGATCGCGCTGATCTATGACGAGCAGACGCAACAGCCGCTATACCGCAAACACGAGAACGAAGTTACGCCCATCGCCTCGATCACCAAGCTGATGACCGCGATGGTGATTCTGGATGCGCGGCTGCCGCTGGACGAGCCGATCACCATCACCCGCGAGGATCGTGACCGTCTGAAAGGGACCAAGTCACGCCTGCGCGAAGGCATGACCCTGCGCCGTGGCGATCTGTTGGCGCTGGCGCTAATGGCTTCGGAGAATCGCGCTGCCTCGGCGCTGGCGCGCACATTTCCCGGCGGCACGCCGGTGATGGTGGCGCTGATGAACGCCAAGGCGCGCGAGCTGGGGATGAACTACACCCGTTTCGCTGGCCCGGTCGGCTTGCAAAGCGAGAATGTTTCGACTGCGCACGACCTGGTTAAAATGGTGCAGGCCGCCGAAACCTACCCGGAAATCAGGCGCGCCACCACGCAGTCTTCCCACACCGTGCAAGTCGGGACGCAGGCGATGCGCTTTGGCAACACCAATCCGCTGGTGCGCAGCAGAAACTGGGAAATTGGCCTGAGCAAGACCGGTTACATCAGCGAGGCCGGTAATTGTCTGGTAATGAAAGCCAGAGTGTCCGATCGGCCGACCGTCATCGTGCTGCTCGATTCCTGGGGCAAACATACCCGCGTCGGCGATGCCAACCGGATCAAAAATTGGATGGAAAGTCCCGTGCGCCGGGTTTCGCGCAAAAGTCGTATCAGATAGGATTTGCGCGGCGGGTCGGACATTCAGACCGGCGGCGGCAAAAATCTTGCAGGAAAGAAATTTATTCGATAAACCAGGGGGCAGAGGCCCCCTGGTTTATTTGCGCGGCGGGCGCAGTGCGATGATGACGACTGCGACCAGCACGACTAGGATGAATAATTCAATGAACATGGCAAGTCCTCGCGCGGCAGATTGAGCGTTCATTCTACCCCGCCTGCCCGCGATACGGCCGATACAGTCAGGTACAACCCACTCCGAAAATCCAAACGTTATTGAATGGCTCAGTCCTAATTTCTCATCATCATTACAGCCAATGAAAGACCAGCTATTTTTTACTCTTCCCGAGTCTTTGGCGCCCAAAAAAATGATGCCGGGCGGGGCGCTGTCATGCTTGCCATGGCTTTGCTGTGGACACCTCATCCGCGCACCACAATCTGTAACCTGCTGCGCAAACCGGGGCTGAAACATGGTGCGGGCCGTTCTTTAAACAAGAAGAGGTCAAGCACGCGATTCAACAATCGCTGGCTAAAAAACAGGCTATCGAATCGCCCGACCGAAATGGTAATTACTGTCTGGCAGAATCGGTTCGCGGCGCTTTGTGCGAGGAGTTGCGCAACACGGTGGAGGCCGCCGTGTTGCGCCGCGCCGCCTGTGACCCGTGTATTGCCACTCCGGCTTTTCCGGCCGTTGGCTGCAAAGTGCAAACCTTCACCGAGCTGGCCGTTGGCGACCAACTCGACGGCCACAAAGCGCCGGTGTTCAGCCAGTTTGTGGGTTTTCTCGCCCTGCTGCGCGAGGCGCTGGAGAAAGCCGGGGTCGGTTATCAATATCTGGACGGCGCAACTCCCGCCGGCGAACGCACTAAGCGCGTTGCCGCATTCCAATCGGGCAAAAGCGATTTATTTTTGATCAACCCCAAAGAGGGCGGCTTTGGCCTCAATCTGACCGCCGCCGATTACGCGGTCATCACCGACCCGTGGTGAAATCCGGCCGCCGAAGACCAGGCTATGGGGTGCGCCCACCGCATGGGGCAACTGCACCCGGTCACGGTATATCGTCTGGTATTGCAATGCACGGTGGAAGAGCACATCGTCGGCTTGCACAGCGATAAACGCGCATTGGCCGAAAGTATTCTGGGCGAAGGTGGGCGGTGAAAATTCCTTCAACCGGGGGATTAATTTCCCTGATCAGGGGCGAGTGATGATGTCGGGCTGGGATCATCCATAAGGTACAATTCCCCGTCGCATTTTCACCCGTCCGTAGTTTGTTAATGTGAAACTCGCGCAGCGATTCGTTTGCCCCCTCTCCCGCCGGGGGAGGGTTGGGGAGGGGGAAACGGGCATGGCGAGTTTCGTAATCAAGGGTGGCTGTCCGCCTGCCCGTTGGAGACAACACGATGAAGCGCGTTATTGCCCTGGTTGTTTTTCTGTTTACCCCGTTTCTGGCGCAGGCATCCGTAGACAGCGTACGGCTCGACCTGACCGGGCAGTGGGTCGGTTTCGCCGCGCTTGCCCTGTTTTTTGTGGCCTATCTGGCGGTGATGGCGGAAGAATTCACCCACCTGCGCAAATCAAAACCGGTAATGCTGGCGGCAGGGCTTATCTGGGGGCTGATTGCCTGGTACTACCAGCAGCACCAGATTCCGCACGTGGTCGAAGCCGCGCTGCGCCACAATCTGGAGGAATACGCCGAGCTGATGCTGTTCCTGATCGTGGCGATGACCTACATCAACGCGATGGACGAGCGCAACGTGTTCGAGGCGCTGCGTTCCTGGCTGATCCGCAAGGCATTCAGTTACCGCACCCTGTTTTGGGTCACCGGGGTGCTGGCCTTCTTCATTTCCGCCATTGCCGACAATCTGACCACCGCCTTGCTGATGGGCGCAGTAGTGATGGCGGTGGGCAAGGACAATCCCAAATTCGTGGTGCTGGCACTGATCAACCTGGTGGTCGCCGCCAATGCCGGCGGGGCGTTCTCGCCCTTCGGTGATATCACCACGCTGATGGTGTGGCAGAAGAATATTATGACCAGTAACGGCCCGATCGACTTTTGGACTTTTTTTCACCTGTTCCTGCCGTCGCTGGTGAACTGGTTCATTCCTGCCATCGTGATGCACCTGTTCCTGCCCAATGCAAAACCGGATGGTGGCGGCAAGATGATCGAGATGAAGCGCGGCGCACTGGTGATCGCCGGCCTGTTTCTGTGCACCATCGCGCTGGCGGTCAGCTTCCACAGTGTGCTCGAACTGCCGCCGGTGATCGGTATGCTGACCGGTATGGCTGTGCTCAAGTTCTATGCCTTCCACCTGCGTATGACCACTAGCGGGCGCGCACAAAAAGAGGTCAGCGAGATAGGCAGTCCGGCGGCATTCGATATTTATCGTGAGGTGGCGCGCAGCGAATGGGATACCCTGTTCTTTTTCTACGGCGTGGTGATGTGTGTCGGCGGCCTCGGTTTCATCGGTTATCTGGGGTTGGTCTCGCAAGTGATCTACGGCGACTGGGGAGCAACCAACGCCAATATCGCCATCGGCGTGATCTCGGCGGTGGTGGACAATATTCCGGTGATGTTCGCGGTGCTCACCATGCAGCCCGACATGTCCATCGGCCAGTGGCTGCTGGTCACCCTGACCGCCGGCGTCGGCGGTTCGCTGTTGTCGATCGGCTCGGCGGCGGGGGTGGCGCTGATGGGGCAGGCGCGCGGGGTCTATACCTTCTTTGCCCACCTCAAATGGACGCCGGTCATCGCGCTCGGTTACGCCGGCAGCATCGCGACCCATCTGGCATTCAACCATTCATTGTTCTGATGGCTGCATGGCGTATCAGTGTGCTGGTGCTGTTGCTGTGCGTGGCGCAACCGGCGTTTGCCCGCGGCAGTAAAGTCGTGCTGCAAGCGCCGAAAGCGGTACGCGCCCTGCTGGATGAGCATTTCGTGCTGCCCGATACAGTGCTGCGCGAAGACAGCGAGCGCGCCGCCTTCATGCGCCGCGCCCGGCGCGAGATCCCCGAGTTGCTGGCGACCGAGGGATTTTTTTCCGCTTCCGTTAAGTTATCCAAAATCACCCGTGCGGGAGTGCTTGAGGTCGAGGTTGACAGCGGGCCGCGCACGCGGGTCAGCGCGGTCGAGATCGAATTGCGCGGCGATCTGCAAAGCGATCCCGCGCGCGCCGAAGCCCTGCGCGCAAGCTGGCTGTTGCCGCCCGGCAAGGCGTTTCGCGCGGCGGATTGGGAGCGCGCCAAAACCGAATTGCTGGCGCTGCTCGCGCGCGAGGATTTTGCCGCTGCCCGGCTGGTCAGCAGCGACGCGGAAGTGGATGTCGCGGCGGCCGGCGCGCGTCTGCGGGTAGTGCTCGATTCCGGCACGCGCTACGTGTTCGGTGCGTTGCAGATCGACGGTCTGCAACGCTACGATCCCAAACTGGTCCGGCACCGCGCCACCTTCAGGCAGGGCGCGCCTTATCGGCGCGCCCTGCTGCTGGAATACCAGGCCGCCCTGCAAAAACTGCCGCAATTCAGCTCGGTTGTGATGCGTCTCGATACGGCAACCGCTGTGCCCGCCGCAGACGGTCGTTTGCAGGCGCCGGTCAGCGTGCAGATTGTCGAGGCGCAATCGCGCAAATTGTCGTTCGGTATCGGTTACAGCACCAACAACGGGGTGCGCAACGAAGTCAATTACCAGAGTTACAACTTTCTCGACCGCGCGTGGATCCTGAACGGCGCGGTCAGTGCCGAGCACAATCGGCAAAATCTGAATGTGGGGCTGAATACGCCGCCCAACGCCGCCGGCTACGGTTTGTCCTGGCGCGCCGGGGTGGAAAAGACCCAGGTGCAGGGGTTGCGCACGCGGCGCGACAAGCTCGGGGTTACCCGCAGCCGCAGCACGGGCAAGATCGAGATTGGCACCAGTCTCGACTGGCAGCAGGAACAGCGCCGCCCGCGCGGCGGCATTCCCGAAACCGACCAGGCACTGGTCATCGACTGGCACTGGCACCGGCGCGCGGTGGATGATCCGCTGGCGCCAAGCGACGGCGGGTTGACCGAATTTCGTGTCGGCGGGAGCAGCAAAGCCGTCGTGTCCGACCGCGACTTCGTGCGCGGCTACGGGCGCCATCAGTCGTGGTTTCCCCTGACCGGGAACGACGTGCTCAGTCTGCGCGCCGAAGCGGGTTATACCGCCGCCAAAACCCGCCTCGGCATTCCGCAGGAATATCTGTTCCGCGTCGGCGGCACCCAGACCGTGCGCGGTTTCGCTTTCCAGAGCCTGGGTTTTGTCGAAGGCGGCGCGGTGGTCGGCGGGCGCGTGATGAGCACGTTCAGCGCGGAAGCCACGCATTGGTTTGGCAACTGGGGAGTGGCGGCTTTCACCGATGCGGGCGGTGCGGCGGATACGTTGTCCGCGCTGAAGTTGTTTACGTCCTACGGGTTTGGCCCGCGCTGGAAAAGCCCGGTCGGGCCGCTGGCGCTGGATTGGGCGCGCGGCGAGGGCGAGCCAAGCCCGCGCCTGCATTTCGCCATCGCGGTGGCCTTCTGATGGCGTTCGCCTGGCCCCGCCTGCGTGCCGACCTGCTGGCTGTGCTGGCGGTTTTTGCCTTGCTCGCCGCGGCGGCCGGTTGGCTTCTTGGCAGCAACGGCGGCTTGCGCTGGATCACCTCGGTGGCGCAGGCGCAAAGCGGGGGAATGCTGGAAATCAGCGGGGCCGAGGGCGTGCTGTTCGACGCCTTCAGCCTGCAACGCCTGGTGGTGCGCGGCAACGGATGGCGGATCGAACTGGACGCATTGCGCGCGGAGTGGCATCCGCTGGCTCTGTTGCGCGGTGAATTGAATGTGGCGGTGTTGTCGGCACGCCAGTTGGATCTGTTGACCGTGCCCGGCGATCCCTCCGCCGGCGGCCCCGCAGCGATGCCGGCCACCTTGCGCCTGCCGCTCGCGCTGAGACTGGACGAGGTGCGGCTCGGCACGTTGCGCTGGTTCAAGCGCGAGGATGCCCCCCCCGAGCTTGTCGCGCGCGACCTGCACGGCGCCTACCGCGCGGATAAAAATAGCCATCATCTGCGCGACCTGCGGGTACGGTTCGATCAAGGGACGCTGCAGGGCGAGGTTCGTATCGGCGCGGACGCACCGTATCCGGTGCAGGCCGCCGTGGCCGCGCGGGGCGATTTGCCCTTGCCTGATCAACCGGTCGAAATGAACGCGCGCGCCGAAGTGACCGGCGACCTGGCGCGGCTGGAGGTGTATGCCGCGGCGGCGGCAGCCGGGACGCAAATCAACGCCAGCACACATTTGAATTTAACCGCACCGATGCCTTTAGGCGACACGCACATCGCGTTTGGCAATCTCGATTTGCGCGGCTGGCTGGCTGCCGCCCCCGCCACCGAATTGAGCGGTAGTCTCGATCTGGCCGGCACCGAAGACGGCGCGGTGCAGGGCAGTTTTCAATTTTCCAATGCGCGCCCGACCCCGCTTGATGCGGACGGCGTGCCACTCACCCGGGGGCGCGCGCAGTTGCGCGTGAGCGATGCGGGAAAATGGCAGTTGCGCGCGCTGGAGCTGGGATTGTTGCGCAACGGCCTGCTGCGCGGCGAAGCAAACGGACGGGGGCAGCAGGCGAATGCGCGCGTGCAAGTGCGCAATTTTGATCCGTTGATTTTGGATCGCCGCGCCCCGACCTTGAGTTTGCAGGGCGAAATGATGCTGGAAGCCGCGGTGAAACAGCAAAAAATCCATCTCGCCTTGCACGATGAACAGTGGGAGATTGCCGCCGAACTGCTGAAACAGGGGATGCGCCTGGATGTCGCGCAATTGCGTGTGCAGCACGGCAACACCGTGGTGGGCGGCAGCGGGCAGATGCAGCTTGACGCGCAGCGTCCCTTTCATCTGGATACGCGCCTGCAACATCTCAACCTGGCCGAGTTCATCGCCGTGCCGCCAACCGAATTGAATGCCGGGCTGGCGATCGACGGCACTCTTTTGCCGGAACCGGCGGGACTGCTCGATTTCGTGTTCTTCGACAGCCGCTTTGGCGGTTATCCCTTTGACGGCGATGCCCGCCTGCGCGTGTTGCCGGGACCGCGCGCGCAGGGCGACCTGAATGCGCGGCTGGGTGCCAATACACTGGCCTTGAATCTGCGCTACGGCATGACAGAGGAAGATGCGCTCGACTTTGTGCTGGAGGCGCCGCGCCTGGAGCAGTTGGGCAACGGAATGGGTGGTAGTTTGTCCGGACAGATGACGCTGCGCGGCAGCACGGATGCGCCGCTGGCCGGTTTTGTGCTTAACGCCAGCCGCCTCCAATTGCCAACCGGGTTCAGCATGGAAGCGCTGGCAGCGGGCGGCACGCTGGAGGGACAGCAGATCAAGCTGCATTTGAATGCCGAGTCGGTGCGCGACGGCGGCACATTTTCTCTGCCGCAAATTCAACTTGATCTCGACGGCACAGCCGCCCGCCATACGCTGCATGCGGAAGCCAGCCTGACCCGCTCGGCGCAGGCGCTGGGCGACTTCAACCTCGCCGCCAGCGGTGGCTGGACACGCACCGATACCTCCTGGCGCTGGCAGGGTGCGCTCGAGACGCTTGCCGCGCGCGGTGCGTTGCCGCTGCAATTGCAAGCACCGGCGGCGCTGATGGTGGCGCCGGAAGAAATCACCCTCGGCACCGCCCGGTTCGCCCTCGCGGGCGGGCGGGTGAATTTGCACGCAACGCGCTGGACGCCGCAGGACTGGCACAGCGCGGGCAGTTTGGCCAACATCGGCGTGCGCATCGCCGAAGCCGGGGTTACCCCGGAAATGATGCACGCGCTCGACACCTTGAGGTTTGGCGGGGATTGGGACATCAACGGCGGCACGGATTGGCGCGGCACTTTTGGCTTGCGGCGCGAGAGCGGCGATTGGGTGGTTAATGCGGCCAACGGGCAGCGCCTGGGCTTGCGCGATGTGCGCCTGGATGTGCAGGCGGCGGCGCAGCAACTCGATGTGCAACTGCAGGCCGGCGGCGACCCGCTTGGCGACATCGCGTTAAAGCTGGCCCTGCCCTACAGCAACCGCGACGGCTTGCCCTGGGTTGCGCCGGACGCGCCATTGCGCGGACAGGTCAGGCTGGATGTTCCCGATCTGGCCTGGCTGGGGCCGCTGTTCGACGGCAATCTGCACAGCGGCGGCAGTCTGCACCTTGAAGCCGGGTTGCTCGGTACGCGCGACGCACCGCGCTTGCAAGGAAATGCGCGCGGCAACAACTTGCGCGTGGCCTTGCTCGATCAGGGCGTCACCCTGGAGCAGGGTGAGCTGGCAGTGCGCTTCGAGCCGCAGGCGGTGGTGATCGAGCGTTTCGATTTTGTCGCGCCGTATTCGCGCAAACCCAAAGACCCGCTGTTGAGCGGATATCGCCTGCCGCGCCAGGCCGGGCATTTAAGCGCGACCGGCCGTCTATCTCTGCTCGACGATGCGGCGCAACTGTCGGTGCAGGCGGAAGGCCTGCCGCTGGCCCAGCGTGCCGACCGCTGGCTGCTGGTGTCGGGCCGGGCGCAGGCAACCAATGCGGGCAAGACGATTTTTGTCAGCGGCGATATGGCTGCCGATGCGGGGCTGGTAACCCACTTGCCGACCAACCGCCCGCGTCTTGCCGACGATGTGCGGCTGGTCGGCCAGACGCCGCCGGAAGCATCGGCATTTTCCCGTGTGGTTGGTTTCAATCTTGAGTTGGGCGAGCATTTTTACCTGCGCGCGATGGGGTTGGAATCGCGCCTCAGCGGCGGACTGGCGATCAGCGGAGCGGCGGATGAACCGTTGCAGGCAAGCGGCACGATTGCCACCCAAAACGGCATCATCGAAGTCTACGGCCAGCGTCTGGAAGTTGAGCGCGGCATGATCAACTTCCAGGGGCCGCTGGATGATCCCGGCCTTAACATTCTCGCCTTGCGCAAGGGCTTGGCCGTGGAAGCCGGGGTCGAAGTCAGCGGCACCGCGCATCATCCGGTGACCCGGCTGGTATCCACCCCGAACGTGCCGGACGCGGAAAAACTTTCCTGGATTGCCCTCGGGCGCTTGCCCGAAAGCGGCGGTGTTGACGCTTCATTGTTGCTGGCGGCGGCGGGCAATGCCATCGGCGGCTCCTCCGGCAGCTCGATAGGGCGCACCATCGGCGTGGACGAACTATCGCTGCACCAGATCGAGACTGCCGATGCCCAACAAAGCCAGGCGGTCACTGTCGGCAAACGTCTTTCCTCGCGCGCCTATCTCAGTTACGAACAGGATTTGGCCAACAGCGGCGGCTTCGCCAAATTCAGCTACACCCTGACCCCGCGCCTCACCGTGGTCACCCGCACCGGTACCGGCATCAATTCCGGGGTCTCGGACGCGATCGACCTGTTCTACTCCTTCCGCTTTTACTGAGAACCGTTCGCGGCCTTGCCTTGCCCGGATTTATTTGCTCTAATGCCGAATCAATTTAATAATCGTTTAACAATTTAAATATACAATGATGAAACCGCAGCAGGTGGTAACGGCACTGGCAGCACTGGCGCAGCCGACGCGGCTGGCGATTCATCGCCTGCTGGTGAAGACCGGCCCGCAGGGCATGGCGGCCGGACAGATCGCCGCCAAACTGAAAATGTCTCCCGCCGCGATGTCGTTCCATTTCAAGACATTGAGTCATGCCGGCCTGCTGGAAAGCCGGCAGGAAGGGCGCTTTGTCTATTACGCGGTGAACTTCAGGGTGATGAATGCGATGACCGATTACCTGACCGAAAATTGCTGTGGCGGCGCCGGGTGCGGTCTGCCCGATAACAAATGTTGAACCGGAGGAAAAACAAATGAGCGAAAAAATTTACAACGTTTTGATTTTGTGCACCGGCAATTCGGCGCGCAGCGTGCTCGGCGAAGTGCTGTTCAACGAACTGGGCAAAGGAAAATTCAGGGCCTACAGCGCGGGCAGCCACCCGGCGGGGAAAGTCAATCCGGGCGCGCTGGAATGGATGCAACGGCAAGGCTACAGCACCGAGGGATTGCGCAGCAAAAGCTGGGACGAGTTCGCCGCGCCTGGCGCGCCGGCGTTCGATTTTGTTTTCACCGTGTGCGACAACGCCGCAGGCGAAGTGTGTCCGGTCTGGTACGGCGCGCCCGTCACTGCTCACTGGGGCATCCCCGACCCGGCGCATGTCGAGGGTGATGATGCGCGCCGTGCCGCTTTTGAAAAGGCGGCGGCGCAGTTGACGCGGCGCATCCACTTGTTCCTGCAACTGCCGATCGACAAGATGGAGCGCGCGCTCCTGAAGCAGAAACTCGACGAGATCGGGCGCATTCAAGACTGAATCGTCCCGTCATTTCCGCGCAGGCGGGAAGGACGGGCATCAGGGTTATTGCAAGTCAAAGGATGAAAGCATGAGCATCTTCGAACGTTATCTCACCCTCTGGGTTTTTCTCTGCATCATCGTCGGTGTCGCGCTGGGGCAGTTCTTTCCCGCGCCGTTCCATTGGCTGGGCGGGATGGAGGTCGCCAGCGTCAACCTGCCGGTCGGTGTGCTGATCTGGGTGATGATCATTCCCATGTTGCTGCGCATCGACTTCACCGCGCTGCATGAAGTCCGTCACCACTGGCGCGGCATCAGCGTCACCCTGTTCATCAACTGGGCGGTCAAGCCGTTCTCGATGGCGCTGCTCGGCTGGATCTTCATCCGCCACGTATTCGCACCCTACCTGCCCGCCGACCAGCTCGACAGCTATATCGCCGGGCTCATCTTGCTGGCCGCCGCACCCTGCACCGCGATGGTGTTCGTGTGGAGCCGGCTGGTAAACGGTGAACCGCTGTTCACCCTGAGCCAGGTCGCGCTGAACGATGCCATTATGGTGATCGCCTTCGCTCCCATCGTCGCGTTGCTGCTCGGCATGTCGGCGATCACCGTGCCGTGGGACACCCTGCTCACTTCGGTCGTACTCTACATCGTCATCCCTGTGGTGTTGGCGCAGATCTGGCGCAAAGTGCTGATGGCGCGTGACGGCATGGCCGCAGTACATCGCGCTTTACAAGTCCTTAACCCCATTTCCGTTGCTGCGCTGTTGCTTACCCTGGTGCTGCTGTTTGCGTTCCAGGGCAACGCCATCATCGAACAGCCACTGATCATCGTCATGCTTGCCGTGCCGATCACTATCCAGGTGTATTTCAATTCGGCGCTGGCCTACTGGCTGAACAAGCGTCTGGGCGAAACGCACTGTGTGGCCGGCCCCTCCGCCCTGATCGGCGCCAGCAACTTCTTCGAACTCGCCGTCGCCACCGCCATCAGCCTGTTCGGTTTTCAATCCGGCGCCGCTCTCGCCACCGTGGTCGGCGTGCTGATCGAAGTGCCGGTAATGTTGAGCGTGGTGTATATCGTGAAGCGGACGGAAGGATGGTATCAGGCTGGGAAGGGATAGCCGACTGGCTGTTCCAATCTCAATACGCAACCTAAACACTACGCTCAGCCCTCTGTTTTGTCCCCACATGTGAGAGGGTGCAACGACGGGAAAGTGATTAGTAATTCCTAATTAAAAAGTTTCAATCCTCACCCGCGCCGAGGCGCGGGTGCTGCTGTTGTGCAGACGCTCACCAACGCTGCGAGGCGTGTTTCAATCCTCACCCGCGCCGAGGCGCGGGTGCTGCAAGGGGGGGGGTGCATATTGACATGTAAACGGGGGTTTCAATCCTCACCCGCGCCGAGGCGCGGGTGCTGCTCGGAACCCGCCGCGCCTGTCCAGGCACGCGCATGTTTCAATCCTCACCCGCGCCGAGGCGCGGGTGCTGCTTTTCCGCCAATGTTAGGTGCCCCAGTCTTAAACTGTTTCAATCCTCACCCGCGCCGAGGCGCGGGTGCTGCTTCAGGCTCAACAATGATCGTCGCCCCATCAGGGTTTCAATCCTCACCCGCGCCGAGGCGCGGGTGCTGCCAGTCGGCCATCCGATGACGTGGCTCCGACCAGTGTTTCAATCCTCACCCGCGCCGAGGCGCGGGTGCTGCGTTCTCTAGGATGAATTCATTCTAGGCTATTTAGAGGTTTCAATCCTCACCCGCGCCGAGGCGCGGGTGCTGCAGGTAGGAAGGTGGGCTTCCCTACGCTATGCAATGTTTCAATCCTCACCCGCGCCGAGGCGCGGGTGCTGCGGCGCAACTGGCTGGCTTTGCGGATACCCTGAGCGTTTCAATCCTCACCCGCGCCGAGGCGCGGGTGCTGCCCACTGCCGTCCAAGCTGTGCTGGCTGGTATGACCAAGTTTCAATCCTCACCCGCGCCGAGGCGCGGGTGCTGCTGTTGATGCGCTTTGGCTGGCAACAGGAAAGGCCGGTTTCAATCCTCACCCGCGCCGAGGCGCGGGTGCTGCGCAAGCTGCTGTACGAAGCACGAGACATGCTCAAGTTTCAATCCTCACCCGCGCCGAGGCGCGGGTGCTGCATAGACGCTTTGCGGTACGCCTGCGAAGGTATCAGGTTTCAATCCTCACCCGCGCCGAGGCGCGGGTGCTGCGGTCGCCTTGATCGTTCACCGGCTGGCCTTCATCGTTTCAATCCTCACCCGCGCCGAGGCGCGGGTGCTGCGCGCTACAAACTGCCCAAAGGTCTGCCGGGATATTGTTTCAATCCTCACCCGCGCCGAGGCGCGGGTGCTGCGAGTTGCCGCCGGCGAGGAACAGGATGCCGCCTGGGTTTCAATCCTCACCCGCGCCGAGGCGCGGGTGCTACGCTTGCCCTTGTCCCATGGCTGGTGCCCTTTCTGGTTTCAATCCTCACCCGCGCCGAGGCGCGGGTGCTGCCTTTCTGGCGGCGCAGGCGGGGCAGCGCAAGGCGGTTTCAATCCTCACCCGCGCCGAGGCGCGGGTGCTGCGTGGCTTCTACGTCGAGGCCGAACTCCTCAAGGCCGTTTCAATCCTCACCCGCGCCGAGGCGCGGGTGCTGCCGCCGACACTGACGCAAAACTACAGCAAACAGGTTGTTTCAATCCTCACCCGCGCCGAGGCGCGGGTGCTGCGCCTTCGCCTCCAGCGTGTGCGGGTGCAGGCGCAGGTTTCAATCCTCACCCGCGCCGAGGCGCGGGTGCTGCGAGGTTGTACAACTACAGCCGTAGCGCGTTTGCGGTTTCAATCCTCACCCGCGCCGAGGCGCGGGTGCTGCAATACATTCGCCAGGTTGTTAACGATGGACGGCAGTTTCAATCCTCACCCGCGCCGAGGCGCGGGTGCTGCGATGCGCCGGGGGATGCTTTCGCGCACGGGATACCGGTTTCAATCCTCACCCGCGCCGAGGCGCGGGTGCTGCGATTGCTAGACGTATAATAAGTCGCTCCATCTGGTTTCAATCCTCACCCGCGCCGAGGCGCGGGTGCTGCAACAGATCCGGCATTCGTGCAGTTCATCTCCCCTGTTTCAATCCTCACCCGCGCCGAGGCGCGGGTGCTGCACGAGGTGGAACACGACAGGCCCAGCGGGATGAGCGTTTCAATCCTCACCCGCGCCGAGGCGCGGGTGCTGCAAGTTTTTGGTGTTTACCGCCGGAGCGCCGTCAGGTTTCAATCCTCACCCGCGCCGAGGCGCGGGTGCTGCGTTCCACGTTGCGAAGCTGGCGGAAAAGTATGTCGGGTTTCAATCCTCACCCGCGCCGAGGCGCGGGTGCTGCTTACAGCCATGATTCGTGGACACTTAAACGATCAAGGTTTCAATCCTCACCCGCGCCGAGGCGCGGGTGCTGCGTGCAGCCCTGTATGCCATCCCGCTCATTTCCTCGTTTCAATCCTCACCCGCGCCGAGGCGCGGGTGCTGCTTTACATGCCAAACGAAGACGAAGTTGAGACAACGGTTTCAATCCTCACCCGCGCCGAGGCGCGGGTGCTGCGCCGCTGCCGGGCAAGTTGAAAACTACCCAGAGTGGGTTTCAATCCTCACCCGCGCCGAGGCGCGGGTGCTGCCCGCCGACGGCTCGCAGGACGCTTACATCAAAGCTGTTTCAATCCTCACCCGCGCCGAGGCGCGGGTGCTGCTGTTCGTACTCGTTTTGCGCTCGAACAGATTCATGTTTCAATCCTCACCCGCGCCGAGGCGCGGGTGCTGCTGTTCGTACTCGTTTTGCGCTCGAACAGATTCATGTTTCAATCCTCACCCGCGCCGAGGCGCGGGTGCTGCCGGCATGTTCGCGCCGATGTTCCCAAGCCTGAAAGAGTTTCAATCCTCACCCGCGCCGAGGCGCGGGTGCTGCCGACATTGTGAGCAATGGCAACGTGGCGGTGGTTGTTTCAATCCTCACCCGCGCCGAGGCGCGGGTGCTGCGGGTGCGCATGATTCGGCGGGTGTCGTGGTAGAGGTTTCAATCCTCACCCGCGCCGAGGCGCGGGTGCTGCTGGCACGTAATGAGCGGG
>Ga0210037_1000824_pt1 | contig 21065 bp, 22 predicted proteins | sample CryGey08umfilter_3_FD_185451 | JGI IMG/M metagenome (GOLD analysis project Ga0210037, IMG submission 185451) | Groundwater microbial communities from aquifer in Utah, USA - Crystal Geyser 4/9/14 0.8 um filter (SPAdes) (version 3) | ecosystem: Environmental > Aquatic > Deep subsurface >...
GATGTAAAATAAACATAGGGAAGGCTCCTTTTGGCATAAATATCAATAGCTTACGCTGAAATATTCTACATGACGGAGCTGCCGGAAACAAGTTAATATAGATGTAACCTACTGTTATATAACGATTATTTTTGGCATCAAAATTGCGAAGAAATTTTCATGCCAACTTGACTAAAATAGCCTGGCGGACTCAAAGTATAAGTGCAACAGCGATTGAGGTTAAATTGCTGCCATGGGAAAAAATTATACACGGCGAAAGAAGATTAATTTTATGGCAGTAATCTGGAAAATCATCGACTATAGCGACTGGCTTAACGGCCGGGCGAATGGACAAACGGTCGCCTTTGGTGTGGTCCGGATTGTTTCTGTACATAAATAGGTCATCAAAAGTGGCGAGGGTAAATTTGCTGAGCTATCTGGAAACCTTCTTACATTACCGACGCTCAGTTTGTGGCAGCACTTGACCGATGAGGGGAAGGCATTTAAGTTCTTTCTGCTTCGTGCAGGCTATATTTGCGGAAGAATGTCATCCGGGAAGAGGGTTACCGATCCATTGAAACAGCATATTTTCGTAGTTGATGACGACAAAGAGGCGCTGGAGGAAATTGCAGAATACCTTGAGGATGAAGGTTTTCGTATTTCTACAGCCAGCAGTGCGGAAGATATGTGGCGCAAGGTTAAACGTGATCCGTGCCATCTTTTCCTGCTGGATATCCGGCTTCCCGGCGAAAATGGCCTGGAGATCACTAAAAAAATTCGGATGACATCGAAAGTCGGCATCATTTTTGTCAGTGGTAAAGGCGATGCGATAGATCGTATTGTCGGGCTGGAGATCGGCGCTGATGATTATATTGTTAAACCCTTCACGCCGCAGGAAGTGCTGATCCGTATCAAACGCGTGCTGAGCAGGACAGCATCTCACGTATATCCAGGGCCTCTGTCCGGCCCTGATGTAGAACAGGACATTGTCATTTTTGGTGGCTGGAAATTGAATATGGGGAGCTGTACCTTGTTTTCTCCTTCCGGCGAAGAGGTGGCATTGACCACGGCAGAATTCAATCTTCTCAAGGCCTTCACCCAAAGTCCTAATCGGGTACTTTCACGTGATTATCTGTTGGACCAGGTGCATGAAAGTGGTTGGGTAGGTTATGATCGCGGTATTGACGGACTGGTCAGTCGCCTGCGGAAAAAACTATCGAGTAAAATGGGCGAACCTTTGAAAATCAAGACGATACGTGGCCTTGGTTATATGTTTACTTCATCAGTGGAAACGCTTCATCCCGACGTTTTTTAACTGCTTACGCGAACTTGCATAATCCATCATTGAATTCTTATCCAATTGCAGTGACGGGTTATGAAAAGACTCCGACTTATTGCAGTGACGCCACGGCTTTGCCGATACGATCCATTGCATCTTCCAGGGTTGTTTGGGCTACAGCATAGGAAAAGCGAATCTGGCCGGGTGAACCGAATTCAGTGCCCGGTACCAGTGCCACACCAGCCTCTTCCAGTAACCATTCGCAAATCACGACATCGTCAGTCAGTACATTACCGGCAGTGGTTTGTTTGCCAATCCATCCTGATACCGATGGGAATACGTAAAACGCACCTTCAGGTAATAGGCAATCCACACCATCAATGGCATTAAGCGCATTGACCAGCCATGTGCGGCGAGACTCGTAAGTTTGTACCATTTCAAGTTGTTCATCCGTCGGACCATTGAGGGCCGCTAATGCTGCCTTTTGAGATACCGAGCAGGCATTCGAAGTGCTTTGCCCCTGAATTTTACCCATGGCGTTAATAATGTGACGTGGGCCGGCACAGAAGCCGATTCGCCAGCCGGTCATGCAATAGGCTTTTGAAACACCGTTCAGCGTGATGGTTTGCTCTTTCAGATCGGGATTGACCTGCGCAAATGTCGCAAAGCGACGACCATCAAAGAGAATTTTTTCATACATATCATCCGTTGCGACTGCCACCTGCGGATGCTTGCGAATGACCACTCCCAGAGCCGCCAGTTCATCGGCTGAATAGACCATGCCTGTCGGGTTGGAAGGTGAGTTCAGAAAAAGCAAGCGTGTTTTCGGAGTAATCGCTGCTTCCAGCTGTGCTGCTGTCAGTTTGAAGTTGGCATCTGCCTGGCAGGTCACAATCACAGGCAGACCTTCGGCCAGCAGCACCATATCCGGATATGACACCCAATAAGGGGCAGGGATAATCACTTCATCGCCCGGATTAATGATGGCTTGCAACAGGTTATAAATGCACTGCTTGCCGCCGGTCGAAACCAGAATGTCTTCAGGGCTGTAGTCGAGATCATTATCGCGCTTGAATTTTTCAGCAATAGCCTTGCGCAATTCAGGGATGCCGGGAACCGCCGTATAACGGGTAAACCCCGATTCTATGGCTTCAATACCAGCCAGACGTGCCGCTCTGGGCGTTTCAAAGTCCGGCTCGCCAACAGAGAGAGAGATAATATGCTTGCCACTGGCACGCAATTCAGCGGCTTTGGCTGTGATCGCCAGCGTGGCGGATGGTTTAACTTTCTGGACGCGTTCGGATAATGTAATCATGCCGATATTATGAACATTCATATTGGAAGTTAAAGCCCTATTAACAGGACTTCTGTCATCAGCAGGAAAACTTCAACAGCTCCGAATAAAACGGGTGATTCTTTCCCTGATCTGATCGCGTACCCGGCGAAATTCGGCCATGATCTCATCTTCGCTGCCTGTTGTTTTGGCCGGGTCATCAAAGGGCCAATGTTGCTTTTCACATGATACAGGCACGACAGGGCAGGTTTCATCGGCATTGCCGCAAACGGTCACCAGCAAATCCACTTGATGGAGGATTTCCGGATTCAGCGCTTCCGATTCCTGCATGGAAATATCCACACCGACTTCCTGCATCACCGCAATAGCGCGTGGGTTTTTACCGTGTGCAACGATACCGGCTGAATACACCTCATAGCCATCACCACCCAGCGCTTTGAGCCAGCCCTCAGCCATCTGCGAACGACATGAGTTGCCTGTACAAAGGAATAAAACCTTCTGTTTCATCATAAACCTCTTTCGTACCAATTTTTACTGCGATTCACAATTGCAACCACCGATAACATCACAGGCACTTCCACCAAGACGCCAACCACTGTCGCCAGTGCTGCACCTGACTCAAAACCGAATAATGCAATGGCTGCTGCCACGGCCAGTTCAAAGAAATTAGAGGCTCCGATCAGCGCAGAGGGACCCGCCACGCAATGAGCCACACCCAGCTTCCGATTCAGCCAGTAAGCCAGCATGGAATTGAAATACACCTGAATGGTGATTGGAATCGCCAACAGCAGAATTACCAGTGGTTGCGCCAGAATCTGCTTACCCTGAAAGCCGAACAGCAATACTACGGTGACCAGCAATGCCGCCATCGAAATCGGGTCCATGATATGCAGCACATTTTCCAGCTTGCCCAGCGATAGCAGGATTTTCCGTCCCATGTAAGCCAGCGCAACCGGGATGATGATGTACAGCAGAACAGACAGAAATAAGGTGTCCCAGGGTACGATGATGGAAGTGACACCCAGCAGCAGTCCGACGATCGGGGCAAAGGCAAAAATCATGATCATGTCGTTCAGTGCGACTTGCGACAGCGTGAACTGGGGATGACCACCGGTTAAGCGCGACCAGACAAAGACCATAGCCGTACACGGGGCCGCTGCCAGCAAAATAAGCCCTGCGATATATTCCGGTATTTTTTCAGCTTCAAGCCAGGGCGCAAACACATATTGCAGAAAAAACCAGCCAAGCAGGGCCATTGAAAATGGTTTCACCAGCCAGTTAATGCTCAGGGTAACGGCAATACCGCGTCGATGGTGCCAGACTTCGTGCAGTGCAGCGTAATCGATCTTGAGCAGCATGGGCAGGATCATCATCCAGATGAGCAATGCTACAGGAAGATTGATATGCGCTATCTCCATTTCACCAAGCGCATGAAACAGTGATGGAAACAAAGTTCCAAGCCCAATGCCAGCTGCAATGCTGAGAAAAACCCATAACGTCAGATAGCGGGCAAACAAGCCTATGGCTGGTGCAGATGACATAAAAGCCTCCTCAAAGATCCGCAAACTATATTCGCATATCCGGATATAGCAATGTGTAAGCTGAAGTTCCCTTGTCATAAGCGTGAAACGTTAACAGTTGATGTGTTTTACCCGCTCCAGATCATCAGCCAGTACAGACTCATGCTGATGCAAAGCTGAAAGTTCACGCATCAGGCCAAAAAGGGGGCTTTGTTCATCGACAGTCATCCGGTAATAGACCCAGAGTTTATCTTTGCGACCAGCCACCAGACCGGTATGGCGCAAAGTGCCAAGATGGCGCGAGATGCTACTTTGCGGAAGACTCAGAACATCGATCAGGTGACAGACACATAACTCATCTCGATGCAGCAGCAGGTTGATGATTCTCAGTCGAATCGGATCGGCTAAAGCTTTGAATACATCGACTGATGCAATAGATGTAGTTGAAACGTCAGAGTTCTGAGTCATGTCGTTTTCAAATTTCCAGAACAACTTTCCCCAATGTATGACCCTGTTCGACGATTTCATGTGCCTTTGCGGCATCCTGCAAAGGCAGAACCTCGGTAACATGAACATGCAGTTTTCGCTCATCCATCCACTGAGCACATTGATCGAGGATTTCAGCATGGCGCATGCCCAGTTCAGGTAAGCCGCAGACCATCGGGGTAAGCATCAGCTCCTGACAAATGCGTATATTACGCAAACGCAGGGATTTCCAGTCTGTATCGGCCGGAAGTTGCAGAAGAGTGACCAGATCACCGTAAATTGCCACCACCGAAGCCAGCGCATGGAAAATGCTGCCGCCAACCGTATCCAGAGCGACATCGACCCCCTGATTGTTTGTCCACTGCATGACGCACTGGTGCAGATCATCTGTGTTGTAGTTAATAATCAGGTCTGCACCGAGGCGACGGGCGAAATCTGCCTTGTCATCATCACCGACGGTGACTGCAACCTTACAGCCGGCGATTTTAGCCATTTGCAGGGCAACATGACCTACGCCACCGCATCCGCCACTGATCAGCACAGTTTCACCGCCATGCAGATTTGCCCGGTCGAACAGGCTCTCCCATGCAGTAATACAGACCAGCGGCGCTGCAGCCGCTTCTTCAAACGAAACACTCTGCGGTTTCTTCGAAAGGTAGCGGGCATCAACAAGAGTATATTCGGCATAATTACCAACTGAAAAAGCAGCACTGCGTTGACCCAGCCCGCCGTAGCAATAAAAAACTTCATCGCCGCTGGCAAAACCTTCCACCTGTTCCCCGACAGCTGTGATGATACCGGCACCATCACAGCCGAGAATAGCCGGATATTGATCGGGGAAATAAAGGCCGTTTTTACGCAATTTAGTATCGATAGGATTCACCCCGGCAGCATGAACGCGAACAAGTACCTGCTGTGGGTCTGTGATTTCAGGACGCGCCATATCGGCTGATTTCAACACATTCACTGCGCCGGTGGATTCAATCATCATTGCTCGCATAAGGTTCTCCTTCCTGTGATTCTCATCACTCTGGCGCGAAATCATATACTTACAATCAACATAAAAAAGCAATAGCATCGCACCATTATTTTCAGCGATGAAATCTTCTGGAGTTCCCCGTGTCCAATCTGCACCGAGTTGAAATTTTTGATACGACCCTGCGTGATGGCGGGCAGACGGCAGGTATCAATTTTTCAACTGAAGACAAGCAGCGTATCGCTGATCAACTTGCCGAATTTGGTATTCCCTGGATTGAAGGCGGATGGCCCGGAGCCAGTCCGAAAGACGATGCATTCTTTGAAAATATGCGCCAGCGCCATGACAACCCGCTGTGGAAAAGCAGTAAACTGGTTGCGTTTGGTTGCACGGCCAGACCCGGCAATGCGGCCGAGCATGATCCGGGACTGGCAAAGCTTGTCGCCAGCGGGGCCGATGCAGCCTGTATTTTCGGCAAGGCTTCCGTGCTGCATGTCACCAAAGCACTGGGTATTCAGAAAGCTGAAAACATCGAGCTGGTACGTGATTCAATTTCCTTTCTCAAACAACATTTTGATGCGGTTTTTTTTGATGCGGAACATTTTTTTGACGGTTACAACGACGATGCCGAATATGCCGTTGAAGTTCTTCAGGCCGCTGCGCAGGGCGGCGCTGATACGCTGGTTTTGTGCGATACCAACGGTGGCAATATTCCTTATCGCATTGCCGAAGTTGTCACCCGGATGCTCGAACTGTTCCCAGGCATCGCTATCGGTATTCATGCCCACAACGATTGTGAGCTGGCAGTGGCCAATTCGCTGGCGGCAGCCCGTGTCGGTGCAAGGCAAATTCAGGGTACGATTAACGGAATCGGTGAGCGTTGCGGCAATGCCAATCTGATCTCGATTATTGCGGACTTACAGTTAAAAATGGGCATTGATTGCGGCATCACAACCGAGAAATTGCAGCAACTTGGTTCGATTTCACGCTTCGTCAATGAAATGGCCAATCGCCTGCCTTGGAAGCATCAGCCTTTTGTCGGTCTGAATGCTTTTACGCATAAGGGCGGTATTCACGTATCGGCTATCCGCAAAGAATCACGCTTGTACGAGCATGTGTCGCCCGAACTGGTGGGTAACAGGCAGCGTATTTTATTGTCGGATCAGGCGGGCAAGAGCAATGTCATCGTCAAGCTCAAGGAAATGGAGCTTGATCATGGCTTGCAACCCGATGATCCGGCTATTGTCAAAGCTGTTGAACAGGTCAAGCGACTGGAATCACTGGGTTATACGTTTGAAGCGGCCGAAGCCTCGTTTCAGTTGTTACTGCTTAAGGCAACAGGGCGCTTCAAACATTATTTCGAGCTTGAAAGTTTTCGCGTCATTGATGAAAAGCATGGCCATGAAGGTAAAGCTTATTCTGAGGCGACATTACGCGTGACGGTGGGAAGTAAAACGGCGCATACAGCAGCGCTGGGCAATGGCCCGATCAATGCGATCGACAGCGCACTGCGCAAGGCATTGATCGATTTTTATCCAAATCTGTCATCGTTTCAGTTGTCTGATTTTAAGGTGCGCGTATTAACCACCAAAGAGGGGACCCGCGCCAAAGTGCGAGTGCTGATTGAGTCAACCGATGGCAAGCGCAAATGGAGTACCGTTGGTGTTTCAACCAATATGATTGAAGCCGGTTATCAGGCTTTGATGGATTCAATCGAATACAAGTTATTGCTGGATCAAACACCGTTTCCTGAGTTGTAGGCAAGCAAAGACGCAACAGAACTCATGAATAATCAGGGTTTGTCATTGTTCTGAAAAATTAAATCATGTGAGGGTTTTTTGTCTAAATGCTCTGGTTTATGGAGCTGGTGTTACCATTCTTCTTTCCTTGTGCCAACACGATTTAACGTGATGGTTCTGTTGGTCATCCATAAATAATCTTCTTCCGGATGAAGCACCTGCTGGTGGGAAGGGCGACGGGACAGATGCACCAGTGTCTGAATCAGCCAGGGGCGATCGCGCGTGAATGGTTCAAAATCTTCCTGAGACAATCTGAATAAGCGGACATTGGTGGCGGCAACAATCCGGCAGGGGCTCTTGAAATCTTTCATCAATCCGCCGGTATGTATCAGGTCGCCCGGCATGGCATTGGCCAGCAGGCTCATCGGTTTGGTTTGATCTCCCTGAGCGGTATCCAGAAAAAATACACATCCTATCTGAACGAGATAACAGGCATTATGCACTGCATCAAGGTCAACCAGACATTCACCGGCCTGAAATTCGACCGGCATAAATTTCTGCATAATCTTCTTTCTGTGAATCTCATTAACGCGATCGAACAAAGCATGACGGGAGATAATCGGGGTGACCCACTTTTCCCGGATAAGTCGATCCATCGCGTCATTAAATTCCGCATCGATTTCTCGTCGCTTGCGAATATCGGAGGCAGATACGGCATATAAATCCGCATATTGCTCCGACCAGACGGTAGCGCTACGCGGCTGTTGGGTGAAAACGCCCAATTCGCCCACCAGTACAACCCCTGTTTCATCGGTATAAACAATATCGGGTACATCCGCGTAGTCTTTCATCTTAAAGCGCAGTGCACCTTTGCATAGCAGCCATAAAGTGTGCGGTTCTCCTCCGGCTTCGCACAACACCTGCTTGGGCTCCAAATGGATAATTTCTCCCATTTTCATCAGTTCATCAACAAGCCCGGTCTCGGAAATGGGGGCAGAAGGGCGTCGAAAGAAAGGTTTGGCGGATCGCTCCAGACTGTTCAGCGTGTGCCGAAGTTTTTCCGCTGCCTGATCTTCATTCATGTCCTCGTATTGCTGAATGACATCCCGATACAGTTCACAGGCGCCATCTATATGTCCTGTTTTTTCATTACACCAGGCGAGTCTCAGCTGAATTTCCAGTTTCCCAATCATACCATCACGGGTCAGAGCTTCCTCGTACAGATGAGCGGCTTCTTCGTATGCTTCCTGTTCGCTGGCCTTTTTGGCCATTTGAAGCAACTCCTCTTCGGAAAAAGAATCAAAAGATATCCTGCACTTATTCTTATTCGACGTTGGTTTGACTGTCTCGATTGCCTCGATTGTCTCGATAATTTCAGCAGGGGGAGGTGGTTTGAGCATATCGACGATTTTTCTGAGTTGCTCGATGGCCGAAGATTCATTCAGCTTTTCATATTGCTGAATCACATCACCATAGGCCTTAATTGCTGCATCAGTTTGCCCTGCCTGTTCGCAACATCTGGCATATCGCAACAGCATATCCAGGTCATCGGCCATGCCATCCTGAGCCAGAATTCCCTCATAAATAGCCGCAGCATCTTCATGCCGTCCCTGCGCGATAGCAGTCCTGGCCTGTTGAAGAAGTTTTCGAAGATTATTCATATGGGAACATTTATGTGGTTAGTCATTCGACTGCACAGAATTCTTCTTTTCATAACAAGGCTCTTTGCATTGCGATATTTTCATCCTCCCAAAATGATCATATATTCTGCCACTTTATACTCTTTCGCAACGGCTGTGAACACTGATTAGAAAAAATGGCAAAATGTGAAGAATTAATTGGGTTGATTGGCGCACAGGATTGCAGAATTATCATGATTTTATCGGCGTAGCATAACTACTAAGGAGGACTCCATGAACCGACTCACCCACAGCTTACTGGTGGCACTGTTATTGCTGAGCGCTACAGCGGTCCAGGCAGAAATTCTGAGTAAGGAGATTGTTTATCATGTCGGCGATAGCGAATACACCGGCTATCTCGCCTTTGACAATGCCGGACTGGGATGATTTTGAGACAGCTATAAATATTTGTGAGTATTTTGGTCTAAACAGGAATCAGGCTGTAGCTATTCTTTCAGCAGTCATTACAGCATCAGAACAATGGTAATCAATTGCGGCATCTGTCGGGATACATGGTGCGGCAAGGGTAGCTCAAAATATTCTTTTGGCAGAAGCCAAAGCTGTAGTTTCTGGAGTATGTGGATAGGTAAAAAAGTTTCCTGAAACAGGAGATAAGCAGGTTGCGTTCATCAAAGAGCACATATATTTTGTGGCAGAGCCGCTACTGATTTAACCCGGATATTCATAAATTCTGTTGCGCCCTTGGGACTTGATCCTTGCCCCTTTGTCTATAACGATTCACGAATAATACGGGTTAAGTGCCTTATTCCAGATGCGTCAAGCCAGTTTGTCGTCGGCGATGTGGTAGTTCGGGTCTTCCTTGATGTTGACTTCCACCAGATCGGCGGCGGTGGTCAGTAATTCGCGGCATTCCCGGCTTAAATGAATCAGATGCAGTGTTTTGCCTGCATTTTTATAGCGCTCAGCCAGATTGTCGATGGCCTCGATGGCTGAATGGTCAGCAATGCGCGACATGGCGCAATCGATATACACCTCATTGGCATCGTTTTCCGGATCGAACAGTTCGCTGAAGCGGTGTACTGAAGCAAAGAACAGTGGTCCGTGCACCCGATGTACCATGACACCATCCGGGCGGCTTTCGCTGATCAGATAAATGTGGCGGGCCTGTTTCCAGGCAAACACCAGCGCCGTGGCAATCACACCGATGATGACTGCGGTCGCCAGATCGGTATACACCGTCACCACAGCCACCAGAATGCCGACAAACGAATCTTCACGCGGAACCTTATTGAGCAGGTTGAAGCTGCCCCATTCAAAGGTGCCAATCACCACCATGAACATCAGACCAACCAGTGCCGCCACCGGCAGCATGGCGATCAGATCGGATGCGACGACAATGAAAACCAGCAGAAACAGGGCAGCAGCAATGCCGGAGAGATTGCGCAGGCCGCCGGAGGATACGTTGATCATCGTCTGGCCGATCATTGCACAACCACCCATGCCGCCGAAGAAACCATTCACCGTATTGGCCACACCCTGACCGATGGAGACGCGGTTACCCTGACCACGCGTACCGGTCATTTCATCAACCACGGTCATGGTCAGCAGTGATTCGATCAGACCCACACCGGCGAGAATAAAGGCGTAGGGCAGGATGATGCCCAGCGTTTCCAGGTTCAGCGGCACATCCGGGATATGCAAACTCGGCAGGCTGCCGCTGATGTCGGCAATATCACCCACCACCTTGGTTTCTACACCGCCGAAAATAACGATCAGGCTGATTGTGATGATTGCTGCAAGGCCGCCCGGAATGGCGCGCGTAATTTTGGGCAGGAAATACATAATCGCCATGGTCAGGCCGACCAGTGCTAACATGGTGAACAGTGGAGCTCCGCTCAGCCAGTGCATGGCACCATCTGAGCCGACTGCCTTGAAATGATCCATCTGAGCCAGAAAGATCACGATAGCCAGACCGTTCACAAAACCCAGCATCACCGTATAGGGCACCATGCGGATATATTTGCCGAACTTCAGCGTGCCGAAAACAACCTGTAACAGGCCAGTAAGCGCAACAGCAGCAAATAAATATTCAACACCATGCCGGGCGACCAGAGCAACCATGACCACAGCTGTGGCTCCGGTGGCACCGGAAATCATACCCGGTCGACCGCCAATGAGTGAAGTAATCAGACCCATCAGAAAGGCACCATACAGACCGACCAGCGGATTAACGCCGGCGACAAAAGCAAAGGCAACGGCTTCCGGCACCAGAGCAATGGCGACAGTCAAACCCGAGAGAACATCGTCCCTGGCTTTTGCTGCATGATCGTAATAAATCTGAAACATGGTGGGTAACTCCGATATGAATTGCACTTGGATTGAGCCTGAATTGCGGCGCACCATAGCGTTTTAAGCGCTTTGATGCACGTGCAGGCTTTTACTTTTTTATCCCATCAGGTTGCCGGTTCAATTTCACCTTTATCGACTTTGTATAAATCAAAGTATTTTTCACCGATGCCATCTTCGTTGAAATAGACATGGCCACTTTCGCCGGGAAAGCCGGTTTTATCATGTAAACTCTGAATCGCTTGCTTGCCGGACAGAGCTAGACGGGAACCCAACAGGAAAATGATTCTGGCCGTGTCGTAACCCACATAGGTCAGGGTATCGGCTTTGGACTGGCCCCAAACCTGACGATATAAATTCAGCATCTGGCTCGTCTGTTGTCGTGCAGTGACCGGTTGCGCGAAACGGACTTTAGAAAGGTAACGGCCCCGATCATCCATGATATGGCCATCGGCCCAGCGATTACTGCCCAACAGGGGAACATGACGAATATCGACATAAGCCAGCTGTCCGGCCAGTTGCGCTACGCGTTCGCCGGATAAGGCGACATAAATGCCATCCACATTGACCGGCATGCGGATTTCCAGCTCGGTAGTCGGGGAGAATAACTGGATATCTTCATCCAGATCACGCAGCAGTTGTTCGTCATCGGTTTCTGCGCGGAAATGAAACAGGCCTTGTAAGGCATTGACGTTATCCGCAGGCATGGGGCTGACATGGGTGATTTCACCACCCAGCTTCGTAAACATGGCGGCAAAGGCATCGCTTTCTTCAATTTCACCCGAGGATTCCCCACGCAAAATAGCCATCTTCTTCATGCCGTTTTGAAAGGCATAACGTGCCAGGAAGCGTGCCTGAATATTTCTTGCCAGCGAATGTGAGAACAGTGCCGGTGACAATTTCGGGGTTTCAGTGTTCTGATTCAGGCTTATTACAGGCACATCCGACTGTAAATAAGGCGCCAGTTGATTCTGGTTGTCACTGAGCAAAGGCCCGATAATCCAGTCCACCTGTTGATCGAGAAGATGCCGATAAGCCTGCCGGATATCTGAAACGGCAGTATCTTCAACCAGCAGGGTGATGTTCGCTTCATCAGATTGCTGAAACTCCTGCTGAATAAATAAGCGAACACCATCGAGTACCTGTCCACCGTAGGAACCATAGTGACCACTTAAAGGTAATAAGACCCCGATACGAACAGGCTGACTTTTTCCTGACATCCAGTGTTTGATATCAGCCGTAACCTGGGCGTCGGCAGCAGAACGACGAAGATCGTCATAAAGCGATTGTAAGGTTTCTTTATCACCTGCAATCAGCAATCTGCGCGCAAATTGTCTGATCACGGGGGCGTAGATATTGTCAACAGAAGGGGAAAGCCACTGCTTTTGCTGTAATACATGCAATGCATCCATGTTCAGCTGATCAGCAGCACTGCGCAGCCAGATGTCCTGCTGTTCAGGATTTGTCTCAGCGGCCAACAGCAGCCAGTGAATCACCAGAACCCTCAGATGAAGTGCTTCACTCGCCGGGTTTTGCCCAGAGCTTGGTGATGGCTGATCCGATGCTCCCGGAAAACTGATCGATTCAGCGGTATTAATGGCTGTGTGTGTTACGTTGACACCGAAACTCAGTGTTTCTGCTATCAGCTGTTGATCGCCTTGAGATAATGAAAGTGCATCAATTAATTCAGTAAGAGCGCTTTGTAACTGCTTTTCCTGATACCACCACTGGCCTCGCCATAAATGCAGATAGGGAATCAGCGGATGCTCAGGGTAGGTGGCCAACAAGGTGTTTGAGCTATCTATGGCTTCAGGCAAGTGGAATTCAAGCTGTAATTGAGCACGTCGAAAAGCCGCTTCCTCAGCCACTGGAGCCGGTTCAGTCTGGCTCATACGTTCCAGCTCCAGCAAGACATCGGCAGGATCATTTGCCATGCGTGCTTGTTGCATCAACGCATTAATCATCAGTGAAGCATGAAAAATCGGTTTAGTTGACGGTTTTTCCGTACTGGCAACAGCGACATGTTTGCCTTGTGTTACCGTTTGCGATATTTCCTTTTTTGGGCCACAAGCCGTAATTGCCAGACCAGACAAGGCAATCACACATAGACGCAGCAGAGTTTTTTGATAATCAACAGAAGCAATTGCGCGACTGATAGCAGATGAGTAAGCTCGTTTCATGAATTCGCAAGCTAATGGAAGAGAAAAGTTCGGCAACGATGGATTCAATACCAATCACCCTCAAGGAAATTTCTGAACATGCCTGAACTCACCGTAACATCCATTCAGCAGGCCGGTGCCTGTCTGTTTGTTGTGGCTACCCCCATCGGCAATCTGGCTGACATGAGCTATCGCGCCGTTGAAACCTTGCAACAGGCCGCCTGGATTGCCGCAGAAGATACGCGAACCAGCAAAGTGCTGTTAAAACATTATGGAATCGATAAGCCACTTCTGGCCTGTCATGAACACAACGAAGAATATGTTACGCAAAAGATTCTGTCGCTGCTGGAGCAAGGGCAGAGTGTGGCCCTGATATCCGATGCGGGTACACCTTTGATCAATGATCCGGGATTCGTTTTGGTGAAAAAGGTGAGGGATGCAGGCTTTGTTGTCTGTCCGATTCCCGGCCCCAGCAGTCCGATTGCAGCTTTATGTGCTTCAGGATTGCCAACCTACCAGTTCACATATCTCGGATTTCCGCCAAGAAGTGGCTCAGGCAGAGCTCAGTGGATACAAGCGCTGGCTGATGTGCCGCATACAGTCGTAGCCCTGGAATCTCCCAAGCGATTGATGCAGACATTGATGGATATCGCGGGTGCCGTAAAAGAGCGTGAAATATGTGTCGCCAGAGAAATCACTAAACTTCATGAGAGCTTTGTCAGCGGCGGTGTATCCGAGGTTCTGGCATATTTCGAGGAGCATCCGCCACGCGGTGAAATCGTTCTGATGGTTGGACCGGCTGCACAAGAGGACGTCACGGATGAAAAAATCCTGGCGATGAGTCAGTTTCCGGGTATTGCCGATCTACCGCCATCGGCCCGCGCCAGAGAAATAGCAAAAAAACTCGGTGTAACAAAATCAAGGGTTTATTCGCTGTTACTTAAATTATGAGTACAAGCGTAGGGAGCAAGGCGGAAGATAAGGCATGTCGTTATCTGGAGCGGCGGGGCTACAAAATTCTGGGGCGTAACGTACGTGGTGCCCGGGGCGAGATTGATGTGATTGCCTTGCATCAGGACTTGCTGGTGTTTATTGAAGTCAAAGCACATCGATTACGTCAGCGGAGTATCGAGGCTGTCCACGAGGGTAAACAAAGACGAATTATTTCAGCGGCACAGGCCTGGTTATCGACGCATGTGGAATATGCGTCGTTGCAATGCCGCTTTGATTTAATCATGCTGACGCCCGTTTGCGGGCTGTTTCGAAAAACGGATATCGAGCATATTCAGGATGCATTTCGAGGATGAAATGTACCATCAAATAAAGAAAACCAGGAACGGAGAGGCTGGATGCAGAAATTGATTGAAAAGGCTTTGCTGGATGGCATCGAATTGCGTCAGCAATCTCTGGAAACATTGACTGAGCCACTTCTGGAAGCGACAAAAATTCTCACGGCAAGCCTTCGTAAAGGCGGGAAAATATTGCTCTGTGGCAATGGCGGCTCGGCTGCCGATGCCCAGCATTTTGCCGGTGAGCTGGTGAACCGTTTTGAAGTGGACCGGCCGGGCCTTGCTGCTTTTGCACTGACCAATGATGCGTCCGTGATCACCAGTATCGCCAACGATATCGAGTTTGATGCTGTCTATTCGCGTCAGGTCGAAGCGCTGGGGCGCAACGTTGATGTGTTGATTGCTATTTCCACCAGTGGTCATTCAACGAATATCATCCGTGCTGTTAAGGCGGCGCACCTTATTGGTATGCCGGTGATTGTGCTGACGGGTAAAGATGGTGGTGAATTGAAAGATTGCGCAGGGGTCATGGTGAATATCCAGATATCGCATCCGTCAACACCGCGCATTCAGGAAATGCATATCACTTGTTTACATATCCTGTGTACCTTGATCGATGAAGAAATGTTCGGAAAAAATTGAAAATGGAGACATCTCGTATGTTACGTTCGCTGATTGTTTTGATGTTGATTAGCATGACCCTGCCATCATGTGTTGCAACGGCTGTCATGGGGGGGGCTGTAGCCGGATCGGCAGCTTTTGATAAAAGAACAATGGGTCAGCAAATGGATGATACCACGATTACTTCCAAAGTTCGCACGGCTCTGGTCAAAGAAAAGGATATGCCTTCCAGATATATCAGTATTGACGTGTTGCAAGGTAAGGTGACCCTGACCGGATTTCTTCCCACCCAGGAACAGATCGATCGAGCAGAATTTATTGTTAAGGAAGTTGCCGGTGTGTTGGCGGTACGTAATGAATTACGTGTCGGAGAGCCAACGGCAGGTAATTGGATGAGTGACAGTTGGATTACCACACAGATCAAAAGCAAACTGTTTGGCGATGGAATCGCCAGTGGCGTTAACGTACGCGTTGAAACAGTCGATGGTGTGGTTTATTTGCAGGGAATCGTCGATTCCGAAGATCTGCGCTACAAAGCTGTCGGTATTGCGCGGGCAGTTGATGGTGTGGCGGAGGTGAAAAACCTGCTGGAAGTTCAAAAGCAATAGGTGAGTCAGTGATGAGTATATCCGAACTGCAAGACTTGCTTCAACAACGTAATCATTGGAAAAAAGCAGGTTATACCGTTGTTTTTACGAACGGATGTTTTGATTTACTGCATCCCGGTCATATCGACTATCTGCAAAAAGCCCGCCATCTGGGGGACGTGTTAATTGTCGGGCTTAACGATGATGATTCGATCAGGCGGCTCAAGGGCGAGCAAAGGCCAGTGAATATTCTGGCAGATCGTCAACAAATGTTGCTGGCGTTGAAGTCTGTCGATGCAGTGATTTCCTTTAGTGAAGATACGCCTTTAAATCTGATTCGCGCTTTGCAACCGGATATTCTGGTGAAGGGGGGAGATTATCAGGTGGATAATATTGTAGGTGCTGATGATGTCCGTAAAAATGGCGGAAAAGTTATTACCATTCCATTTCTTGAGGGTTATTCATCCTCTCAACTGATTCATCGCATCCGGCAATTACACTAGAACCGGAACATATTCAGACTTATGACAGATCATTCCTTACACATTGTTGCTGATGCTCATATCTGGGGTGTGCAGGAAGCATTTGCAAATTTACCGGGCTACAAAGTAAAACTGGATGCACTTGAAAGCGGTGAAATCACCCCTGAAACAGTCAATCGTGCTGATGTTTTACTGACTCGCTCTGCAACGCAGGTGAATGCCGGCTTACTCAAAGGGTCAAACGTTCGATTTGCCGCTACTGCGACGATAGGTGATGATCACTATGATAAGCTCTGGCTGGATAGTCAGGGCATTATCTGGGCAACGGCAGCCGGTTCATCAACAGATTCTGTGATCGAATATATGCTGGCGGTTTTGCTTGAGTTACATAGACGTGGCCTGATTGAGCTTAATCAGGTGCGAATGGGCATTATCGGGGCAGGTCGCATCGGCGGAAAACTTGCCATGCTTTGTCAGGAGATGGGTTTGCAGGTGTTGCTCAATGATCCGCCAAGACAGCGCAACGAGGCAGGGGAGCTGTTTTTGCCGCTTTCCGATTTGCTGCACAAAAGCGACATTCTGAGCTTACATACGCCATTCATAGCCGACGGTGATGACTGTACATACCATGTATTGAATGCTGACTCCTTGTCGGAATTTCAGGGCAGGGGAATTATCAATGCCGCGCGGGGCTCATGTCTGGATAATGATGCCCTGCTCGCATGGCTGGAAGCGGATGACCGGCGATGGGCCGTGCTTGATTGTTGGGAGCATGAACCGGATATTTCAATGGCATTGCTACAGCATCGACAGGTTGTAATTGCAACACCCCACATTGCAGGCCATTCGCTGGATGGCAAAGCTGCGAATACCCAGTATATTTACAATGCCTTATGCGATTATTTGAAAGTACCAGGGCAGTGGCGAATGGAACAGATTTTACCGAAAGTTACCTCAGAAAATATTGAGGTCGCATCTCTTTATCAGGCTATACATGAGCTATATCCCATTCAAGATGATGATGTGCAATTGCGCACCGCGTGTGCATTTAAAGATCAGCGCAGGCATTATCCTGTTCGTCGTGCATGGCAACATTATCGAATTCACGTTGATCAATCATGGGTGATCCAAAACGAGTTAAGCCAAGTGATGCACATGCTAAAGCAGCATGTATTAAAGAAATAAGGATAATACAGCATGGATAAGTTACCTGATAATCGATTGGTATGGATGGATTTAGAAATGACCGGACTGGATCCTGATCAGGATGTGATTCTTGAAATAGCAACTATTGTAACAGATAATCAATTGCAGATTGTTGCTGAAGGCCCGAACATCGTGATTCATCATGATGAACGTGTATTAAGCACAATGAATCCATGGTGTATTGAACATCATGAAAAATCAGGGCTCTCAGCGCGGGTGCGAAAATCAACTGTGTCGTTAGAGCAGGCGGAGCATGAAACCCTGTCATTTTTACAGATGTACGTGCAGCCCGGAATATCGCCGCTATGTGGTAACTCCATTCATCAGGATCGGCGTTTCCTGTATCGCTGGATGCCTGAGCTGGAAAGTTTTTGCCACTACCGCAATATTGATGTCAGCACGGTTAAAGAGCTGAGTGCTCGTTGGTATCCCCAGATTAAAGCGCCCAAAAAGAAAGAGGAACATCTCGCCCTGGCTGATATTCGCGAATCGATAGACGAATTGAAATTCTATAAAAAACAAATCTTTATAGGATGAAGTAAGCTCAAATCCTGCAGTCTTCTAGGACGTTAAGTATCGACGGCGCAAGCCACGATAAAGTTCAGTAAAGATAACCTTACAGGAAAACAATACAGGAACGACCAGAATCAATCCGAAGAAACCAAAATAATAACCACCTAATGCAACTGCCAGCATAACAGTTAAAGGATGCAGGTTTGCGGATTTGGCAACGACACGGGGAATAACAACTGTTGCGTCTATAAACTGGGCGACAAATACAACCACCAGAGCTGTGATAAGCGACGTTACATCCGGGCTATCCGATAATAGAACAACCAGTACAGGTGGAATTTTTGCCAATGAAATACCGAAAAAAGGTATCATATTGAGCAGCCCGACAAGAATGCCAAGCAGCGGAGCATAATCGACGCCAAAGGCATAGAATCCCGTGGTACAAATCGCAGCAATAATGACGGCCTGAATGAATATACCTCTCAGGTAGCGCTGCAATTGACCACTGGTACGGTAATAAATGATCCAGCCAAGTTCAAAATGATAATTAGGCAGCAACTGCATGAACTCATTTCTGAACTTTCTGAAATCACACAGAAGGAAAAATGTAATTAGTGGAATCAACACCAGAGAAAATGCAATGTCGCCAAAATAGCTGGAGATGGCAATGCTCACACTATCGAGCTTTGAACTCATGCCGTTGAGAATATCCTGTGAAAGCGACACCGGCTCAAAAGAAAGATTCAGGTGCTGCTGAGCCCATTCATTGGTTGTAACCAGAAGATTTAAAATTCGATCATCAATATTCTCAATGCGTTCAGAGAAGTGTTTGAATTGACTGAACAGTAATGGCAACAATACGGCAGCAACAATAATAATCAGCAAAACAACAACACCCATGGTCGAGCTGACGGCTTTGGATGTGCTAAAACCTTTTCGTACAAGTGTCTCCACAAGAGGGGACATTGCACCATAAAGCATCATGGAAATGGCAACAGCCAATAAAATGGGGCTGGCGATATAGGAGAATAAAGTACCCGCAAAAAGCAGCGCACAGAACACCAATACTGTTTTTGGCGCAGGTGTGGAGAAATAACGAATTAAATAGCTCATAAATGTTGATTATCTTTATTACAAGCTGCTGATTGAATTTTATTCTTTTCCAACAGACGCTTGGAGAGCATTTTCGCCAGATTCTCCATCAGACGGTAAGCTTGTTTCGGGTGATTTTCTTTCCATTCACTGATTTCTGAGCGAAGGAAAAACAAAATTTCACAGTCTTGTGTGGCTATCGCATCAGCGGTTCGGTATTGATCAGGCAATAAAGCAACTTCACCAAACAAGTCTCCCTGCTCAACACTGGCCAGCTCTTTGCCTCCTGTTTGGATAGATACCTGACCACTGAGTAGCAATAAAGCACCTGCACCTTCATCACCCATACGAAAAATGCTTTCGCCGCTTTTGAAATGGCGAAGGCTGGCATTGCCGACAATCCAATCGATGACGCTGGGAGTAAATCGATCAAAGAGCGGATTTAATGCACATAATTCACTGGCGACAGATACCCAGCCTTCTTTTTTACGAAATAAATTTCCCCAAATCGGATCCTGCGCCATATAACTAATCCCTGTTTTAAGTTAATTTTTCAATAAGATAGGTGTGTTAATCGAATGAAAAACAACAGCTAATGCCCTTATTTTTCTGTGTGAACTATTCCATGCTTTTCAGTAAATGTCGATGCCAATATCTGGCTGGTATTTACAGATTCAGCCGGTAAAGGCGAATAATCCGTAACCTACTCAGTCTTTAGGCGAGAGGTAGCAGTCTTACCTTTATCTAATTTCATATTTTGTGTGGACCGATGTTTTAAATCAGTTTGAAATCTTTATGGTATGGCGTAAGTGAAGGTGTCGAGGTAATCTTGACTTTTTTACTGATGTACCCCCCCCCACATAGGGGATGTGAATGGGAACCCAAAGACAATACTTCGGGCAAGAAAATAATTTCCGTTGTGTGTTAGCTGGAACAGGGGAAGGAGGGACATGAAGGCCATTATTGTAGATGACCATGCGTTGTTTCGTGTGGGTCTAAAAGAGTTTCTGATCAGCAGTGCAGTGTTTACAGAAGTGATAGAAGCGGAATGCTATGAAACAGCAGTTCGGCGTTTGCAAGAACACGACGATATCAAGTTGGTTCTTACTGATTTGCATATGCCGGGAAATGATGGCATAGAAGGCATTGGTGAACTTGTTCGCTTAGTTACGCCAATACCATTGGTTGTTATTTCAGCGGATGAGAAAACCGATACAATGCGGGATCTTGTCTTGGCCGGTGCTGCCGGGTTTATTCAAAAATCATCATCCATTGATGTAATCAAGCATGCTATTCATGTTGTTCTTGATGGCGGGATTTATCTTCCGCATCGCTCCCTGCTATCCCCGCAAAAAGAAGCTAAAAAAACACCTGAGAGGCAAAATCATCTTTCGGATCGTCAAGTGGAAATTTTAACATTATTAACAGAAGGGATGTCCAATAAAGAAATAGCCCGTGCGCTTGAACTATCAGAAGGAACAGTTAAACAGCACCTTGTTACGATTTATAAACACCTGAATGTTAAAACGAGAACCCAGGCGACAGTTGCTGCGCTTGGTTTGAACATTGTTAATATGGATCTTATCTATTTTAACTCCAGCAGTTCAAAGCTGTTTTTTGATTTTTTTGACCTGTTGGATGAAAATAACGCGTAACTATTCAGCCCTCTGAGCAATCAAAGAGATTGCAGCGTTTGCATCGCCAGTAAAGATGGCGGTAAGCGCATCAGATGCGGAGATTTTTCTTCTCTGGCATGTAAGCAGGTAACTGCGAATTCTGCAGAAGAAACGTGCCCCCTCAATGGAGCGAAAGCAGCCGGAGATTTTCTGCTGTACCTTTGACATGCGCAGGTCGTTT
>Ga0210037_1000826_pt1 | contig 21049 bp, 17 predicted proteins | sample CryGey08umfilter_3_FD_185451 | JGI IMG/M metagenome (GOLD analysis project Ga0210037, IMG submission 185451) | Groundwater microbial communities from aquifer in Utah, USA - Crystal Geyser 4/9/14 0.8 um filter (SPAdes) (version 3) | ecosystem: Environmental > Aquatic > Deep subsurface >...
TACTGTAGCTCAAAGTGTTTTGACAAAAGATAAAAACATTGGAGTGAATGTTGCAGACCTAATAGGGAAAATTCAAAATCCTGAAGTTGTTCATATGCAAGATGTTATTCCAGAAGAGTTGCTTCGAGAAGCTAAGTTTACTATTGCTTGTGATAATGTTGAACTTGCACCTTCTGTGAAAGATAGTGAACTTATACATAAGCAAGTCGAGTTAATTTATGCTGATTTTATGTCAGAATATCTGAGTAGATTTTCTGTTAGAGATAATTTGGATAATTCACAGGTGGTAATTGGAAAAGGTAATTCAGATAGTCTCACAAACCTTCCTCAGGTTGATAACCTTTATATACCGAGTGCTCCTGTGGGGTATAGTGATAAAACACATAGCACAGTATATCAATTGAAACCAGAAAAAGGTTCTTTTGTGACAAGAAATGTTGTTGAAAAAAATAGAGAAAGTCGTGGGCAGGAATTACAAACAGATATTAAAGGAATTAGTTCTTTAACTTTTGAGGATTCTCTACCTGTAGCATATATAGAAGGTAAAGCATATCGTGATAATGAGTCGTTGATACAATTTTTACACAACATGGAAAATGCTTTGATTGCAAAAGATATTAATAATGCTACAAAAAAACGAGTTAACATGAGTTTCAAATATACCGATAAAGAAGGAAAAGTGCATGGTTATTTGTTGGCTTATGAAGGGATTGGTTCGGAAGGCACTGAAAAATTACAAAATAAAAATATTTTATATGTGGCTGATATAGCTAGTGATGGAGAAGTATTAGCTTCTGGAAGAATATTAATGGCAGCATTATTGGAACAATATAAAAAGGAATATGTAGATAAAGGTAACCCTATACCTATTTTTGCTCAGATGAGAGAACAAACTTCTTATTTAATTGTTAAAAAACAATTAGACAGATATGCAAGAAAATTTGGTATGAAGTTTACAATGGAAGAATTAGGAACAAACACCGTAGGTGGGGATGTAATGCATGAAGTGGTTTTGAGGTTAGTTGTGTAGTTTGTAAAATTAATTTTATTATCCACAATCAAAAAAGTGTCTAAAATTAGCTAATAATTTTCCCTTGTCAGTCTTCTAATCACGTGCTACAATAAAATAGCTATGAGATTATTTTTTCCAAAATTAAAAGAAGTTAGAGAGACCCTTATTTAACATACAAGCCACCATATTTGGTGGTTTTTTTGCATTGATTAGACACTGATTGCATTGATTTAGAAAAGATTACACTGATTGAAAAATAAATTATAATTTAATTTTTATAAAAACACATTTGTTACAAGTATTATTTGGTTATTATTGATGACTTCATAGTATATCAGTGTACTCCTTAATAATCCGTGTAATCAGTGTTAATTAATATTTTTTATGCATATCCCACTAGCACTTACTTACGACGATGTTTTGATAGTTCCACGTCGTTCTAGTTTTTCCTCACGCGATGAGGCAACCACCAAAACCAGACTTTCTAAACACGTCAACCTAAATGTACCTATTGTCTCGGCCAATATGGATTCAGTGACTGGGTCTGAGATGGCGATTGCCATGGCTAGACTCGGTGGTATTGGCATTTTGCACCGTTTCAATAGTATTGAAGAAAATGTAGAAGAAGTAAAACGTGTGAAGCGAGCGCAAAATTTGATTGTCAGCGATCCTTATACTGTGGATCCGACAAGCACAGTGGCGCAGGCCAAAGAATTTGCTGCTGAAACTGGAGTGTCTGGGTTACTGGTAGCTAATGGGGACAACAAATTGCGTGGAGTACTATCTCGTCGCGATTTTCTTTTTGCCACAAACATGAATCAGCGTGTTGAAGAAATAATGACACCGCGAGAAAAATTAATTGTGGGTAATGCTTATACAACTTTTGAAGAAGCCAAGAAAATTTTTGCTGAATTCAAAGTAGAAAAGTTGCCACTGGTAGATGAAGAAAATCATATTGTGGGGCTGATTACTAGTGATGATATCAGACATATTATAAATTATCCTTTGTCCAATCGTGATAAAGATGGTCGTCTGATTGTCGGAGCTTGTGTGGGAGTGCACGGGGACTATTTAGAAAGGGCTCAAGAACTGGTTAAAGCTGGGGTGGATGTTTTGGTAATTGATATTGCTCACGGACATTCTGATTTGATGTTCAATGCAATTGCCAAATTGCGTGAGGTGGTGCCAGACGTGGATTTGATAGCAGGAAATATTGCGACAGCTCGAGCTGCTCAAGAATTGTGTGAAGCAGGAGTGGACGCTGTCAAAGTCGGTGTTGGTCCGGGTTCTATTTGTATCACTAGAATTGTGACTGGTTGTGGTATGCCGCAGTTGACAGCTGTCATGGAGGCAGTCAATGTTGCCAAGAAATATGGTGTGCCTGTGATTGCTGATGGTGGAATTAAAAAATCAGGAGACATGGTCAAAGCTCTTGGTGCTGGAGCTGATAGTGTAATGCTTGGTAGTATGCTGGCTGGCACAGAAGAAAGTCCTGGAGTGGTGATGAACAAAGGGGACAAAAAATACAAAATTTCACGTGGTAGCGCCAGCTTCACTCAAGCCAATGATAGGAGAAAAATCAGTCAAGAAAAAAAGAAAAGCATGAGTGATGTTGTTCCAGAAGGTGTGGAGTCTATCGTTCCATTCAAAGGAGATGTAGGAAGTATCATTCATCAAATGGTTGGTGGACTTAAGTCTGGTATGAGTTACACCAATTCACATACAATTGCAGAATTACAACAAAATGTTGAGTTTGTCCGCATTAGCAATGCTGGTTTACAAGAAAGTGGTGTGCATGATGTGACAGCTATAACCTAAACGCGGATTAACACAGATTTTTACGCAGATAAACACAGAATTTTTTTTCATAATTTAATGCAATAACAAAATAATATGAATAAACAAATTACCGTGATAGTCGGGGCACAATGGGGGGATGAGGGAAAAGGAAAATTAACAGATTTTTTGGCGCAAGAAATGAATTACGTGGTACGTTTTCATGGTGGTAACAATGCGGGACATACTGTCGTAGTTGGTGACAAAGTTTACAAATTACATTTGCTTCCTTCTGGTGTAGTTTCTCCACATGTTACTTCTATTGTTGGTAATGGTGTAGTGGTAGATCCAAAAGTATTACTTGAGGAATTAGCAAATTTTACAATTGACAATCCAAAACCAAAATTACTTGTTAGTCAGCGCGCTCATGTCATTATGCCCTATCATATTGCTATGGACGAAGCCCTTTCTGGTCACCAGGGAAGTCTGGGTGCTGGCAGTACTAAACGTGGAATTGCACCAGTTTACGCAGACAAGGCTTATCGCCATGGTATTCGCATTGGGGACTTACTTGAGCCAGAAATTCTCAAAGAAAAATTGGACAAAGCCTATAAGTTTAATGTAGATATTTTACAAAAAGTTTTTGATTTTGAATTTTCAACTCCTCTTGAAGACATTTATGAAGAATATTTGGCTTACGGTCAGAAATTAAAAGAGTTTGTCTATGATACCGAACTAGAATTAGCTATGGCTTACAAATTTGGACAAAAGATTTTGTTTGAAGGTGCTCAGGGTATGTCACTAGATCCAGACCACGGGATGTATCCTCACACCACGAGTTCCAACAATGTGGCTGGTTATTGTGAAGTTGGTGCTGGTGTGGGATTAAATTGTGAAAAAAGAATAATTGGTATTGTCAAAGCTTATGTTAGTCGTGTAGGTAACAGTCCTTTCACCACAGAATTGTTGGATGAAACTGGAGACTTTATTCGCGAAAAAGGTTTTGAATATGGCACGACTACTGGACGTCCACGCCGTATTGGTTGGTTGGATTTAGTACAAATCAGACAAGCTGTGCGTACTAGTGGTCTGACAGAAATGGCAGTCACTAAGCTAGATGTTTTAGCAGGACTGGAAGAAATAAAAGTCTGTGTAGCCTATAGTATTGATGGCAAGATGGTGACCGAAATGCCAGCTAGTCTTGACGCTGTACGCAAAGCCAAAGCAGTTTATACTAGTTTTCCGGGTTGGTCAGATCTTACTCCAGAAGACAAAGAAAAAATTAAGACCGAAGGTTTTTCAAGTTTGCCAGAAACTATGCAAAAGTATTTGCAATTTCTTGAAGAACAAGTTGATTGCAAAGTTTCTATTGTCTCTTTTGGACCAGATAGAGAGGAAACGATTTTTATTTGATAGCTTACATTTTTAGGAATCAAAGAAAATTATTATAATGCAAATTGTCCTATTGTCCTATTGTCTTATTGACCTGCTGATTTAGAAAACGACAATAGGACAATAGGGCAATGGAACAATTTTTTTGTGAGCCCCAAGTATAAGCATCTAATTGTAACTAATTTTTTAGTCATAAATTATGAACCTGGAAAACATTTCCCCAATTGATGGTCGTTACCAAAAAGATACAGAGGAATTTAGTAAATTTTTTTCTGAGAGTGCTTTGATTCGTTATCGTGTGATGCTTGAGATTGAGTACCTAATAGCTTTGGCTAAAGAAAAAAACTTTGTACAAGTAAAAAATTTTTCCAAAGAAGAAAAGAAAACTTTGCGGAATATTTATCAAAGTTTTAATCTCGATGACGCTGAACAAATAAAAACCATTGAAGACGTGACTAAACACGATGTCAAAGCTGTGGAATATTTTTTACAAACCAAATTTGTTGAGCTTGGTTTTGAAGAATTTATATCTTTTATTCATTTTGCTTTGACTTCTGAAGATATCAATAATCTCGCTTATACACTTAGCTTCAAACATGCTTTGCAAAAAGTATATTTGCCACAAATAAAAAAAGTTGTAGAAATATTATTGTTGCAAGCCAATCAATACAAAAATTTAGCAATGCTTTCTATGACGCATGGTCAGCCAGCCACCCCAACAACTTTGGGCAAAGAATTATTGGTTTATGTAAATAGATTAGAAAGACAAATCAAGAAATTAGAATCGCATAGTTTTGCTGGCAAATTAAATGGGGCAGTTGGCAATTTTGCTGCTCATCATTTTGCTGTCCCGGAAGTTGATTGGAAAAAGTTTAGCACAGATTTCGTAAATTTTTTGGGTTTAGAACCGTTGTTACTTTCTACCCAAGTAAATAGCTACGATTCTTTGGTAGAGAGTTTTATGATAGTTAGTCACATCAATATTATTTTGTCAGACTTGGCCAAAGATATGTGGCTTTATATTAGTCGCGGAATTTTTTCTCAAGTAGTACAAGAAAACGAAGTCGGTTCAAGTACTATGCCACACAAAATAAATCCGATAAATTTTGAAAACGCCGAGGGAAACGTCAGTATTGCCAATAGTTTGTTTAATTGTTTGATTGACAAACTACCACAATCTCGGATGCAAAGAGATTTGAGTGGTAGTACTATTATCCGTAATCAAGGTGTGGCTTTGGCACACGCTTTATTAGTCGCTAAGAATATTGTTAAGGGCTTGAATAAAGTAATTCCCAATATTGAAAAAATAAAAAGTGAATTGGATAATAATTTTGAAGTAGTAACCGAAGCTTTACAAACAATTTTACGAAAAAATGGCAACAGAGATGCCTATGAAAAAATAAAGAATCTTAGCCGTGGTAAGCATTTGACTAGGCAAGATTTTTTGGAGTTTGTAGAGACTTTGGATTTGCCTTTGGTAGACAAAGTGAAGTTGCAGATGTTGACGCCAGAGAGTTATACAGGTCTTATCTTTTAACTTTTTTCAATCTATGTTATAATAATAAAAACCAATTTATGCCAATAAAAAAGAGAAAAATACTGCTATCAAAAAGTACTTTGCAAAAAGTACAACCTGAGTTTTCTTTTTTACCAAATTTATTATCTATTTATACCGTTACTACCAAGTAACGGTTTTTTATTTTTAACTTACAAATTTATGGATGACAAATGGAATCTAAAAAAACAAATGTTGGAAGAAATAAAAAATAAAGGTGGTTTTGTAAATTGTCATAATCATTTTGATAAGGCTTTTTATATAAACAAAGAAAGTTTGAACCAATCTATGGTAGATATGGAGCTCAAGTGGAATATGAGTGATAATATCAAAAGGAATTCCAGTCAGCAGGAGATTGAAGATAGAATTGCTACAGCACTTGAGATAATGTTGGAACAAGGAGTTTCACAAGTTTGTAGTTTTGTGGATGCTTACGAAGCTGTAGGACATAGAGCAATTGATGCCGTCAACAACATGAAAGAAAAGTATAAAGATAAAATAAAATTTTTGATAGCTACTCAACCACTTGGCGGACTTGTAAATAGGGAGGCAAGAGATTTGTATGAAGCAATTACTGCCAAAGCAGATATCGCTGGTGGATTACCTTCCAAAGATAGACCAAATGATGAAGAAAGTCTTGATAATTTGTTTGCCATTGCTAGTAATCTAAACAAACCAATCCACATTCATATTGATCAAGAGAATAATCCATTTGAAAAGGACACTGAAAAAGTTTTTAAATATGTAGAAAAATATCATTATGAAGGGCGTGTGGTTCTGGTTCATGCTCTTTCAATTTCCGCTCAAGATAAAAAATACCGACAAGAAATTTACAAAAAAATGGTTGGTTTGGGTGTGTCTGTTATTGTCTGTCCTTCTGCTGCTTTGGCTATGCGTCAGCTAGATCAATATTTGTCTCCAATCCATAATTCTATTGCCAATGTTCCTGAAATGCTCAAAGCTGGTATCTTAGTAGGTTTGGGTGTTGATAATATTGCTGATTTTTATCAGCCATTTGTTGATGGTAATATGTGGACTGAACTTCGTATGTTGCAAGAAGCTTGTCGCTATTACAATTTTGATGAGTTGATCAAAATTGCCTCTGAAAATGGAGCAAAAATTTTGGGTAATGAATTATACAACAACAGGTTGGTTGATTATTCTTATAATTTAGCTTCGTTTTCACGACAAGTCGTTTAAAATTAGAACTATAAATATTAATTAAAATTTATGGCAAAATTATGGCAAACTAGTAGTACCAAATTACATCCAATGGTTGAAAAATATACTGTTGGTAATGATTATTTGTTAGATCAAAGATTGATACCTTTTGATATTGAGGCTTCTGTCGCTCATGCTAAAGCTCTAAAAAAAGCCGGGATTCTAAATCAAGAAGAATTACAAAAATTAGTCAAAACTTTGGCAGAGTTGTTAAATCTTTATAATGATGGCAAATTTGTGTTACAACAATCTGATGAAGATTGTCACACAGCTATAGAAAATTTTTTGGTAGAGAAGCTTGGTCAGTTGGGTAAAAAAATTCATACCGGAAGATCTCGTAATGATCAAGTTTTGGTAGCCACGCGTCTTTATACTAGGAAAAAAATAAAACAAATTAGTCAGGAAGTCATAAAATTGGAAAAAGTATTTTTGCAAATGGCCAAAAAATATGAATTTGTGCCGATGCCAGGGTTTACGCATACACGCAGAGCTATGCCCTCTAGTATTGGACATTGGGCAGCGTCTTATCTTGAGGAGCTTATCAACAATCATATGTTATTAGAATCAGCTTACAAATTAAATGATCAAAATCCACTTGGTGCGGTTGCTGGTTTTGGTATCAATCTAAATATTGATAGGAATTATACTAGCAAATTGTTGCATTTCAAAAGAACACAAGTGAATTCTCTTTATGCTGTGAATAGTCGTGGACTTACTGAAAGTTATATTCTCTCAGTCTTGACCCAAATTATGATGACCTTAGGAAGACTCTCCAATGAAATGATTTGGTTTAGTACACCAGAATTTAATTTTTTTAATTTGCCACTGGAATTTACTACAGGTTCAAGCATCATGCCCCAAAAAAGAAATCCAGATGTTTTTGAAATTGTGAGAAGCAATGTCAATGTGATTGTTGGTTTGCAAACACAGACCAAAGATATTTGTAAGAATTTAATTTCTGGCTACAATCGTGATACTCAGCTTACCAAAGAGCCTTTGATAAAAGGTATGGGAATTACAAGAAGAAGTTTAGAAGTTTTGTCACTAGTGATGAAAAAAATAAAACCAAATACCAAAGTTTTGATGAATTCTTTTACATCAGAACTCTTTGCAACTCATGAAGCTATAAAGTATGTCAAACAAGGCATGCCTTTTCGTGATGCTTATCAAAAAGTAAAAGAAAATTTGGATAAAATAGAAATTTCTGATCCAGTGTCTGCTATCAAAGAAGTAAAATCTTTGGGAGGTCCCGGAAATCTTAATTTGAAAAATTACAAAATAGATAAAGTATTATAAAATATAATAGTGTGAATAAACAAAACACGACTCTGTACAAGTCGTGTTTTTTGTTTGTTAAAAAAGTTAATAGTGATAAGGTGATTAAGTAATCAGGTGATAGAGTGAATCAAAACCTTTCGGTAATATGCAAATGTTTTCTAATCTTTTTTTTCCAACTCTCAAAACTTTCTACCAAAACAATTAGTCCCAAAATTACCATGACGAAGACTACTGGCTGAGTAGTATAATTAGGTAAGTTGAAAATAGAAAAATTTTGCAAAATCAATTTTAGTACTCCCCAAACAATCACTGACAACAAAGTTGCTAACAAAAATTTTATTACAAAAAAATCAAAGTTAAGAAAATTCTGGATAAATTTTCCGTCCATTTTTTTTATCCAGATTATATATTTTTGGGAGAAGGGATGTTTTTTGTTGTAGAGTATGAGTGCTTTGAAAACAAACATAATTACTGACAAAATAATAATAGTGAGCAAGACGTCGTACATGACATGATACCAAGTGGGATATTCTTTTCTGATAGTATTGACCAAAGGTGTGTCTGTTAGTTTTAGACCAGCTGGCAAGGTCAGTGTAGCGTACAAAAAAACAAGCGCAAAAATTCTTTGCAACCAAAGTAAAAATTTATTATGTTTTTTTTGAGTTGGATAGAAGATTTTGTCCATAGTTTTTACTCTTTACAAAAGTTGAAGCTTATGCTATTTTACCATATATATGAGGACTTGACAAAATATCCAAACTGTGCTACGATTGCAGGTCTATTACACATATTTTTAGGCTCTAATTAGCCAAACAATTTTAATACCAACTGGTTTTGAACCAGTAAACCAGGGTATAGTGTAATCATTTTAATTCATACAATATAAGTCTAATATAATTTGCTTATGAAAAAACATTTTTTTGCTAAACTTGGTCATTTTTTCCTAGTTTCAGCTGTTTTATTCAATACTTTTGGTGTGGCGTTTGTACATGCTGAAGTATCCACAGTAGGGTTTGAAACTGCTTCTGCTGGAGTTACTGAAGGTGATGGTACCTATACAATCCCATTTGTACTTTCTCAACCTGTGACTGCAGACGCTGGTCTGGATGTCTGTTTTGGTGCAGGTGGGACAGCCTCGACAACTGATGATTATTTGTTTGATATATCTAATGGTGGTACATACTGCCAAGTAGTCGGCCAATACACTTACACAGTTCATCTTGTCAAAGGAGAATCTCGTGGTTCTATTGGAGTTGTGGTACAAGATGATCAGATAGTAGAAGATGATGAGGCCTTGGTTTTAACGATGCTTGATGTTCAAGCAAATGCCACTGTAAATTCAGATCCAAGTCCCGAAGCAAGTGTCGATGCTAACAATAACACATTTACACTTACTATTCATGATAATGATATCTATGCTCCTACAGTAAGTGAAACTCACAATACTGTTATGGAAGGAGAACAAGCTAGTGAACAAACAGTGAGTGCGCCTGGTGTCGAAGTAGCGACATTAACAAATAACAGTGACACTGATTTGGATTATATATTAGATTTTTCTGGTACTGCGACAATGTCCAATGATTATGACGTTGCTTGGTTTGAAACTCCAGAAATCTTATCTATTATGTCGAATCAAACTAACAATTTTCTAACAATACGAAGCCATTCATCTGTGACATTGTATGTATACGCTTCAGGTGCGCAAGACGATACAGCATATGAAGGAACAGAGTCAGCTACGTTTAGTATAAAAAAAGCTGTTGACCCAAATGATGAAACAAATATTATTGCAGACTTTTCTAACAATCCGATAGAGTTTAGTGTCAATATATTGGATAATGATACAAATGTCGCTTTTGGCACATCCAGTTCTTTGGTACCTCCTACTTCTGGAACTGCAGATGTCGCCACAATTGTAAATAATAGTGACCTCGACGTTGCCGTTTCATTTACACTTGAGGGAACTGCAGTACTTGGTACAGATTATGATCTGAGAAATGAAGCTCCTCTTCTTAATTTTGGAGGTGAAGCAATAAAGTGGCTTGTCCCTGCGAACAGTAGTTCTAGTCTTCCTATTACAATCAATGAAAATAATGTCATTGGAAAAAATATTGTAGTTTCTATTACTGGTATTGAATATCAAGATGGAGAAAGGATTCTTCCATTGAATCCCGTTTCTGAGCAACTATCTCATACCGTATTTCTAAACACAGCGCCTGTACTAACGGAAGCCACATTACAAAATCAAAGTATCGATCTCTATACAACAACGACAGCTACTATAAGCAATGAAATTATCAAAGCCGCTTTCAATGACCCTGATGAAAATAGGCTCATGTTTAGTGTTTCTGGAAATACAAATGAGTCAGCGGTAACAGCAAATTTTGATGATGTTTCAAATCTGACTCTAACAGGATTACACGTTGGTACGAGTGTTATTGAAGTCACTGCAGACGATCAGTACAACGGTATTGTAACTACAACTTTTGATGTAGTGGTTACAGATTCTACACCTATCGTGAATCCTCCAACAAACACTTCCTCAGGTGGTGGTTCATCACTTCTGCCAAACACAGCTCCACAAGCTGCTTTGACTACTGGACAAGAAGTGGTTGTGGAGGTCAACAAAGAAATCACTTTTGATGCTAGTCAAAGTACTGATGCTGAAAACAATATCAGATTTTATTTCTGGAACTTTGGAGATAGTAGTGATGAAGTTTATTACACTGTTCCAACGACTACTCACACTTATAGCAAAGTTGGTACTTATACTCTTACTACCAAAGTAAAAGACGCTTACGGTGCAGAGAGTAGTGCAGAAGTTACAGTTCACGTGGTAAAAGGTAATAGTACTCCAAGTATTCCTGACAATACAGGTAATACAACTGAAAACACAAATACTGAAACTGGCACAACTCCAGAAAATACTACTCCAACAACACCAGTAGAAGAAACAGGAAGTACAGGTACTACAAATACCAATACTAACACTAACAACGGTTCTACAAATACAGGAGACAACACTTCAAAAAACAATACTACCGAAGAAAATTCTGCTACAGAACAAAATACAACTGAAGAAAATACTGAAAATAACAACACTCCAGAAAATAACACTCCTGAAGAAACAGTAAGTTCTACTCCAGAAAGTGGAGACCAAAACTTACCAACTTGGATCAAGATTCTCTTTGGAAGTGGGGCTCTAGCTGCTGTGGCTGGTGCTGGTATTGCAATTAACAGAGTGAGAAAGAATGTGTAAAGTTTGTTGATTACATAAAAAATAAAGAAGCTATTCATATATTGAGTAGCTTCTTTTATTGTAAGTTTTATTGTCTCATTGTCCCATTGCCAGACTGACACAGTAAAAACCACAATGGGACAATAGGTCAGTGGGACAATGTTCTTTTATTTTAAATTTGTATAGGTTTACCTTATTTCTACTTATTCAAAAACTCTTCAATCAACTTCTCAGCATCTTCCACAGTCTCAGTCCATTTTATTCTCTGATCTCTCTTGAACCAAGTCAATTGTTTTTTGGCAAAGTGTTTGGTTTCTTTTTTCAATTTTCCCAAAGCTTGTTCCAAAGTTTCCTTACCTTCCAGATGATCACGAAATTGTCTGTAGCCAACACCACTCATACTTGGCAAATCCCAGCTGTATTTTTGTTTGAGTAGGCTTTTTATTTCTTCTACTATTCCTTGTTCTACCATTTCGTCTATTCTTCTTTCTATATTTTGGTGCAAATCTTCTTTTTCTCTTTTGATACCAATTTGTAAAATATTAAACAAAGGTTCCCCCATTTTTTGTTGTGAAGAAAAAGGTTCGCCACTTAGAATACTTACTTCCAACGCGCGGATAATTCGTCTTTTGTTTTTTTGGTCAATTATTTCTGCAGATATTGGATCTACTTGTTTGAGCCATTCCATCAAGCCTTCTATACTCTTTTCTTCAAAACTTCTACGTAGTTTTTTGTTGGGGGCGACTCTCGGCATTTTGTAATTGTCCACAAAAGATTGAATATACATACCAGTACCACCGACTACAAAAGGTACTTTGTTTTTTCTAGCAATCAGTTTGGCGTATTTGATAGCTTGATCGTGGAATTCAGCTGAAGTAAAATATTTACCAGGATCAAGGAAATCTATTAGATAATGAGCAATGTCGCCTACAAAATAAGTTTTTTTGAAACCATCCCAACGCCATTCTCCTAGAGTTTTGGCTGTACCTATGTCCATTTTTTTGAAGATTTGTCGTGAGTCAGCCGAGATTATTTCGCCATCAAATTTTTTTGCCAAATACAAACTCCAGTCAGTTTTACCGCTAGCTGTTTGACCTAGGATTACTACCAACTTCGGCAGTTGTTTGTTTTCTGTATGTTGGTTTGTCACAGTTTGTCTAAAAATTAAGAGCCACCTATATTATAGCACTTTAGCCCACAAAATCCAGTGTCCAGCTTCAGTAATGACTACGTTGACTATTTTGCCTATCAATTCTGGACTACCTGGAAAATTTATTCTTTTCATTTCACGAGAGTTGCCACCACACATCCCATTTTTGAAAGTGTCTACTAAAACGGAAACATTTTTGTTCAAGTAAGCTTGATTTTTGCGCAGGACGATATCTTCCATCAAATGTTGTAATTCAAACCAGCGTTTTTTCTTCTCATCTTGAGTGACATTATCTGGGAAAAGTTTGTCGGCCAGTGTACCAGATCTATTAGAATATTTGGCTGTGTAGGCAATATCAAAATCGCATTCTTGGTAGAGTGAAACAGTTTCGGCAAAATCTTCCTCAGTCTCCTCACAAAAGCCCACAATAATATCTGTACCAATCGCAATGTCTGGTTTTTTCTCACGGATTTTCTTGATTGTTTCCAAATACAATTCGCGAGTGTGTTTCCTGTTCATCTTTTTCAAAATCTTGCTACTGCCAGATTGCACAGGCAAATGGATGAAGTTCAATTGTTTGGGTAAAGTCAAAGCGTCTATGACTTCATCATCCATGTGAATTGGGTGAGGGGCTGTCCAATGAATACGTTCTAGACCTTCAATTTGATTCAACTCCCAAAGCAATTTGGCAAAATCATTTTGCTGGTAAGGATTTTCTAGACTAAATTTGTCTTCTTCTTTGGCAATCCAGTGATTGACGATTTGGCCAAGTAGAGTAATTTCCAGACAACCATCTTCCACTAGAGTTTTTACTTCTTCTAGAATATCTCTGAGTGGTCGATTTACTTCCATCCCACGGGCATAAGGTACTACGCAATAAGTGCAGAATTGATTGCAACCGGTTTGTAAGGTCACGAAAGCTTGGAATTTGGTCTTGATGTGTGGTTTGACACTTAGATAGTCATCTTCCAAATCAATCGGCCTAAGCTCGGGATTGAGCTCTGAGAGCCACTTGGGCAACATAATGACATCTTTGGTCGGGAAAAACAAATCAACACTTTTCAACCTCTTACGTAGCTTGCCATCTGCGTCACGACCAGGCATACAACCAGTAACAGCTACAATTAGCTTTGGTTTCTTTTCTTTCAACTTGGCAAATTCATGACTAAAACTATAAATGCGGTCTTCAGCCGATTCACGGATAGAACAACTGTTCATAAGAATCACATCAGCGTCTTCTGGTTTGTCAGTAGAAGTCATATTCATAGACTGAAAAATAGACTCAATGCGTTCTGAATCATTTTTGTTCATTTGACAGCCAAAGGTTAGAATATGATAGTGGAATTTTTTATTTTTTTGCTGATCTTTCATAAAATTTTAACATTTATAATTTACAATAAGGAATGGGGAACCCTCCCAGATGGCGGGCAGGCGGGGAATGAGGAATGTTTTCCTTTAAAAAAATTAGTGTAAATTTGTGTTAAGATTAGTGTTCTATTATAATGTTTTTTTCAAAAAAAGCAAGAGTTAGCGAAAAAATGATATTGACAAAATGCGTTTTTTGTGCTATACTAAGTTCATAAATTAATATTTTTAATATAAAAATATGAATGAAAGACATACTCCACAAAAAGATGCAGATAATTTTTTAGGTACAGGTTCTGGTGCGAATGAAGAAACCAAAAAAATTCCTAGTCTTATGGGACCTGATGAATTAGTTAAGGTAATTAATAAGAGTATGGATGCAAAGGATGGAAGATTGTATGATGCCATGTCTGGTATTAGAGAAATCAGAAAAGAGGAAGTTTCAAAAAGAGAGGGAAACACTCCTCCACCAATTCCTAAAGATTTTAAATAATTTTTATTTATCTATTTATTTTTTAACATAAATATATGCCGGAAAATTATCCTCGTCAAGAAGGTGTGGAAAGTCAATTTAACAAAGGTTCTGGTAGTAATACTATCAAAAAACCTGAGTTAGCAAAAGTTATTATTGATTATAGTGATGAAGAAAAAGGTGCTAAACAGAGACAAAGAATACACGACGCAATCTCAAGGACTCAGGCAAAACAAGCCGAAAGAACTAGAAAAATAATAATGAATGACCCCGATTTGGAATTGCCTACAGAAAATAATGGCGCTTCCTTGGATTTGGATAAAGACAATATGGGTGTTCATGTTGAACCACAAGATGAAGTTTTGTTTGATGCTAGTCAGTTTGGAAGTAGAGACAAGTTTGGTGAAGGTCATGACAAAAACATTGCAAGAAAAAATGATGACAAGGTACCCACTTTAAAGGCTCCAAGTGGGCGTAGAGGTGAAACTACAACTTCTGGTGTCGCTTTTGGCGCTACTGATGTAAGCAATACACAAGGTCATGATAGACATAGATTCTCACATAATCCAAAAACAGAAGGTTTGTCTAATGTGGTTGAAGGAACAGATTCAGCTACTGTAGCTATAGAAAAAATAATTAAACGTCTAAAAGACGAATGGGATGTTAAAGTAGATTCTGATGGTACTGCTTCTGGTTTTTTCAATAGAAGAAAAGTAAACAAATTAGAAAAAAATAATCCAGAATTTGCTAAATTGACAGAACAATTGGTAAGTCTTAATAGACAGGTCGAAAACGAAGTTCATCCAATGGCAGATGTTCGTGTCACAAGTCATATTGATAAAACACAACCACAAAAATCTGCTGGTAGAAATGTTTTAACAGGTAATTAATATGGAAAACAACACTCAACCTCAACCAACAACTCCAACTCCGGATTACTCAAATATGAGTGAACAGGAAAAAATGGACACAGCTATGAAACAAGCCGGTATGGCTCCAGGAGATATACAAAAAATGGTCGCCAAAAATGTGGCCAAAAGTATGGTAGAAAATACTGCCAAAAGTTGGTTTCGCAGATTGATTAGTAGTATTTTTAGATTTTAAACATTGATTTTGTTTTTAAAATATACCTCTATTTTTAGGGGTATTTTTTATAGAAAGTTTATCAGCAAATACAGCAGAGACAGCTTTTTATCTCCGTTGTATCTCTACTTATCTCTATTTATTATTAAAACATAAAAATATGAAAGTATTAAAATACTTTTGTTAAGTAGTAATTTTTTAAATTATGCTCGTTCGTCTCCAAAAACACATGTCTAATATTGGAATATGTTCTCGTCGCAAGGCTGAAGAACTCATTTTGGCTAAAAAAGTAAAAGTAAATGGTGAGTTGGTGACAGAAATGGGTGTGAAAGTAGATCCGGAAAAGGATAAAGTAGAAGTCTTGTCAGAAAAATATTTTGTTTCAAAAAAAAGTGCAGAAAATTTTGACAATAAAAAAATATATATTGCCCTCAACAAACCTGTTGGTTATATCACCAGTGCTTCTAGTGAACAGGGTGAATCAGTTCTTGATCTTTTGACAGAAAATAATTGTATGGCTAAAGGAAGGAAACTGGAAACAAGAGTTTATCCTGTTGGTCGTCTTGACAAGGATTCTGAAGGCCTAGTACTTCTTACTAATGATGGCGAATTGACCAATGAGATCACTCATCCGAGGTATGAACATGAAAAAGAATATGAGATTACAATAGATGGGTTTCTCGATGCTGATTCTAGAAAAATATTGACCACGGGTATGAAAATAACTAGTGGTTATGTACAAGGAATAAAGATTGTTAAGGAATTCAAAAAAGGTAGAAATACTATTGTTACAGCAATTTTGACAGAAGGAAAAAATAGACAGGTCAGAAAAATGTTTGGAAATATTGGTTATCGTGTCATGACTTTGCGACGTAGTAGAATAAACAAATTGACTCTGGGAGTCATGCCTGTTGGAAAGTGGAAGTACGTGAGTAGAGATAAGATTGTCTAGTAAGTTTTTAAGATGTGGTTATGAGAGTATTTTAGATCTTGGATTATTGTGGTATACTTAATTTATAATTATTTTAACAAACAATTATGCCAGTAAATAGTAACAACAAAGTAAGTTTTGGCAAGATGCGTTCAATATTTTTCTTTGGTCTTATCGGCATTTTGACATTGGCCATCCTTTATTTATTTAGACCGTTTATTTATCCCATATTTTGGGCAACGGTCATTGCTATAATTTTTTATCCTTTATACAAAAGATTTTTGAAATTTTTCAAACACAAAGGACTTAGTTCTTTTATTGCTGTTTTTGTTTCGGCTTTTGTTATCTTTATTCCTTTGGCTATTTTGTCTATTTTATTGGTCAGTAGATCTTTGGCTTTGTATAATGATGTTTCCCAAAGTAGTTTGTTTCAACATCCTGAGCAAGTATCTACTTGGCTGGAAAAAACTCCACTTGCTCCCTATGTGAGTAGTGTAAGAAATGATTGGACCAATTATGCTACAGAAGCGACTAGGTGGGTCAGTGGTGTACTTTTTAATAGTGTAAAAAATATTACTCAAAATTCAGTTAGTTTTATTTTTACTTTATTTGTCTTGCTTTATACTTTGTATTATTTGTTCAAAGATGGCGACAAGTTTTTGACTTGGCTCAAAAAATTATCTCCACTTGGTGATAATTATGAAGTAAAATTGTATGAAAAATTTGTGTCCACCACGCGTTCAACTCTCAAGAGTACGCTCATTGTTGGTGGTATTCAAGGTATTTTGAGTGGTATGCTTTTCTGGGTTACTGGTATCAAGGGCGCTTTTGTTTGGGGTGTGATTATGGTGCTTATTGCCATCATTCCTGCCATCGGTACTTCTATAATTTTAATTCCAGCGGCTATCATTATGTTAGTTTTTGGCAATGTCTGGCAAGCAGTTGTTTTGTTGGTTGGAGCTCTTATTATTAGTTTTGTTGATAACTTTCTTCGTCCACCGCTCATTGGCAAAGATACCCAAATGCATCCTTTGCTAGTTTTCTTTAGTACTATTGGTGGTTTGTTTTTGTTTGGTGTTTCTGGCTTTGTGATTGGTCCTGTGCTTGCTGCCCTTTATATTTCGGTCATGGCTATTTATGAGCATTATTATAAGAAAGATTTAGAAGATAATTAGAATGAGTTAAAAGTCATATATAAAAAACGTTCTTATTTTATAAGAACGTTTTTAATTTACGAATTTTCAATTATCAATTTTCAAACAATTGATTAATTTATAAATTTTAAAATTATTTGAAAATTGTAAATTAGTAAATTGAAAATTTTATTATAAGGCGCTGTCGCCAAATGACCAAAATTGACTTTTTTGAAAAATTTTTTGGTTAAAATAAGCCACTGATTTTTCAAAAATTGTTAAAAAATGGCATTCGGCGACAGTCCCTATAAATAAATTATTTTGTGTTTATAATTTTAATATACATAAAAAAACAGACCGTTGTTTGATCTGCTTGTTGTACCGCGGGCGGGAATTGAACCCGCACGACATTGCTGTCAAGGGATTTTAAGTCCCTCGTGTATACCAGTTTCACCACCGCGGCGTGTATTTTTTGAAAGAAAATCCCCAAAGGGGTGGCCAACGGGAATTGAACCCGTATTGTCGGTACCACAAACCGAAGTAATAACCATTATACAATGGCCACCCCACTAGGGACTTTTGTATATTAGACAGGAGCTATTATAAAGAAAAATTGTAATTTTGTCAATAAAAGGTCTTTGTATAAGGTGTTTTTTATTATCTGATATTTTTTGAAATTAATAGGGTCTTTTATTGTTGAATTGTCAAATTGTTATGTTGCTTTCTTTATTTAGTCAACAATTTAATAATTTAGTCATTTGTGTAAGCTATTGTAAAAATAAAAAAACGCCAGATTATATCCAGCGTTTTTATTTAATTACAAAGAATTTTATTTGTCGCCAATTCTTTCAAAGGCTCTTAGAACCTCTAAGGGCATTGCGAAAATAACAGTGTTTGATTGGTCTGAACTTAAGTCATTTAGAGTGTTCAAAGTACGAAGATGTAAGGCGCCTGGTTGAGCACTAAGCATCTGGGCTGCTTGAGCTAGGTTGGCAGCAGCTTGAACTTCACCACTTGATTTAATAACGACTGAGCGTCTTTCACGTTCAGCCTCGGCTTGTTTGGCAATAACACGTTGCATTTCATCTGGTAGAGTTACATCTTTTAATTCTACAGCTTCTACTTTTATTCCCCAAGGATCAGAAGCAATATCAACTAACTCTCTAATTCTTTGGGCGGCCTGATCTCTATTTGCCAACAATTGATCAAGTTCAAGTTCACCTACTACATTTCTCATCGTGGTTTGTGCCAATTGACTGATAGCATAGTAGAAATCTTCTACTTCCAAAACAGCTTTGGAAGCATCACTTACTTTGTAGTAAATAACAGCATTTATTTTGGCTGAAATATTGTCTTTGGTAATAGCTTCTTGATAAGGGACGTCCACTGCTTTGGTACGGATATCTATTATTTTCATGCTTTGGATGACTGGCAAAATAATTCTCCAGCCAGGCATAATCATACCTGTGTATTTGCCCAATTGAAATTTGACACCACGTTGATATTGGTTGACTTGTCTAATACTGACAATAATAACCACTAATATAATTGTCAAAAAATAGTACATATATTTTGAGTTAAATAAATAAAAGGCGTGTGTTTAAAGCTATTTTTAGTATAGCAACGAAATTAGAAGCTGGCAAATAGTTATGAACAAGATAAAAACTATTTATTTGGTCTGTTTATTTTTGACCTTCAACAAAAAAAACCATCTTTTTGGTATAAAGAATGGTTTGTTTGTGAATTTGTGAGCCCGCAAGGAATCGAACCTTGGTCCAAAGCTTAGAAGGCTTTTGTTTTATCCATTAAACTACGGGCCCGTGTTTAGGATTACAGCGGATATAGTAACCTATCTTAGGGTATTTGTCAATAAAAAATCACGTACCACGTAACACATACCATGTAGCAAAAATTGATACGAGGTATGTGTTATGAGTTACGTGACTAATCTTTGAATTATTTTATTACATTGTTTTGTACCTTGCCATTTAAAAAAGATTTGATATTATCAAGTGAGGTATCAATGATTCTTTTGAGTGCTTCTGTACTGTTGAAAGCATTGTGTGGGGTGACAATAGTATTTGTGTGGTCTATCAGGACATTTTCCATGAGTGTACGACGCAGTTCCTCTCCATTTTTTAGATTGAGAACTTTTTCAGGATTTTGGAAATAGGTTTCTTCTTCCAAAACATCAGTGCCTACACCAGCGATTTTGCCATTTTCCAATCCCCAAACAAGGGCTTCTGGATCAGTAAGTCCACCACGGGCAGTGTTGATGATATAAACCCCATCTTTCATTTTTTTGACAGCAGTCTTGTTTATCATGTGGTAAGTAGTTGGGAAGAGTGGAACGTGTAAAGATATCACGTCTGAGTCACTATAAAGCTTATTGAGGCTGACATATTTGAATTTGTGAGTCTTTGTTAGCTCTGGGTTTGGGAAAGCGTCGTAGGCTATTTTAGTAGCTTCAAAGCCATCTAGCATATCCACTAGGTGGATGCCAATGTGTCCAGTGCCAATAATGCCAATAGTTTTACCTTTCAAATCAAAACCTCGAAGTCCATGATAATCATAGACACCTTCTTTGACAATTTTGACTGATTGAAAAAGTTTGCGAGACAAAGCTAGTAACAAAGCAAGAGCATGTTGGGCAACAGTATTTTCACCGTAAGTTGGGACATTGCAAACTGTTATTTTTCTTTTTTTTGCTTCCTTCAAATCTATATGGTCAAAACCTGTTGAAAAAGTGGCAATCATTTTTAGTTTTGGTAGAGCATCAAAAACAGTTTTATCTACTTTGGAATCCACAAAGACTCCTAGAATTTCTGTATCTTTTTTTGTTTTAGTTAAGTCAAGTGTTTTTTCTGAAATTTCTAGACTGTGACCTTTGATATTATTTCTGACATAGTCTTTGAGGTCTGGTGTGATGCTAGAAAAAGATAATTTTGACATAGATTTGTTTATTAGTTTATTAGTTGATTATATTATATCAAAGTTTTGTATTAGTAGAAAGATGTGGAGTTTATAAAACAGTTTGAGATAAGTGGAGATAAAATTGAGATAATTTAAAATTTGATCATTTTATAATTGTTTTAAAATTCAAAATTGCTAAATTGAAAATTATGATTATTTTTGTAAATAAAAACAGCCACTTTGATCTGTACCCCAAAAAGTGGACACGAATAAAAAACTCTACTTCCGTGAAAATATGAGATGATTCCTGTACTCCACAGGAGTCATTTTTTTTAAATCCCATTGTTGTCGTTCGTTGTTGTAATAATTAATATATTGGTCAATCATTTCTTTTAATTCTTCAAAGGATTTGCAGTCTGTATAATCTACATCGTCTTTGAGATGTCCAAAGAAAGATTCGGTTGGTGCGTTGTCTATACAGTTTCCTTTTCTCGACATGGATTGTATCATATTTAATTTTTTAAGCATAT
>Ga0210037_1000828_pt1 | contig 21041 bp, 26 predicted proteins | sample CryGey08umfilter_3_FD_185451 | JGI IMG/M metagenome (GOLD analysis project Ga0210037, IMG submission 185451) | Groundwater microbial communities from aquifer in Utah, USA - Crystal Geyser 4/9/14 0.8 um filter (SPAdes) (version 3) | ecosystem: Environmental > Aquatic > Deep subsurface >...
CAATCTGCACCACCGGAGCACCATCACCTAGGCGTGGTCCAATCTTTACAATTCGAGTGTATCCTCCGTTTCGGCTTTTATATCTTGGGCCTAACACTTCCATTAATTTATTCACTGGCTGTTCAGTCGCAAAATAACTCAACAACTGTCGACGCGCTGTCAAATCACCCGCTTTTGCCTTTGTAATCAATTTTTCGACAATTGGACAAACAGTCTTTGCCTTTACCTCAGTTGTTTTGATTTTCTCGTAAACAACAATGCTGGTGGCAAGATCGCGAAGAACGGCCTCGCGAGCAGACTTACTTCGTCCTAATGTTTTTGTAGTATTGCGATGTCGCATAATTTAGGTAGTAGTTTGGTAGGGAGTAGCTTTTAGCTATTCCTCTGTTTCTTCATTTACTTCCTCCACTACTGGTTCGTTAGTCTTTTCAATCTCCTTAACTTCCGCAAGAGTTGAATGAGCAAACTGATTCTCGATCCAGTTAAAGTGATTTAAGATAACTTTTGTTGCTTGTGAAACTGCATCCTGAGCTGTGATAGTTCCATCAGTCAAAATGTTCATGATCAACTTATCGTAGTTGGTGATTTCTCCAACACGAGTATTTTCAACTTTGATTCCAACATTTAACACTGGGCTAAATACTGAATCTATCGCAATTGTTCCAATATCAGATGTACTGTTATCACGCTCTTCTGTTGGCCAAAATCCCCTGCCCCGACCGACAGTAATTTCCATGTTTAGTTTTGCATCATTTGATGTCAAAGTAGCAATTACTAAGTCTGGATTAGCAATCTCAACATCAGCATTTGCTGAAATATCTTTTGCTTTTACTTCACCTTCGCCCTTTGCTTCAAGTGTTAAAACAACCGGCTGATCGGTATGAACTATCATTCGCAACTTTTTAAGGTTTAGTGCGATTTCAAGTCCGTCTTCTTTTGCGCCGGTAACACTAGAAAATTCGTGTTGTACGCCTTTAATTTTCATTGCCGTAACGGCAGCCCCCTCAAGTGAGGAGAGCAAAACTCGTCGCAAAACATTTCCAACAGTTGTTCCATAACCATGGTGCAGCGGCTCGATAGTCAGGATTGATTCGTTTGCCCGGCTACCTTCCGCAAATGTCATTTTTGATGGGAGGAGTATGTTCTCCATATAATTACATTTATGTTGATTATTTTTATCTGGAATAGAACTCTACGATCAGCTTTGGATCATATACCTCCTTGAGATCTTCCCCTTCCGGCAATCCAACAACTTTTCCGGATTTTGTTGCTGCGTCAAGATGTAACCATCCTGGCACATTATGATTTCCAATTTGTTCACTGAAATCATCAAAAATCTTTTTTGCTTGTTTATTATCTCGCACTGCAACCACATCATCGACTTTTACTTTGTATGATGGAATGTTTACTTTCCTACCATTAACTGTAAACATGGCGTGACTAACCATCTGTCTGGCCTGTGGACGAGTTTTTGCAATTCCTAATCTATAAACCGCGTTATCAAGTCTTGTTTCAAGCATTACTGCCAAATTTTCAGCTGAGTTACCAGGCATACTGGTAGCTTTTGCAAAGTAATTACGGAATTGTTTTTCCATAATTCCATACAATCGTTTTGCTTTTTGCTTTTCTCGCAACTGAATTCCGTACACAGACAGTCGAGTTCTCTTTCCTTTTGATCCTTGAATGGATCCATGAACGCCAGGAGCGTAAGGCCTTTTTTGAATAACCTTAAGTACTTTAGCGCTAGTAGATAGAGGAACGCCTTCGCGTCGACTCATTTTTCCCATTTTTTTAAGTGTCTTTCCCATATTTATTCATGCACGGGCGAGGCGTCGCCTCGTCCCCTACGAATCATTCATTATACTCGTCGTGGACGACGTGAACGACAACCGTTATGTGGAACTGGTGTCGTTTCCTTAATTGAAACAATATTAAATCCTTGTGAGTTCAGAGACCTGACTGCAGAGTCTCGTCCACTTCCAATTCCTGAAGCAAAAACACTTAATTCTTTAACGCCATACTTTTCTGCTTTTTCAGCAACCTTTTCTGCAACTTTTCCAGCTGCGTATGGAGTTGATTTCTTTGGACCTTTAAATCCACAGTTTCCTGCACTTGCCCAAGTTAAAACATTTCCGTTTTGATCAGTTATTGTGATTATCGTGTTATTAACTGAAGATTGAATGTAAGCACGACCACGAGGAACCTGTTGGGTTGCTCGCCTTTTTCCTTTTGCAGTTCGGAAATATTTTGACTGCTTTGCTAGCTTCGAATCATCTTTTGATTTTTCAGAACCTTCTACATCAGTTGTAGTATCTTCAACAACTTCTGAATCAACTTCAGTCGTGTTTACTTCTTCGTTTGTATCTTTTTTATCACTCATATCAAATAAAAATGAGGCTTTACGTCTTTGTTAAAGCACGACGACCACTACCTGCAGTCTGACGAACATTTCCACGAACTGTTCTTGAGTTCGTTTTTGTTCTCTGACCGTGGGCTGGTAATCGCTTAATGTGACGCAATCCCCTATAACAACCAATGTCTTTTAATCTTTTTACGTTTTGCAAAACTTCTCGGCGCAATTCACCTTCAACTGTGTATTCATCTACAACAGTTCGGATTATGTTAATTTGATCTTCGGTTAAATCCTTAACTCGAATACTTTCATCAACTTGAGCCTTTTCTAAAATCTTTTTTGCAGTTGTATTGCCGATTCCATAAAGATAAGTAAGCGCAATGATTACGCGTTTCTCAGTTGGAATTGAAACTCCCTTAATTCGTGCCATATTTAACCTTGTCTCTGTTTATGTTTAGGATTTTTGCAAACTACGCGAACTCGGCCATCCCTTCGGATAACTCGACAGTCGCGACACATTGCTTTTACAGATGATCTTACTTTCATAATTTGGTATTCAGGTAATCAGGTATGTAGGTACTCAGACTCTAAGAACCAGCAATCTACAACCGAACCCAATTTTTACTCAAATATCACCCAAAAATTAAGGAGTGATATTGTTCAAGATAGAGATTCCGTATCTAGAAACGATACGTGATTCTACCTTTTGTGAGATCATAGGGACTAATCTCAACTTTGACTTCATCACCCGGCATAATTCTGATGCGAAATTTTCGCAACTTACCAGCCAAATGGGCAATAATTTCTTGTTCATTTTCGAGCTTTACTCGGAAATGCAGCGCTGGAAGAGCCTCTTCAACTGATCCGCGCATTTCGATAAATTGTTTTTCTGCCATAATGCGTCGAAACTATACAATATTACACGAATTTTGGCAAGAAATACGCAAATTTCGAATGCGCCGAAATATTACAATAATCCCCAGATTCTGTCAATTAATAAAGAATTAAAAAACCGCCGATGTATCCACAGGCGGTTTTTCCCAATTTTTACTCCAAAATCGCCTTTATTCTTCTTACACCGGCACTTGATGATTCTTCTTTTATAATCTTAAACTTCCCCATTCCTTTGGTTGTCTTCACATGCGGGCCGCCACAGAGCTCTTTTGAATATACAGTACCATTATCACCGACAACAGTGAAAACATTTACTTCAGCCGGGTACTTCTCCCAAAAACTTCCTTCAACGCCTTCAGCTTGAGCTTTTTCTTTTGGCATAACATCTAGTTTCATTTCAGCTCCCTTTTCTATAGCCTCGTTCACATAAGCTTCAACTTTATCTAAAATCTCACGCGAAACTTTTTCGTCCCAAGTGAAATCAAAACGACTTCTTTCAGCTGTAATATTTGAACCGGCCTGATGCACACCTTCCCCCAGATATTTTCTAAGCCCGGCTAACATTAGATGAGTTGCAGTATGCAATTTAGTGGTTTCCTCTCCGTTATCGGCCAAGCCTCCCTTAAACTTCCCAGCCGACGCTGTACGAGAAAGATCTTGGTGTTTCCTCATGTACTCGTCGAACTCTGATTTGAATTCATCCTTGTCGACAACAAGAGCACGCTGCGCTAATTCTTCTTCAATCATCTCAAGAGGAAAACCGTATGTTTGGTAAATGTCGAACGCTGCTTTTGCGTCGACTCGATTAAATATTGGAAACTTCGCGCCATCCGGAACATACTCATTCTTTCCGATTCTTACCAATTTATCAAGTTGTCTGAGCCCCTTCTTAACAGTATCCTGAAATTTATCTTGTTCTTTTTTAAGCTCTTCAAGAATCTGATCTCTCTTTTCTTTAAGCATTGGATATGCGTCTTCAAGAGTTCGAATCGCTGATTCTGCAACTGATTTAAAATCTTTTTTATCTGAAGAAAGCTTTAACATCTGACGAACAGCACGACGAATAAGCCGGCGCAAAATATAACCCTGGTCTTTGTTTGCGGGAATGACACCATCAGCAATCATCATCACAGCCGTACGGATGTGATCAGCAATAATTCTTCGCGATTTTTCATCACCTTCAGGAATTGCCTTTAAAATCGGCACAAATAAATCTGTGTCATATACACTAGCCTTGCCGTTTAAAGCCGCCAAAGTTCTTTCAAGCCCCATTCCAGTATCGACATTTTGCTGGGCCAGTTCTGATAAGACTCCACCATCTGTCTTATTGAACTGCATGAAAACATTGTTCCAGATCTCCACCCAACGCTTATCCGACGGATCGAATACTTTCGGTGGCTCTTCATCGCCGGCCTGCCCCGCACCCTTGTGGTGCGGGGTCCAATAAAATATTTCTGTGTCTGGCCCCTGCGGTCCCGGATGTTTTCCACCTGCCGGCCACCAATTATCATCCTTACCTAGTTTTGCAATTCTGTCTTCTGTAACTCCTAACGCGATCCATTTATCAAATGACTCTTGGTCAAATGGAGATGAATCGTCTCCTTCAAAAACACTGAACGCCAATTTTGATAAGGGAATTCCAAGTTCGGAGGTTAAAAAATCAAAACTCATCTGAATTGATTCATCTTTAAAATAATCACCAAGCGACCAATTGCCAAGCATTTCAAAAAATGTTAGGTGAGTATTGTCGCCAACTTCATCAATGTCGCCGGTGCGAATGCATTTTTGATAATCAACTAAACGAGTTCCGGAAGGATGTTTTTGACCTAAAAGATATGGCACGAGCGGATGCATTCCGGCAGTTGTGAATAACACGCTCGGATCATTTTCTGGAACCAACGAGGCGGATGGAATGATTGCATGGCCTTTTGACTTAAAAAAATCAAGGTATTTTTGTCTTAACTCGTTTGCTGTCATATGTAGATATCCTATCGGATTCGAACGGTATTATCAAGAAGCTGGCCAGATTAGTTCCGATCGGAACCAATCTGGCTACAAAAACAAAAAAGCCCCCTGTGGCACTTTTGTAATCTTGATAATAAGCACGTATTTTCCGAGAGAGATGGAAGATATTTGCTCGCAAGACACAAAAGCACCACACAGGGCTCTTTTGTATATTATAGCACATTCTCTCTCAATGTCCCTCAGAACCATTGATCGGCGATCAATAACTCAGTTGGGCGGCGGATGACCAGTCCGCCTGTAGTGTAGTCGTCCCCTCTACGGGAACCCTTCGACGATGCTACGCATCCCGAAGCCTCCTACTGAAAGGAGTCATGAGCTTCTTACACATCTTGACCTGCTCTTGATCAGGATGGAGGAATACCTTGGTTGCTATCAGCCGTTTTTGCTAAGTTCTCCTTGTTTTGCAAAAACGGTGTACACCCGACTTGTCCGATAGCTGGACTAAGTGCCGGGTGAGATTATTGATTTTTGGCCACCTGGCGAGGTGGCAGTACGGACGCGAGCATACGCACAGCCTAGGCTGTGCGCCCCGCATCCAGTTTCAACTGGGCCAGCTCATGCTAACCTCCTCGCCTCCAAACCTCTTTGAAGGACTTGTTGAGAACACAATTTTGTACCATAAAAACGCGCCTTTGTCAAGAGCAAAGACGCGTTTTTGCTTGATTTTATTAATGTTTTGAGCGTTTAGCAGCTACTCGACTGCCGCCACCAGAACTTTTAAATAATTTGTCAGCAGAGATAGATGAGCCAAGATAACTTCCTGAGGTTTTTCTAATTTTATCCCCAATTGAATAACTAACACCAAAATATTTTTGCCATCTGTGTTCCTTGGCTCTAAGCTTTAAAGCTGACCTTCTTTGTCTTTTTGTAAGTTTTGCATCTGGAAAAGGGATAACATCTAGTTTTCCATTAAATACTTCAAAACCTCCAGCACCAAAAAATACATAAAGAGCAATTGCCAAAAAGAAACCTATTGTAATGATAATGCCCCAAAAAACATCGCTCATACTATCAATTATTTAGCTGATTTTTTTGTTTTTTTCTTTTTATTTGTTTTTTCAGGCTCTAAAGTCTTTATCACTTCTTCTATTGATTCAATATCTTTTTTTACCTTTTCATTTTTGCCACGAGATATTAAAAGCATTGATATTAAAAGAAGTACAATCAAAGCACCAACGACTAATTGTACCAAAGGATTTTTAAGATGAAAAAATGAAATTTCAATTACTTGTGAATCTGTTAAAACATTCCCCTCATTGTCTATCACAGACAATCGAACCGTATAGTTGCCTGGTGATCTAAACTCGTGCTCAACTGTTTTTTGAGCAGAAGAAGTTGAGTCTCCAAAATCCCAGCCTAAGGTTGTGTAAGACCCGTCAACTGCCAAAGCCTCAAATTCATAAGTTTTCCAACCACCGCGAACATAAATAAAGGCGGCGTTTGATGAAATGTTTAGTTGTGAACCAGAAGTTCTGGCAAGCAATGTTTTCTCGGCGTCCACAGGTGCTACTACTTCGACATCATCAGTTGTGTCAACTGAAAAAACTTCAGCAACTTCGTCTATTATTTCTTGAACAATTTCCTTTTCTGTACGACTACTGTCTTGTGGATAATAGTCTTGGGCATCATCTACGCCATCACCATCTGAATCAGAAACAAGTGAATCAGTTCCTAAATCATTTTCAAAATCATCGGAAAGCCCGTCGTTATCATCGTCTGAATCACAAGCGTCTCCTTTTCCGTCACCATCAGTATCTTTTTGATTACTGTTTGAAATATCGATACAGTTGTCCGCACCATCTTCTATGCCATCGCCATCTTGATCTTCTATTGATGTATAAAGAGGTGTAAGAGCAGTATTATTTGATGCGTTTTCATCCTGAGGGTCAGTTCCCTTTAAATCAACGCGAATATTGAACGATCCAGAAGGCACAGTAAAATCTATCCAAGTCTCTTCATCTTCGCCGTCGGCCACCAGTGTAACAATTTGACTTGAACCAATTAAATCAGAGGAAGCATAAAAACCAACATAGCCGCTCATATCAATGTCGCCCACATTTCTGACCGTTGCATAAACACGAATCGTGTCGCCAGCTATCAGCGTGTCAGTTGAGAACCGTATATCCTGAGCGCGAACCGCTAAGTCAGCTGTTGCTGCAAATGTAAAAGTTGGTATTGACATTACAACTATTGCAAAAATGATTGCTATTTTTTTCATACTAATCAATTAATCGAGCATGGCTTGTTCTAGCTATCCAAAGCTCACGAGCATAATCAGCATTAATTTCAACCCGTAGTTGAAATGTTGGGTGAACCCTTACTGCTACATCTTCTAAAACTTTTTTGCTTGTTCCTAAAATTTCAACCGAGATTCGATCACCATTTGAGACTCCAAGCTCTCGCGATTGAATTGGTGAACATCTTAAATGTGGTTTTGGCACAATTACTCCACTCTTTAAATTAATCTCTCCGCATGGCCCAACCACAGTACACTCAGCTGCCTCTGTTAAGTCCCCAGACATTGCCAGCGGCGCTTTTAATCCAAGAAATAATGCTTCAGTTTCTGAAAGTTCAACAAAGCTTCTTTCCCAATTTGGACCCAGAACATGAACCCTTAGCGATCTTTTTAACTTGCCAATAATTTCGACTGTTTCTTCGTAATTATGCTGACCTCCTTGAGTTAGCTCTCCTTCAATTGTCATTGCATATCCTGAACCAAATAATTTTGTCTGGTCTTCTTGCGACAAATAAATGTGAGCTGGAATTACATCAATTGGTATCGGTCGCATATTACCTTTTTCTATCAATGTAAAAAATTATTCCAAGAGCAACTAGCAATGATCCAACAATAATCGTCGTAACTATTTCTATACTGTGTACAAATGGCAGACTTGAAATGTTCATTCCGTAATAACTAGAGATAAGTGTCGGTGGCATTAAAATTACCGATATAATTGTTAGAATACGAATTATTTCGTTTGTTCTATGCGATAAGAATGCTTCGTTTACTTCAAATAATCCATCAATAATATTATTTAAATTTTCAGAGACTTTCCACATTCCGTCGAGTGTATCTTTAGTGTCATCAAAGTAAACATCTAAACTTTTTGGAATAAATGTTTTTTGAGCATTAATAAACTGACCAACAATCAATCTCTGCGGATCTAGCAAATGACGCAAGAATAAAATGTCTCGTCGCAGCAAGCTAAGACTCATTGTCGTTGCCTTGTTGTGATGAGAATAAACTTTATCTTCTATTCCCTGCACATCTTTTACTAAGTCTTGCAAAATAGTTCTTGAGTCACGGAAGGCGTAATCCAATAATCTGTAAACAAAATATCCAGTCGACTTTCCAAATAATTCTCGCTTTAATCCTGCACTTCTTTTAGCTCGAGCAAAAAATCTATCGATTGATTCTATCTGGTTGCGTGTAACTGTAACGATATAATCTGAGCCGACAAAAATAGCTAAGTCAGACTTGTGGACTCTTTCTGATTTTGATTTTATCGTAGGAATCGCCAAAATGCTGAAAACATAATATTTATAAACATCTAGCTTTGGCAATTCGTTTGGATTGCGCAAGTCATCAAAATCCAAAGGATGAAACTTAAACTCGCGTTTAAGAATTTCAAAATCATTTTCTTCCAATGCAGAAAAATGATGCCATGCGAATTTTTTTCCAGTTAAAATTTGTCGAGCCATAGTCCTCCAATTTGAAACAATTATATCACACTTATGCTTTTAAAATCTTCTCTTCTTTTTTAACAGCCGATTCTATTGTGCGGTGATATCTCCTAAACCCCAAAAGCCAAAATACAATAAAAGTAACTCCCAAAATTCCTACCAAGTTTATCATAAATAATTCACCGGCTTTTTGCATTAAAACCCAGTCTGTTCCACCTAGTCCAATACCAACTGTCACAAGCGGTGGCAAAAGCGCTACAGAGATTGCAATCCCGGCAGCCGCCTCCCTTATATTTGAATAACTAATAGCAAACGCGGCGGCGGCGCCAGCAGCAAGTGCAATAGGCCACATAAAATTAAAATTTGTTTGATTTAATATTTCGCGAGACGCTCCAAGCGGAACATAAAAAGATGTAATAAACATTGCTGTAATAACAGCAATTATAATTGATAAGAAAATACTTAAAAAAGATAAACGAATCATTCGCCAATCAAAAACCAGCAAACCCATACTTATTCCTAAAAAAGGCCAAAGAAGTGGCGCTACCAACATTGCTCCGATAACAACTGCCGGGCTGTCATTTAAAAGTCCCATGGTAGCAATTACGCTTGAAATAAAAATCATCAACAAAAAAGTTTTTCGAGGCGAGCTTTCGGCAACAAGCCCCGCGATTACCTCGTAATGATCAACTTGCTGAGAATCGAAAAGTTTATTTTTTTTAATTTCTTTTGCCATATTACTTCTTTTCTAAATGATCGAAATTATATTTAAACTTATCGTCTTTTATTGGCCCCAAAAAAATCATATGCAGTTCTGCAAAAAAATACTTGATAACAATGTTTACTCTTCCGTCTTTTTTCATTCTTCTTGTTGATACTGGAATTTTCACATTATCCAAAAATCCAAACTTACCTTTTTTTACTGCCCGACCTGCATATTCATGATCTTCACAAAAAGAAATCGCTTCATCAAACCCGCCGATTGAATTGTGTAATTCTTTTTTTATCAAAATGCAAAAACCGGGAGTATGCGGCAATCTTTTTCCTAAAAACCTGACATACTTATTATACACTTTATGCGTGATTTTATCGAACCAATTCCCGTCTTTTGGAAATACATCAGCCGTTGCAAAATCGAATTTTTGACTGTCAAAACTTTGAATTGATTTTTTAAAAAAATCTTTGTCAAGCAATTCAACATCAGCATCAAGAAAAAAAATAAGTTCAGAGCTAGCGCTTTTTGCACCACTATTTCTGCCTGCACTTGGCATTCCACCAGCAACCACTTTTGCGCCGAATTGTTGTGCGACCTGTACTGTTTTATCGACCGAATTTGCGTCAGCTACAATAATCTCATTAGGTTGCAGACTTTGCTTTTTAATCGATCGCAAAAGAATTAATAAATTCTCTTCTTCATTTTTTGCCGGTATTACAACAGAAAATGTCATATAATTTTATGATAACACGAACATCGCAATTCCGCTGGCAACGGAAACATTAAGCGATTTCTTTTTTTTCATTGGAATCTCAGCTATGCCATCAAGTAGCTTTATTGTTTCCTTGTCGATTCCCTCAACTTCGTTACCTAGAACTAAGGCGAGCTTTTTATCTTTGAGTTCCTCAATCGATACAGCATCCTCCCCTGTTTCAAGCCCCCAAACTTCGTAACCATTATCTTTCAGATTTGATATCAGATCTTTTATTCCTACCTTTTCCCAAGCAACTAAGTCTTGAGCACCAAGGGCAACTTTTGCAATCTCCTTGCGTGGCGGTGTTTCAGTAAAACCGGTTAAATATAATTTTTCAATGCCAAACGCAGCCGCGTTACGAAAGATTGAACCAATATTATGCAAGCTTCGAATATCGTGGGCAATCACTATCATATGATTTACAGAATGCCTGAAATTGAGTATATTCGCAACGGTTTAAGAGAAAATCAACCGAAACGGAGGAAGCATGTCCGCGATCGATATGTACGAACCACGCAATATCAACGCGTCTGCTGCGGCGCATTGGAATGTGACCTGCGCGCTCGTCAACCTTATGTATTTTATGGTGAATGGTCGCTGTTCGATCAGCGATCTCAACAACTGGTTGTCTACTCTAATGTGCCAACCATCTCGTCGGCGTCGCATCCTCATCATAACACCAATATCAAGTGGGCTCTGGACAAGCTCTGCACTGCGCTTCAGACGTATCACTACAATGAAGGTTCTGAGACGATGCAGTTGCTCAACAGAGTCCTTGAGAACGGGCTGGTTACCCCCGCGGTGCAGTGTGTGCACCGTCTGATCGCTAAACTCCATGCGTAGGGCACGGATCGAACTAAAATGATATTGGATGTAGAACCGAAGCTCTAGCGTTTTCGTCACAAACGCCCGGTCGTCGAACGACCGGGCGTTTGCTATTTTAATTCTAGTGAAACTTGCACTTCGTTCACATCACGACTAACGCGGCGGCTCGAAGCCAAGCAGTTAGCTTCTCATTTCGCCTTGTTTACTTAAACATTTTCCACTGCGACTTCATGAACAAGTACAAAATAGCTGGGCTAAGTACTCCAAAAATTACAGCCCAAATTCCGGCGCCTTGAGTTAAATTAATCACAATTGCTATTACTGCGGTAACAATCAATCCTTGGAATCCTTTAATCTGCCATTTAAAAATCCAAGAAATCAAAACTAGGTTTGTGATTCCAAGTAGTCCAAGAATCACCAAAGCCCAGGCGCTGTAACCAACATCAAGTCCAGTTAAGACAAGGCTCAGGTTTGAAAGTACGCCGATAACGCCAGCTATTACCATTAACCAAAGCCAAATTGTTAGTCCTGTATTTCTTTTTGTGCCCTTTGGCATTAGCGTTCCTACATTGTCCATAAAATATTTTTACTTATTATATTTTCATTATACAAACAATTGTTTTTCTGGTCAGAATCGATGGGGATAATAAATTAGGGGAATGTCTAACTTCTGCCACCAAATTCCGTTAGAAGCTTGTAGAGTCGTTTGCTCTGTTCATGACGGGTGAGGTGACGGAAGTTGTAACGCCACACGTGTTCACCGACGAAGAACTGGAGTCGATTCTTCCGAATGCCACCGATGGAATCGAGGTGCGTCTTAAGAAGGCCCCAGTAACCATCGAGCGTCTGCGTATGTATATCGCCACGGACATATTCACCAGCGTCATGGTCGACCCACTGATGGAGATAGCCATAGCGCGGAAGCCGTCGGTACCCCTTGCGACCATCCGTGTAGACGGTACTGCCACGGCAGACAACTTCCTGGATGTGAGGGATTAAGGAACGGTTCTTGGTGTCTCTGACAAGCCAGACGCGCACCTGGGACGGATTACGCTCCACGACTCCGAAAATGGCTTGTTTACTGGTTCCTCTGCCACGTTTTGATCCTTGGCGACGGATATGGATCGCTTTGTTCTTCCAGGAGCCACCGACGTAGGTCTCATCCGCTTTACATCTACCGGAGAGCAGGAGCGGTACGTCGCCGGTCATCACCGTACGCATTATGCTGACGGCTTTCTGCGCCGTCGCGTAAGCGAGTTTGCACTCCTTGTGAACGGATTGGATCGTCTCGTCGCGCAGGAATGTGTCGATGATTCGGAGCCACTCTCTTCGTTCAAGACGGAATCCTGAAACCGGATGCGCCGTGCCGGATGACCATTCGCTTCGACACCGTTTGCACTTTCGATGAGCACGTCGGATCGACCATGAACTACCGTGTCCGCAAGCCGGACAAAACAACAATTTTGGCATAGATTTGGTGGCAGTTATTAGTTACACACCAACCATGACAGAATTATGGCTTAACTTACATAGAAAGAGCAGTTTTCAGGTGGCAGATTTTATACATTTCCCTAAATAAATTTAGATAATAATTATGATCAATAAAAAAATTTTGATTTTAATAATGGGCATAATTTTATTGCTTATTATTACATGGTCTCCGTGGATAACTAATACGTATTCTGAAAGGGTGGTTTCAGAAAGATTTACTACCGAATGGCAGGTGGTATCTGACGGTTGTGGATTGAATTGTAGCGGGTGTGGCGTTAAAGAATCACAAAGAACTCTGTTTGGTGTGAATGTAAAAATAGAGTATGGATGTGGTATGGTACCATATGAGCCATCTAATCCGTCAAAATATAATAGAACCGACATTGTTTTTGTTTCATTCTTGGGTACTATCCACGGATTGCAAAAACCCTAGCCCGCCAACTTCATCTAACACTGGCTATACGGCTACGCTAACGCTTCGCCAAAATGCTTCGCACTTCGTATATCCCTGGCGTTATCGGAAATAATTAAATTTTTATCTCCTTATTGTTATTTTTAGGATTATTTTTATGAAACTTAAATACGTAATCGATAAAAAATACGATAAACAATTTGTGGATATAAGCAGTAAAATCGTTCGTGATAATTTTGATGATATTTATAAAAACAGTCAGATGTATTTAAAATATACTCAACAACAATATCAAATGGCATGGGATGAAATCGGCCAAAAATTTTTTCGCTATATCGCGAGAGAGACAGGTTATGAATGGTTTTACCCTGAATATAAATGCGTCGTTTCAGTTGCGAATCAAGGTATTTCTAACTGGGGCTATGCGCCAATAATTATCCGAGGCTGGAAAGAAAACCCATATAGTCAACGACGCATTACTGCCCATGAGCTGATTTTATCTCATTATTTCGAAATTTATAGACGATATTATTCTGAACATGGTCTTTCTGATAACCAAGTGTGGGCATTAGCGGAAATAGCCTCATTTGCTTTAACTTCCCTAACTAAAACCGCGAAAAATTTTTGGCCTTGGGATTTTACGGGTTATTACACTAACCATAATTACCCACAAATTGTTTCTCTGCAAAACCGACTTAAAAAAGTTTTTATCGGTAGAAAAAGCTTTGATGATTATGTTTTAGAAGGAATTAAAATGGTTAAAAAGCTAAAAGATATAAAACCGTAAAAATAATCCTAAAAATAACAATAAGGAGATAAAAATTTAATTACATCCGATAACAGCGAGTATGAGACTCAAGAAAAAGTGCGTTAATAATTTTCAAAGGTGTACAGTTAACCTTCAAGGGTGACACTTTTGTTAATTAGGGATAAGTATTTTGCCTGTGGAGTCAGGCCGTTCATGCCTTTATTAAGGTGAGACCTCTCGTGGTTGTACCAGTTAGTATATTGATAAACTTTCCTCCAAGGTCTGTTCGGGTTAAGGTAGAACTCATCGTCAACGCTTCTGGACTGGACCCCATATACTAGACACACATTCTCGTTTGCACTCATAATGAAAACAATATGGGTAAATATGTGAGTGAAGAAATCAAAAATGCCGTCCTTCTGGATGTGAAGAACGGCGTAAGAGTGTCTGAAGCCGGGATGAAACATGGGGTGACGGTGAAATCCATTTACCGTTGGATGCGTGAGCAAGCGGATAATAACGGGATGAGCGGTTTCGAGGTCGCGAAGCTCCGCAGAGAAAACCAGGAACTCAAAGAGATCATCGGCATGTTCGCGCTTCAAAAGAAGCGTGCGGAAAAAAATACGAGAGGTTCATAAGCGTATGCCGATGCTCAAAACAACGAAAACCGAGCTCGCAAAGAAGCTCAGCATCTCGCGGCAGAACCTGTACTACAAATCGAAGAAGCCACCACTCGACGAGGAGGACAAGAACAAGATCGTTGCGGTTATGGCCAAACATCCGGCCTATGGAGCCAGACGAATTGGCTGGGCACTTCGCATGAATCGCAAGAAGACCCGGCGACTCATGCGTAAATACGGTCTCAAGCCGAAGATTCGCAGAGGATTTCGCCTCGTACTGATACCACCAGCATGTCCGCGAAGACCTCGCGCAGGATTTGGGATTATACGGCAATTACCTCGTGACGCCGGAAGAGACCGGATATTGGTCGCCGGTGAACCGTGATGTTCCTTTGTTCGTTGACGACATCCTCATCGAGGATGTCGAGATCGTTCCTCACGGCACCGAGGACGCGAACTTTGCCCTCATGGGTCGCTACGAAAACATCATGCTGGTAAACGGAGACACGAATTATGAGCTGAAGGTGCAGCCGGGCGAGGTCGTAAGGTTTTTTATTACCAATGCCGCCAACGTCCGCCCGTTCCGCATCGCTTTTTCCGACGGAGCGAAGATGAAGCTCGTCGGCAGCGATGCGAGTGCCTACGAACGGGAGACGTGGCAGGACACGGTGGCGATTGGCCCGTCCGAACGCGCGGTTGTCGAGGTGATGTTCCCGAAGGCCGGAATATATGCTATGCAGAACGCCACGCCGGAATCGACTACCATGCTTGGTACGATCATTGCCAACGGAAGTCCATCAATATCCTCTTACGCGACAGAGTTCGAGACGTTCCGCACGCATAACAGCGTCGTCGCGGAGATCGATTCTTTACGCCCGTACTTCAACAGGCCGGTGGACAAGACGTTCAAGCTCTCCGTCGACATGAGCGAGAACATGAGCAACATGATGCAGAACGGATCTCACTCGATGGGCGGAGGAATGATGATGGGCAGATCGAAGGACAACATCGAGTGGGAGGATTCCTCGAGCGCCATGAACGCCGCGTCCGACACGTCGTCAATCGACTGGAACATGATAGACACAGCGACAGGAAAGAAAAACATGGACATCAAGGACTAGAACTTCTCGGTCGGCGACGTCATGAAGATCCGTATCGAGAACGACGAGCGCTCCATGCACCCGATGCAACACCCGATCCACTTCCACGGCCAAGCGGTTCCTCGTGCTGTCCCCGCCGACGGCGTAGCGGAAACGAACATGGCGTGAAAGGATACGGTTCTCGTCCCGAGCGGTCAGGACGTGGAGATTCTTCTCGACGTGACAAACTCGGGAACGTGGATGACGCACTGTCACATTGCGGAGCACCTTGAAGCGAGCATGGCGATGCCGTTTACGGTTAAGAACTAGGCGATGTATTTCTCAAGAAACGTGCTCCTGCAAACACAATACCGGCCGAAAGGCCGATATTGTGTTCTCTGCTTTCCTTGGCGTCCTATGACTCGTCACTATCATCGCTTCCCGATCCGCTCGAGTCATTTCCGGAACTTTCTGAGTTATCAGAGTCATCCGAGTCGTCGGAACTGTCGTTGTTCTGGTCATCCGTATCATCACCATTTCCTTCGACATCGCCAGTGTTGTCAGACTCCACGTCATCTTCCTCGACATCCGTCTCATCATCCACTTCATCTTCTTCCTCAGCATCTTCACTATCGTCCTCATCGTCGATGCTGTCCACGGCTTTGCCACGTGCCCACATGGCGTCGTGTCGAGCCTCGTCCCCATGCTCTTCCGCCGATGCGGGGTCTCCCGCGGTGAGCGCACTCTGTGCCAAGGCGAGATGTTCTCGAGCGCTTACGAGTAACGCTTCGGATGCCGTAACGTCCTTTCCGTCATTAGCGTCCTCCGCGATATCACTTTCCGCTTCGGCGATTTCTTCGATAGCATCGTCAATAGCATCCTGTGCGTCTTCCACGGTATCATCCTCGTCCTCTACTTCGTCAAAATCTCCAACGTCGACCGCTTCGTCGTCCTTAATTCCGACGGTTCGGAGTCGTGCGATAAGATCCTCGAGTACGGCGATCGCAGCCGTCGCGTCCACGCGGGTAAGCGCAAGGGTAACGCCGAGCCGCTCCTCAATGTCATCAATGGAAAGCGCATGTTCTTCGAGCACCGTTTCCTGGTCGGTCGTAAGAACAGCATCAATTTCCGTTGCCGTACCATCGTCCTCAACGCGGAAAAGATCGCCATCCTCGTCCTCAACGATGGTTCCTTCCGGGATTTCGTCTTCAGCTAGAGGCTCGCCTACGGTAAAGCTCGACCAGAATGCTTCCGAAACATCGTCTACGCGCATGCTCCAGTCCTCACCAAACAAGGCGATTGCGGTCGTCTCATCGGGAATTTCGCGTAAGACACCGTCGTCCTCAACAGCGAAGACCGAAGGGTCGCTAGGAATCTTTACGAGGCGCGTGCCCGCCTGGTACACGATGCGATCGCCGAGCGGAATCGTTGCAAGATCGGCGTATGAAATGGTCTTCACATCATGAAAGTCCAAATACCAGCTGAGATAAATTTGTTCGTTTGGAAATACATACCGCTCGCCGTCTTCGGCGAGATAATAGACCGCGCTGTAATCTTCACACTTCACGAGGTCGCCGGCACTTGCGGCATGCACCGAATTAACAGGTAATGACACACCAACAACGAGCGCCGCGAGTGAAAGAACTGAGAATATTTTTTTCATATTGACTGAAGTATACATTTTTACGCTCAACAACACAATGGATTGGCAGGTACCCCAAAAATTGGACACATTTGTTACCTAAAGTAACAATGTATTCATATGGCAAGATATATTTCACAAGATCGTAAAGATGAAGTACTAACCGCTGTTAAAAATGGTCTTACCGTCATGCACGCTGCCGAGCAATATGAAGTCAGCTCAAAAACTATATATGCATGGCTAAGAAAACAATCGGATAATACTGGAACTAGTAATCTGGAGTTATCACGTCTACGTCGTGAGAATGCTGAGCTTAAAGAAATAATAAGAGCACTGACGCTTGAAAAAAAGCGTACAAAAAAAATTCATATAGCTCGTGGATATATGAATGTATGCAAAAACAAGTCTAAGCTTGTCAAGCCGCTATGGAAGACCCCAATACCAAGCATTGGGGCTTGTCGCGCTGCTTTGTCAACAAATATACTCATTCATGCTAATCTATTGGTAACAAAAGTCTCCGAAGAATTGGGTACCTACTAATTCCATTTTTAATATTTACTCCACAGGATTTATGCATGATCCGTTCAAACCTCCTACAATAAGTAGCACGAAACTTACCATGTATAATGCCTTCATACTTTATCTTATTAATTAATAATTTTATTATAACAGATGTTATTTAGCTTTGATAGATCCTCCATCCATAAGTCGATAAAGTCCTGCCATGGCAATCATACCAGTCGGCACAGAAACAAAAGCACCAATTCCAAGCGCAAAGAATCCCAGCGTAATAACAATCTCAGCCACAATATAAAAAGCTAAAATGTCCCATTTCATTCCCATTGTTGCTGCCGAGCTCGCCTTTAAGGCTTCAATGGGATTTAATCCTTTGTCTACCGCATAATATGGAGCTAAAAAGAACTTTGTCATCCAAATTACTCCAGGAATAATAAACAATAAGAAACCTACAAAAACAATAATAGCGTATAAAATGCTAATTCCTAAAAATGTTAAAAACTTATCTGCATGTAAAAACAGGTCAGAAATTTTTGGTTTTTCTCCATCAATAATTGAAAGTGAAATCTTAATAGTCCCAACTCCCATCAATAAAGCAACGAGAATATAAATGGCATAAGCACTCCAAGCAACAACTGGATAATCTTTAATGCTAAGCGCAAATATTATCATTGGAACAAGGGCAACGCCGAGCATTACAAGAAACAAAAGAATAAAGAAACCTAGATTATTAATTGCCTGCTTCCAGCCCATGCGGAGCAAGGCTCCATCACTAAATGGTTTTTGCATAAATGATTGTTAATGAATTATTTTAAAAGTTATCAGAAAGTGAGCTAACAGAATTTCTAGCTCCCGCTACATTGTAGTCAGTTGCACTATTAACATCAGAACCAAATGAATAGTTACCAAAGAATGCATCTGAAATATCGTCTATTTGTTTATTCCAAGTACTTCCATAAAGATCAGTTGCAACTTCTTCTGAAGAAATTGCTCTCAGCACACCACCCTGTTTTACTACATAAACTGTGTTTACAGTTTGGAACTTTACCATTTTAGTACCGGGGTGATAAGTGACATTTTTGCCAAGCGAAATACTTGCCATAACATCGTCACTTACAATCACAATATCATCAAAATCACTGTACCATGTGAAATAAATTTTTTCATTTGGAAAAGCATGTCGTTTTCCGTCAGTACTGGCGTAATAATAAACAGCTCGACATGGATCGTTAACATTAGTTGAGTCAACACATTGCATTTTTATCAATATATCTGAGCTAAGACTAGATGAATCTGAAATAACGTCGCTCGAACTATCTGTTGTGGTTGATCCGGAAGATGCTGCTGCGACCGTTATCGTTGTGGAAGATCCTGTAGTTGAATTACCAACCGAATCGCTACACACAGCGTAGGTTGAATAATTTCCTGCTACAGAAAAATTGTATGATTTTGAATAAGTTGAGCCATTGGCTGTCATTGCGCCAGCCGAAACTCCGTTAATATAAAGCGTGCAGGCGCTCACCCCGGCCACGCTATCAATGGCGGTTGTGCTAAATGTCTTTGCCGTTCCGGCAGTAGCAGAAATTGGTGTAACAACCGAAACGCTCGGACCGGTTGTGTCCACAACAACACTAGCTGAACCTGTATCACCAATATTGATAGCTGCGTCAACTCCTTGAACATAACAAGTCGTGGTACCCTCAGTTAAGCCGGTTAGAGCGTACGAGTTTACATCTCCAATATTTGTAAAAGAAACTCCATCTGTGCTTACCCGATAACTGGCGACAACTGAAATTTCATCAGTTGCGTCTGTCCAGGTACATGTCGCCGTTGAGTCGGAAGTTGGATTATCACTTGAAATTTAAACTGTTGGCGCGCTTGGCCCAGCATCATCCCATCTATAAACAAAGGCAGAAAGCTCGGTCGAGTTAGCACCGGCTATAAAAATATCACTATTTGACAACATCTGGACATCATATGTTGCAATGTCTCCTTGGCTGTCCAAATCAGCCCAAGTAGTTCCGCCGTCTTTTGTAATATATAAAGATGTCTGACCAACAACTACACCATAAGTTGAGGAATAGAAATCAACGCCGTATAGATTTTCAGAACCAAGACCTGTCATTTGTGTCCAAGAATTGCCAGAGTCGGTTGTTTTTAAGGCTGTTCCGTTTTCACCGACAATAAACCCAGTCACCATTGAGACAAATTCCACATCTTTCAGATCCTCTGTTGTGCCTGTACTGTCTGCCACCCAGGTTGTTCCGCCATTAATAGTGCCGTAATATTCACCATTATCTCCTACTACCCAACCTAAAATCGAATTATAAAAATCTAGACCGGTTAATTGCGTTGTTGTTAAAATACTTTTTGTAGCCCAGGTTGCTCCGCCGTCAGTTGTTTTTAAAATAGTACCTAACTTACCAACTGCGTAACCGATTGATGAACTGGTCATGTAAACATCCCGCAAATCAGAAGTTGTTCCAGAAGTAGGTGTTGACCAGGTGTCACCACTATCATTTGAAACTAAAATCTCACCACCGGCACCAACGATAACCATAGAATCTGCGTCAGCGTAAGAAATACTATAAAGTCTTGCTGTTGTTGGCGGGACGAGCAATTCCCAGGAATCGCCACCATCCGCGCTTTGCATGGCGATACCATCTATTCCGACTGCACCAATTACGGATGTTCCATATGAACCCATGCCTAAAAATGGCGCACCTTCATATAAAACTTTGGTTGACCAATTAGCAGATACGGCAATTGGCGCAAAGAACAACACAACCAATAAAAACGAAAATAAATTTCTTTTTATAACATTCATAATAATCTTTTTAATATCAAAATAAGTATAAACTATAATGTGATGAAACCAAAATAAGTTCAAATGCAAATCTGCCACCGGTAGGCACAGTGACAGATTAGGCAGTCGTGGACGGTCACGCGAGCTCCTTCAGTTCTCGAGCTCGTATTCAGATAACAAACCGAGCAGTACTACCAGCGTTGTCGCCAGCGGTGAAGTCGGTGTGCTATCCTGCTCCCAGGGAAACCAGATCACGGTTCCCGGGAACTCGAACTCCTCGTTCTCTTCTTGCGCGGCCGGGCACATTCCACCCATTCCGCAGTTCATTTGTGGGCTCATCCTTTCCTCCAGGTCAGATACAGACTCGTAAACGCACGACATGTGCGCCACAAGCCTTGCAACGAACCTGATCCGAAGGAGAACACGGCTCACGCTTTGCTTCCTACTACCCACCGTCCAGGGTAAAGCAAATTAAGT
>Ga0210037_1000843_pt1 | contig 20833 bp, 20 predicted proteins | sample CryGey08umfilter_3_FD_185451 | JGI IMG/M metagenome (GOLD analysis project Ga0210037, IMG submission 185451) | Groundwater microbial communities from aquifer in Utah, USA - Crystal Geyser 4/9/14 0.8 um filter (SPAdes) (version 3) | ecosystem: Environmental > Aquatic > Deep subsurface >...
GCAAGAAAACGAAGAAAAAGCACCAAAAAATAGGTGCTTACAACAGAGAAAATTATAAAATTGCCCAAATTTACTTACGCTACCGCATGAGGTGCTTTTTTCAGAGAGTCCCTAAGTACGACAGCTCATACATAAGCTGGTCTCCCGGAGAACTCCATACACCATGATTGAAGTAACCTCAAAACTTACCACTCCTGATGACACGAAGCTTGATATTCTTTCTCGTGTCCTTGATGATGACGAGGTACTAAGCAGGATTGGCGAGCTGACCGGCATCTGGACAATCAGGAGCGCTGAGCTAAAACTTTTGAATCCCGGTAGACGTTTTAAGGTTATTTATTTATTAGAAATTTCTGACGGATATAAAAACGGCAAGGTTGTAATCAAATTTCATAGGCGCAATTTGCCTCGACGATTCGAAAGAGAAGTTTCTCCGAGGACGTTGCCGTCTATTGAGCCTTTTGCGCCCGGATTTATTGCCAGTCGTGAATCAGTAAGCCATACCGACAAAAATCATCCTTTCCAGCGTGATGATTATCGTTTGTTTATTGAGGAGTATATTGTCGGCAGAGATTTAGAAGCTATTTATGAAGATGAAAGTCCTCTTAAATATATTTCTGCAGGCATAGCCGAAGCCAGATATGAGCGTCTTGGAGCTATAACCAGTACAATGGGATGGGTGCTTTCCAATGTACATCCCGGCAATATTCGTTTTAGAGCTTACGACAATAGAGATGCCACCATAGTCGATTTGGGCGAGCAGGATCATAATGCATGGCTTGACCAATATACCGAAGTTGTCCGTCGGAATATTTTCGGACCTTTGCTTAGAAACCAATCTTGAGTCGGCACCTCGATTTTGATAATCGCCAAAGTAGTGGTGCAAATTACGTTTACGGCCTGGAATTTTGAAAAAACTTATCTTCTGTTATGCTCGTCCCAATAATTTTCGTCTACACGTCCTGCCATCAGATCTTGCCAAAACCGCTTATCCCAAGCACCGTCAGACACGTGATGAAGCCACCGTTTCACAATTTTCAGTTGTCTTGCCGACCCGAGCCGCGTCAGAAGCGGCTTGTATTTGTAGCGATTTTTATTGGCGCATGTGTTATACTGAGTGCCTTTATCATTTTGACCATTTGATACCATGAATGCATCACTTGATGGATGGAATGGCGCTAATCGTCGTTCCCGCGGCAATGATCGTAATGCTGCCGATCCTGCGCAACAACCCGAGATTCGAGCCGGAGTGAAAAAACGCGTTAGTGCTTTGACGCGTGGAGACGATCCTTTGGTTGTAAGCCGAGACGCAGCTCTGATGCCGGGACTTCTTACTGCCGGATTTGCTCAAAGAGTAAGAGGAATACGAAGTGCAGAACTTCCCGCCGGTGCTTTGTTAACATTTCACAGGAGGGGCCTTGATGCTGGCTCCAAAATAGAAACAGACCTACCAGATGAAGCCGGCTCAGCTTATCCGAGTCCGAAAGGTCCTTTTTCCCGAGTCAAACGACCATTGCCCGCAGATCAAATCGCTTATGCCGAAGTCAGGCCTCTTGCGCATCCGCTTGGCGAGGCACTTGCGGCAAATGAGGATATTTTTGAGGACTTGAATGAACGAGGCAAACTAGGCTTTGGTCATCCTGAAAAAGGTCTGATACAAACCGACGTGATGATTTCGGCGACATGCCTCGACGGCCAATGGACCGATATTGACGTTGTTCCGTATTCCGAGTTGTCCGTTCCTCCTAACATGCAGGCACTGCATTACGGAGGAGCTTTTTTCGAAGGTATGACGGCGGAATGGGGAGAAGATGGTAAATGTTATGTTTTTGGACTTGAGCAGCACTGGAATCGCATGATGAAGAGTGCACGTACTCTTGGAACTAAATTTGTTCCATTTGAGGTATTCGAAGAAGCTATCTTAAAAGTATGCCAGCAGAATGCTCGTTTTATACCGCAAAATGGTCGCCTATATTTAAGACCTCACGGGGCTGATGTTGGTAAACAGATGAGAGTTGGTAATTCCAGAATCGCAGGATTCTTTGTCGAAGTTACTCCAATAGGATCTGCTGAAAGTTATTTTGGCGATATTGAGCGAGACCCTGATGGGAATGTTAAGGGCAAGGGTCTTGGCGTCCCAACTACTCAAGTACGTTCGGGAAAGGGGTTACCTGGAAACAGTAAAGGCGTACAAAACTATGGACCAACACCTGTTGTCATTCGTACGGTCTGTAGTCTTAATGTCGGGACCGACGAAGCACCTCACCGCCCAGTAGGCGTACTTTATGTCGACCGCGTTACAGATGGGCTCGGTGATGACGCCATGCTTGATGCCGAGGTCCGCGAGACCAACGCATCCAATACTATTTTCTTTGAAGATCTTGGCGATGGACGCTACCTAGTTATCACTCCATCCCTGGAAGATGGTGATATCTTACCCGGCAATACGCGCGCATTGATTCTGGAGAAAGCTCGCGATCGAGGTTGGGAAGTCGAAGAAAGGCGCGTAACCTTGAGAGAGATCGCGAGTGGCAAATTCGTTGCCGCTGGCAATTGCGGAACCGCCGCGGTGTTCTCGCCTTTCGACTGGATACATTTCGCAAAAATTCAACCCGGCAGCAAACCGGAAGACAAATGGACGGGCGAATTGGTTGGAAAGAAAATCGACATCAGGTCTCAGGATGCTATTAATCAAGAGCCGATACCGACGCCCGTACGTCTGCTTATGGAGGATGTCCTTGCGGTCAAATCAGCCAAGAACCCTTCGGACACCACCAGATATTTGACCGAAATTCCCGGCATTAAATTGAAAGCTGCTTAATAGAGTCCTCTGCGAGAGATCACTAACTACTGCAAAATGGGAAATCGGCTGCAAATCGCTCGATTTTTTCATCTTTCGAGAGCGTTACTGACTTTCGCAGAGGCCCCAGTTTTTTCTTACTTGAGAACATCGAGGTTTAGAGCTATCCTTCACGAGATTATTTTTTTGAAGCAGTTTATCCATGGCAACGTTGTTGCAAATTCATAAATTGTCCAAATCTTACGGTCCGCAGATGATTCTGGAAAACGCTGACCTTACTGTCGGCGACAGGCAGAAAATCGGTATCATCGGTAGGAATGGTGCTGGCAAATCCACTCTTTTTAAAATCATTATTGGCAGCGAAGATTACGATGATGGCAACGTGAACGTTCATGACGGGACCAGAATCGGATATTTGACTCAGCACAGCGAATACGGAGATGACGAGACTGTCGTCGATTTTCTTATGAGATCCAGCGGCAAACAGGATTGGGAATGCGGCATGGTTGCAGGCAGATTCCAGATCAAAAACGAGATGTTAACAGCCGTAGTGACTTCCTTAGCCGGTGGTTTTCAAACAAGAGTTAAGCTTGTCGCCATGCTTCTTAAGGACCCTAATCTGCTACTTTTGGATGAACCGACCAACTACTTGGATTTGTCGACTCAGATCTTGCTTGAGAAATTTTTGGAAAATTATAATGGCAGTTTCTTGCTGATATCTCATGATCGCGAGTTCCTTAAGCGAACTTGCGATGAGACTTTGGAAATAGAACATGGCCGCATGACATTATTCCCGCGTTCCGTCGAGGAATATCTGGAATACAAGGAACAGCAGTTAACGATGGTAGGCAAGCATAACGTCAAGGTGGAGCGAGAGAAGAAACATCTGCAGAAGTTCGTGGACAGATTTGGCGCAAAAGCCAGCAAGGCGTCGCAAGCGAAATCAAAACTCAAACAGATTGCAAGACTTAAGACTATTGAAGTTTTGCATCCACTCAAGACCACGCGTATCAAGATTCCTAAGGTGGAAGACAAAAAAGGTATCGCCCTTGATATTGACGATTTAGAAATTGGATACAGCGGCAAATCCATCGCCAAAGGCATCAATCTGGAAATCGAACGTGGTCAACGAATTGCCGTGCTTGGTGATAATGGTCAAGGTAAAACCACTTTGCTCAAAACTATTGCAGGTGAATTGGATGCACTCTCAGGTAATTACAAGTGGGGTCATAATATCAATATCGGCTATTATGCGCAGCATATACCGGCTACTTTGAATCTTGATACAACCGTAAAAGAGTACTTAAAAATGGTAGCGCCGCAAGACGTGTCCGAGCAAGATATCTTTGAAATGGCTGGGGATTTTCTGTTCCGTGATGAAGGGCTTAAGAAAAGGATTCCGGTACTAAGCGGTGGCGAAAAAGCGCGGCTGTGTCTGGCCAAGATTTTGTTGCAAAAAAATCATGTTATCCTGCTTGATGAGCCGACAAATCACTTGGATTTTGAAACCGTCGAATCGCTAGCTATGGCGCTTAGGAACTCTAACGTAACAGTGATACTTGTAAGTCATAATCGCACATTTGTAGAAATAGTCGCGAGTGGGATCGTAGAGGTGAAGAACGGATCGGTAAAACGTTACCATCATAATTACGAGGAGTATGTCCACCATGTTGAGAGAGATATCGAAGAAGATCTCGGTCTCACCGAATATCCGACTCTGAACCTTGATAAACAAGAGAAAAAAGAGCTCAGGATGAAAATCAAAGAGGCGGAGAAGCAACTTAAGCTGACTGAACGCAGCATCGCCAAATTAGAAGAGGAAAAAAGAATGTTGCTGGAGTGGTTTGAACAGCATTACAATGAATTCTCCGAAGAAAAGACCAAACGCATATCAGAAATAGAGCAAGAACTCGTGAAGAAAGAAGCGCAGTGGATGGAGCTGGAAACGGAGATAGAGATCTTAAAATAGTAGCCCCGCAAGGAGCCTCTAACCCATGCGATTTATGAACAAGCACGACCTGGAACATTCTCATTATTGGCAGAGGATTCCATTCATAGCTGAGCTTTTGTTTGTCCTCGGACTGATCGGGGGCGTCTCTTTCCGTCTTACTATTTTTCTTAAACCCCTCGGAGATCAAGCCGTGAATACTGCGTGGTACAGCGGAATTATTGCTTATATTATCTTCTTCTATGTACGTATTTCTATCGAAAATCATCGTAGGGAGATTTGTACTGACCGCTTCCTTTTTGAAAGACTTGCAGGCAATGATCTGACTGAGATGGACGTCAAAAACATCTCCTCTATCCTTAAATCGCAGTGCAAATCGAACATCAAATACAATTATATCGTTTGGTTCGGACTGTCTGTTGTATCTCTTATCGCCGCTATATTGTTTGTTTGATGCCCGCCAATTAAAGATGTGGCTTTTTACTGCGTTTATTTACATAAAAAATCCCACATATCCCAGATAGAGTCCGAGTCCTACGTAAATAATACCGATTACAACGTAGGCATCTGTCATCTTTTTCATCTTCTTTGTCAGCTGTATCATGTGCTGCGGGCATATCATTAGTAGCGCACCTTTTAGCACAGACATCCATCCCAATACGGTAAGAATGACTGCTGGAACGCTATTCCAAAGCGTATGACTCGTTACCATTAGCATTCCTATCACTGCCGCAAACATGCCCGCGAGAAACATGAGACCTGTGCTTTTTATAAAATCTTCCAGAAGTTCCTTTATTAACTTCTTATTGATCGCGATCCCAAGACCAGCAAAAACCATGATAGGCCCTACCAACTTCGCCAGTACAATTGTGTTTGGTGACATTTTTGTTTTGGTTAAATTTCGTGCTTTGGGACTGAGTCCGCCGTACCTACAGGCAAATATTTAACAAGTGGCTTGAGTCCTATAATGGATATTATAGTCGTTGCGAACGCCATGACAACCAAAACCGAGAATACCTCAGTACCGATAACTCCGTATTCCAACCCGATTGACGCTATAATCAGCTCTACCGCGCCGCGACTGTTCATCGCAAGTCCGATGCCGAGAGACTCTTTTGGTCCTAATTTGGTCATTCTTGCAGCCAGTCCGCAACCAACTATTTTTCCCAAAGTCGCAACTAATATTACGACAACTGTGAATAGCGCCGCTGTTTTGAAAGCCGAAAAATCCAAATGGAAAGCCAGTGACGCGAAGAAGATTGGCCCAAATAGACTATATGAGAGCCCGTAAACTCTATCTTCTATTTTGTTAAACAGTCCGACCTCTATGATCTCTTCCCTGAGAAAAAGACCTGCCAAAAATGCTCCTATAATTATGTGCAGACCTATTGCCTCCGCTACAAGTCCGAAGCCTAATGCTACGATGATCGTAAAAGTAAAAGCTTTGTTCCCAGCATACAACACCTTGTTAAGTTGCCTGAAAAACCTCTTGCCCAGAAACAACACTATCCCAAAGAATGCCACTATCTTACCTATCAAAATACTGAGTTCCACTGCGTCTATATGCCCTTTTTCTGCAATACTTAACACGACCGAGAAGAGTATGAGTCCCAATATGTCATCTATAATCGCCGCGCCCATAGTGATATGAGCCACTCTGGAATTCATGATTGCGTAGTCTTTGAAAAGCTTCGCACTTACTGCAATCGCCGTTATCGACAACCCCATTGCTATGAAGAGAGACTCCGTGAATGAGTATCCAAAAAGATGAGACACGCCAAGTCCCAATGCAAAAGGCAGAACCACGCCCGCTACGCCAACCAGTACCGCTCTCTTTGAGGCTTTGAAAAGATCTTTTGGACTTGTTTCCAGTCCTGCGTGCAGCATAAGAAAGAATATTCCGAGCTCTGCCATAACTTTGATAGCCTCGCTCTCCTCAACGACACCAAGAACAACTGGTCCTACTATGATACCTGCAAGGATTTCGCCAAATAATGGCGGCCAATTGAACTGCCGGAATACCCGGCCTATGGCCCATACGCTTGCTATCAGTAGAAATATTTGAAAATATGGCATGAATATTTAGTTAGTAGTTAGTGGGTAGTAACTGCATGTGGCTAGTAAAATTTTCGGCCCGACTTGGTCCGTTTGTTTTGATTTCAGAACAAAACTATTATTGCGGAATTTGTTAGCCGTTGCAAGTGGTGCTTTTTTTTAAAAATCAGCTATTCTCAGGCCTCAGCTTCCTAGTCGTCTCTCCAGCTCGCCACATCTCTGAGTCGTGCATTTCTTTTAGTTCCGCTTCGAGCTTTTCGCGATAGTCCGGAGTGCTGTTCGCCTCAAGTACTATCCGTGTTTCCGTACCGTCTTTCACACTATCATAAAGCTTCTCGAACACCGGAGCTGTCGCCGCCCTAAATTCATGACGCCAGTCGAGAGCCCCACGCTGCGCCGTTGTTGAGCAGTTGGCAAGCATCCAGTCCATTCCTTGCTCATTTATCAGCGGAATAAGGCTACGTGTAGCCTCCTCTACAGTCTCGTTAAAAGCTTCGCTCGGGCTGTGTCCGCGTTTTCGAAGCTCGCTATACTGAGCTTCCATGATTCCACAAACTGCGCCCACAAGCACTCCGCGTTCTCCTGTAAGATCACTATATACCTCTTTTTCAAAAGTTGTTTCAAAAAGGAACCCCGACCCTATTCCCATCCCTATTGCCAAAGCTTTTTCACGCGCGCTGCCAGAACTATCTTGGTGTATCGCATAGCTCGAATTCACACCTTTCCCTTCCGCAAAAAGCTTGCGCAAAGATACTCCAGGACCTTTTGGCGCAACAAGAATTACGTCTATATCCTGAGGTGGATCCACGTTGGTTTGATCTTTGTATACGAGCGAAAATCCATGCGCGAAACATAAGGTTTTGCCTCCTACCAAGTATGGTTTTATCGTTGGCCATGCCACCTTTTGTCCTGCGTCAGACAATAGATAGAAAAGTATCGTTCCTCTTTTACACCCTTCCTCTATTGAGAATAGTGTCTCTCCCGACGCCCATCCGTCTGCCACCGCTTTGTCCCATGATTTACCCCCTTTGCGCTGACCTATAATGACATTAAATCCGTTGTCACGCAGATTAAGAGCCTGAGCCTGCCCCTGCACTCCATATCCAATAATTGCCAACGTCTCGTCTTTTAGCGTTTCGAGAGCTTTTTCCATTGGGAATTCTTGTTTTGTCACGACATCTTCTATGGTGCCGCCGAAGTCCATTTTCATGAGTGTAGGGTGTAGGATTTAGTCGACGGATGCGACTGCGTCTATTTCGACTTTTACATCCAATGGGAGTCTGGCTACCTGCACTGTAGCACGCGCCGGGTAATCTGCCTCAAAAAACGATGCGTAAACTTCGTTGACCGTTTTGAAATCACCCATGTCCTTAAGAAATATCGTTGTCTTAACTATCTGCCCAAGCCCTGAGCCTGCTGCTTCCAATACAGCTTTGACGTTGTTCATGCACTGGCGAGCCTGCTCGGAGACGTCTTCGCTAACCAGTTCGCCTGCCGGTGTGTATGGGATTTGTCCCGAACAAAATACGAATCCATTTGCTTTCACCGCTTGCGAATAAGGTCCCACCGCTTGTGGTGCTGCGTCAGTTTTGACTATTTCTTTCATCTTTTTATTTGGTTAATGATATTCCGTCTTGAATTCATTCATATCTTGAAGCATCTGAGGCGTTTTTTCAAATGTGGATAAGATTTTTTCCCGAAAGATCTCGCCAACTCAAGGCGAATATAATATAGCCGAACTAAGGATGAGCTTTTTTAGATTTCAAAAGTTTCACCCGGCTGAGGGATCTGAATATCAGTGAACCCATTTTGCTGGAGCGCTTTTTTGTACTCCATTTGAGCTTTCTCTTCGCCGTGTACGATGAAAATTTTCTTAAGTCCTTTCAAATGAGTCGCGAACGAGAGCAAGTCTGAACGGTCTGCATGACCTGAATATGAGTCTATTACTTCGACTTCCGCATTTAAGCGGTAAGGCTTTCCGAATATCTTGACCTCGCCTTCCTTGTTAAGAATTTTTCTGCCTAATGTGTTCTCCGCCATATAGCCTACTATAAGCACTGTGTTGCGGTGGTCTTCGATGTTGTTTTTGAGGTGGTGATTGATGCGTCCGAATTCGCACATGCCAGATGCCGATATGATAATGCATGGTCCTACATGATGATTTAGAGCCTTGGATTCTTCTACCTTGGTAATGTATCTCAGCATGGAAAACCCGAATGGATCTTCTTCATTATCTGCGAAGATTTTGTTTGTTTCGATGTCATAAGCTTCTTTGTGTTTTCGAAATACTTCAGTGACGTTTACTGCCAATGGGCTGTCTACATATACTGGCAAGTCTTCACTTACTCGTCCGCTTTTTACTAATTTATGAATTGCGTATACGATTTCCTGCGTCCTTTCCAATGCGAATGCAGGGATTATCACTTTGCCTCCTTTTTTAATTGTACGATTTATGATGTCTCCGAGTTTATCCTCCGCCTCTACAACAGATTCATGCAGCCTATTACCGTAAGTTGATTCCGTAATAAGTATGTCTGCGTTTTCTGGTTTGTATGGGTCTCTAAGAACTGGCAAATCTTTGCGACCAAGATCTCCTGTAAATATGATCTTCTTGCCTTCCGCCTCTATCTCCAACATAGCTGCACCCAATATGTGTCCCGCTTCTCGAAAAGTGATTTTCATCCCCGGTACAGGCTCAAAAGGCTCATTGTATTTTTGTTCTTTGAAATATTCCAGCGCAAGAGTTGCGTCTTCCTGAGTATATATAGGTTCGATCAATTCATCTCCCTGCTTTCTATTTTTTTCATTCAGATATTCCGATTCACGCTCTTGTATATATGCGCTGTCCATGAGCATGTGATTACAGAGATCGTGAGTTGCTGGCGTACAGTGAATTGCTCCCTTGTATCCTTGTTTAACAAGATTAGGCAAGCTTCCGCTGTGGTCTATGTGCGCATGAGAAAGCACGACAGCGTCTATCTCCGATGGAATAAATTGAAAATTGCGGTTTTTCTCCTCAGCTTCTTTGCGGCGACCCTGAAACATGCCACAGTCAAATAGAACCTTCTTACCTCCAATTTCTATCATATGCTTTGACCCTGTGACTTCCCTTGCGGCCCCGTAAGACGTGAATTTCATATTTTAAGGAGTTTTTGTGTTTATTGACTCCTGTTATTATACCATCTTTTTGTCGTCAGCGCCAGAGCCGTCCTGTAGTGTAGTGCTCCTACCGCCATGCCTCCATTAGGGCCTGTTCACACTAAGAAGACATGCCAAGTACCATCAAACCTCCAAGAGCAATCAATATAACCGAGTTGAAAATGAGACCCAAGATGCAGAAAACTTTTTTTCTATCTTTCTGAAAAAGTACAGCAATGCCAAGACCGACTCCGACAAGCGCTCCGAAGATGCCAGCTATCATCATAAGTCCTATGATGCCAGCTATCGGATCGTCAGCGTTGATTCCACCCGGGGTAGACATCTCTATATACCCGGCCACCATTGTTAAGAGAAATTCCGCTACTCCCGCGACCAATGAGATTACAAATGATGCTATCCCCAGTCCCGAGTGTTTTAATGCCATTTCTTTTGTCATTTTTTTAATATTTAAAGGATTTGTTGACGAAAGTATATCAATTCTTTACCAAGGCTTCAATACTCCACTTGAGAAGTCCATATTGCTGTCCGTGATAACACCGATGTTCTCTGAATATTTCTTAAGTCGCGACAACATATCCGCCGCGCCTTCTTCGTCCATCAAGTATGGATCTCCCCTGTAAGGTTCGGCTAATTTAATCGGAATAAGCTGATATGTCGGGTTAGACGGATCCGTGAAGCTCAGATATATTCCAAGGCCTTCTTGCGTTCCGGCCGACCAGTATTGATCGAATACAAAATTGCCGAGCGAATAGAAAATCATTCCGTCGCCGTAGTTTTCGATGGACTGTATAACATGGGGATGAGTTCCCCAAACCATATCGGCTCCTGCGTCTACGAAATCATGCGCATGCTGCTGAATAGAACTTGATGGCGTGTTTACATATTCCGTACCCCAATGAATCGCTACTATCGTAAAATCGGTTTGTTCCGCTATTTCTTTGGTCAGATTTACCGCCGCTTCATAATCCAATGCGGCTTCAACCTCATTGAATCCAAGCCATCCTACTACCTGCCCGTTTATTTCCTGAATGTATGATGAGAACTCGTTCACCTCGCGCGGGTTGCCAACGTAGCTTAATCCTGCAGCCGCCGTATACGTTCGCGTCTGCTCGTATCCTGTCTCGCCCTGGTTAAGCATATGATTGTTTGCAAGGCTAACGAATGAGACTCCCTGCGCAGCGAGCAATTCCGCCGTCTCGGGCATAAACCTGAAACACAGTTCGCAATAAGACACTTGGTAATCTGTTACAGGACCTTCCAAGTTTACCGCCACAATGTCCGGTTCGCTTGAGTATGTGCTTATTATTTCCGGCAAATTCGTAAATGGGAAAGTCGGTTCGGTTTCTGCATATCTTGAACGCAAAGTTGCAATGTATCGTCCCAACATTACGTCTCCAAAAAACAGCATTTCTACAGGTTCTTGCGGTTTAAGTGGCTCTATTGTCCGTATATATGCGATCCTGCCGGCGTGATAGAGTTTGTTCTGCATGAACAAGTTGTCCTCGATTAAGTATCCGGTGACATTACTGACTATGAGCAGAATTGTTGTGATGATTTTGGTTAAGATCGCTGTTTGTTTTTAGAGAGTCCTTAGTAATGGTATTTTTTGCCGCTCAAGATGGTGCCGCTTCTATAAAGCTGTTCAAGCAAAAGTATGTAGGCAAGCTGATGGGTAAAAGTTAATTTTGAAAAAGAGAGTCGTAAGTGTGCTTTTGATATTACGTCCTCTGGAAACCCATGTGGGCCGCCTATAAGGAAAGTTATCGCCCCTTTGCCGAAATCTCTCTGGTCTCTGACTATCTCAGCAAGCTCTTCCGATGAGTACTGTTTACCCTGAATATCCAGTGCGATTATGTAAGTTTGCGGATCGAGTGACCTTGCCACAGCGTCATCATCTTTCTTCGTTTCGACAGAGATATCCGCAAAAGCCTGAAGGCGTTTTAAGAATTCTTTCTCGCTTTCCTCATACTCTTTTTTGAGTTTCCCTGTTTTTAGGATTGTTATTTTGAGCATTTGTTCCTAATATGCGTGCGCTTTCTTAGAAGACTCCTTACAGGAATATTACCCATGCAACTTCAAAAAGGTCAAACAATAACTACAGAAATTACGAAACTTGCTTTTGGTGGACGAGGTATCGGGCAACTTGACGATGGCAGAAAAGTCTTTGTTGAAGGGGCAATACCCGGAGATAAAATCGAATGTACTCTTACAAAAATCAAGAAGAACTATGCCGAGGCTGACCTTGTACGGATTGTTGCGCCTGCGAAAAATCGAATCGATGCCAAATGTAAGCATTTTGACCGCTGCGGAGGATGTAAATGGCAGATGCTAGAGTATAAAGATCAGCTTAAATACAAAGAAGATCAAGTCCGCGAAGCTCTGGCGCATACCGGAGGCCTTGCCGACAGTGCCGATCTTGTTAAGCCGATCATCGGCTGTGACTACCCTTGGCTTTATCGTAATAAAATGGAGTTTTCTTTCGGTAATGAGTCGAAAGACGACGCTGAAGTAAGAGTCGGACTGCACCCTGCCGGTCGCAGAGTCGATGTCTTTGATGTCGAGGAGTGCTTTATCGGATCTGAGATTGCCGCAGAGATTTTGTTAAGAGTCCGTACTTTTGTTCGCGATCACAAATTGTCTTTTTATAATCACAAGACAGATACTGGACTTCTTTCTTCTCTTTTTATCCGTGAAGGTAAGAATACCGGTGAAATTATGATAAATCTTGTCACTTGCAGCTCGGAGTTCAAACACAAAAAAGAGTTCGTTGAACTTTTTCAAGACCTTCCGGAAGTCACCTCTATTTATTGGACGGCAATCAAGAGAAAACGCGGCGTACCGACTCAACATTACGAGAATTTGCTTTATGGAAAACCTACTATGGAGGAAGAGCTCAAACGTCCTGATGGCACAAGTCTGAAATTCAAGATTTCACCTCAATCTTTTTTTCAGCCAAATACAAAACAAGCCGAAGTCTTGTATGCGGAAGTTCTAAAAGCCGCCGAACTCACCGGAGAGCAGAATGTCTTTGACCTATATTGCGGAACAGGCACAATCGGACTCTTTTGTTCAAATAATGCGAAGATGGTTTATGGTATCGAGCTGAATGAATCCGCTGTCAAAAATGCCAAGCAGAACATGATACTCAATGGCATCGAGAATGCATGGTTTAAGGCAGGCAACGTTGATGCCAAGCTATATGACATCCCCGCAGTGCCAGATGTTGTAATTGTCGATCCTCCAAGATCCGGATTAGGAGAAAAAGTCGTAGAAAAAGTTTGCGGATTTGATCCTAAAAAAATCGTATACGTCTCATGCGACCCTGTTAATCTCGCGCGCGATATTAAGTTCTTTGCGGAGAGAGGTTACAAATTATCTTATGTGCAGCCGGTGGATATGTTTCCGCATACTTATCACATTGAGAACGTTGCGCTTTTGGTCAGGTAGAGCCAAGTCAAAATAAAATGACATAAAGAGCGATGGTGATTTTGACATATGGCTTGTCTTGTCAAATCCTTGCATAATTAGGTATCATAGCTTTTGGAGACCTCTGCGAAAGCCAATTAACTACTGCAAAATGACCAATCTGGCTGCAAATTGCGAAAAGCTCATCACCGTATCTAATCTGATACGCCATCTTCGCTTTTTGCAATTTTCGCACAAATTTGTCATTTTTCGTTAACGTTACTGACTTTTGCAGAGGTCTCTTTGCACTTTTCTTAAAACAAAAAACCAAAATGAAAAAAACTATCGCAGCTATTGCCCTTGCGGCTATTGTCCTCAGTGCTATCGGACTCAGTTTTCTTGCTCGCGCCGCTACTTTTGAAGCTGCTGAGACTTCGATACTAGACGCTTCCTACGATGATGATTTGTATGTTTTTGGTGGCACTGTCGTTGTAAACAAAGATATTAACGGAGATTTGTTGATTTTTGGAGGGAATGTAGAGGTCGCAGGCAATGTGGCAGGCGATGTACTTATCGCCGGAGGGCAAGTCGTCTTATCCGGAGATGTTTCCGATGATGTCCGCGTGGCCGGAGGCTGGGTTAATATCAATGCTAGTGTCGGAGATGACGTCATCGTCGTTGGGGGGACCGTCTCTATGTCCACTCTCAGCACTGTTGGTGGTGATGTTTATGGCAGTTCCGGTAATGCTAATTTGAACGGGAATTATTCCGGTGATGTGACTTTTGTTGCTTCTACTCTTGTGTTCGGAGGCACAATCCTTGGTAATGCCAGTTTTACTTCCGAATCAGGGATACATATTGCTGACAATGCCCGCATTGAAGGGAATTTGAGCTATAGATCTTCGAGCCAACTGGCTGTTGATAGTAGCATCGTAGGAGGAAGAGTAGCATATCAGAAGTCTGCTTTCAGCTTGTCTGGCGCGAAGGAGCAGATTGCTGACGAGACCTCAAAAGTTACCAGCGCAGGGTTCATCTTCATGAAAATCTGGTCTTACCTGAGTTTTCTTGTTATTGGATTCGTGCTGATGCTACTTGTACCTTATTCGTTCCGCAGCACTACCGGTGTTGTCACTACAGAATACTGGAAGAGTCTACTGTATGGCCTGGCTTTTATTATCGGGCTGCCGATCGTCTCTATAATGCTCATCTTTACATTGGTTGGGTTTAAGCTTGCTCTGATGCTACTGCTCCTTCTTGCCGTCTATTGGGTTTTGGCAAAAATCTATGCGGGTTATATCATTGGCAGCCTTATTTTTATGCCGAAAAACAAAACCAGTAAGTTCTGGCGTGATTTTGGAAGGATGGCACTTGGGCTGTTTCTGCTTCTCATGCTTTCCGCGATACCTTATATCGGACTTCTATTCAATTGGGTTGTGGTATTTATCTCTCTCGGAGGATTTGTGATTTATAACTGGAATGTTGTAACTGAGCTGAGGAAGAAGAAGATGGTGTAAGTTATAGTTTTATTATCTCTTGTGCGAGCTTCTCCGTTTGGGCGTGGCTACCGCCAAATGCGTAATTTTGTGAAACCTCGCCACGTGCGTTCACCACCCTATGACATGGGATGTTTTGTGGATCAGGGTTCCTATGTAAAATATTTCCTACGGCTCTCGCAGCACGCGGACTTCCTGCCAGACGTGCTACTTGCCCGTATGTCATTGTTTGTCCGTATGGTACGCCGCGGACTACTTCATAGACTCTTTGAGAGAATTTATCCATTTTATAGCTGTGCGTTTGTTTGTGATTTCACCGCCGAGTTGTTTCTCATGGAGCTCTTCCATAATCTCGCCAAGCTTGGGGCCAGGCTTTATATTGAGGAGCTTCATTACTTCGTCTCCGTCGATGAGTTTTTTTGGCTCTTTGGCGATCTTCTTCTCGGCCTTCTTGTATAGAGCTTCGAGCTGATCATACATCGAGTAATCGCTTGGATCCGTCCCTGTGATATCCGCTTTGAATACCGTCATCAAGACGGGAAATGCGGGTTTTTTGAACCATTTCATGCGGGTTCCTGCGTTCATCTCTATAATCTGCTTCATATTGAAATGATGCTCGATGGCAAAACATACACGTTTTATGAAATATTTTGGGAATTTGAGACGACGAAGGATTGCCTCGGCCATCTCGGCTGACCTCTCGGGATGGCCATCGTAACGTATGCGTTCTTTCTGCGCGAATGTTTGGGGCTTGGCGACGTCGTGGAGCATCACCGCCCATTTCTCTTCGAGAGTTGCGGTCTTCGGCACAGACCTGAGCGCCTGCATCGTGTGATCCCACACGTCGCCTTCGTGATGGAACTCCACCGGTTGCGCAACACCTTTCAACTCCAAAAGCTCAGGCATCACATATCCAAGCACACCCGTGTCTTCCATATCCTCCCATCCTTCCACCGGATTGTCATCTAGCATTATTTTGTCGAATTCATCTCTGAGCCTTTCGCTGGAAACTTTGGCCGCTAGCGCTGCATGTTTTTTGATCGCCCTATACGTCTCAGGATGGTACTGGAAATCGAGGGTTGTCTTGAATCTTATCGCACGAACTATACGCAAATGATCTTCCAGTATGCGCTCGTGCGGGTCCCCGATAAATCTTATAAGTCTGTCTTTGATATCTCTTTTGCCGTCTACAAAATCGAGAATTTGCTTCTTGATAGGATCATAAAAAAGCCCGTTGATGGTGAAATCTCTCCTTTTGGCATCTTCCTCGGGATGACTAAACGTAACCGCATCAGGTCTGCGTCCGTCCGAGTAGCCGCTATCAGACCGAAAAGTCGCTATTTCAAAATGGTGCCCGTTCACAATCGCCAAAATCACTCCGAACTCTTTGCCTATCGGGATCGTATGCTCGAGTAAATCCTCTATTACGTCCGGCTTCGCGTTTGTAACGATGTCGTAATCTTTCGGCTCACGCATGAGTAAAATATCGCGTACGCAACCTCCAGCCCAAAATGCATCGTATCCGGCTTTGCGCAGAGTCTTTACTATTTTTATTGAGGTTTTCTCCATTTGGTTTGTGAGTTTTGTCTTTTTAGATTTTAATATACTGGCCTTGTTAAAGCAAAATACTTCCACACATGAAAATTCTAGGAATCGAAACATCTTGTGATGAAACCGCTGTAGCTCTCGTTGAAAACGGGAGTCATGTCTCTAAAAATGTGATTTATTCGCAAATAGATATACATTCTCAAACAGGTGGTGTTGTGCCGGAAGTTGCCGCACGCGAGCATATACTAAAAATGGTTCCAGCCCTGAGCGAAGTGGATTTTGATGACGTAGATGCTATCGCTGTTACTGAGGGTCCCGGACTTATCAGCTCGCTACTTACCGGAACCGTGACAGCTTCGACTATTGCTTTGGTACTTGGGAAACCACTTATTCCGGTCAATCATATCCATGGGCATATTTATGCGAATTGGCTTTCGAGAGATATTGATGATTTCGAGTTTCCGATTGTGATTTTGACGGTTTCCGGAGGGCATAATGAGCTCGTTTTGATGCGAGGACACTTAGATTTCGAAATCATAGGCGAAACTCTTGATGATGCCGCCGGAGAGGCTTTTGACAAAGTTGCCAGACTAATCGGGCTCGGTTATCCCGGAGGGCCTGCAATTTCAAAAGCCGCCGAGAATGGCGATCCAAACAAGTATGACTTGCCGCGCGCATGGCTTTCCAAAGAGAGTTTGGATTTCAGTTTTTCCGGCCTCAAAACGGCTGTTTCGCGCTTGCCGATTTCCGATACTGCAAATGTTGCGGCGAGTTTTCAGGAAGCTGTTTGCGACGTCCTGTCCGAGAAGCTCAAACGTGCTGCCGAAAAATACGGAGCAGAAGAAGTTCATCTAGCCGGCGGAGTCAGTGCGAATAAAAGACTTCGCGAGATGGTGAAGCAGCGGATTTCGCTCCCTGTAAAATGGCCTGAAAAAATCGAATACTGCACCGATAATGCCGCTATGATTGCGGCTGCCGGATATTTCCGGTTCAAAAAAGATCCTTCCGCATATGCCGCGTGGAATAATATACAGGCTAAAAACAGGTTTACTTAAATGCCTTATCTGGTACAATTAACTTTGCACTTTATTTTTGTAAACCTGATAAAGATATGTCTGATGACACGAATGATGGCGGCGTGAAGCAACAAAAACTCCAGACCCCGGTTGGGATTCATGATTTACTCCCCGATGATCACGAGTATTTCACTTTTATAAAGAAGGTTGTACGTCATCGTGCCAGACAAGCAGGTTTTAAGCGTATTACTACTCCTATCCTTGAAAATACAGAAGTGTTTGCAAGGGGGGTTGGTGATGCGACAGATATTGTGAGCAAGGAAATGTATACTTTTGAAGACAAAGGTGAACGAAGCTTGACTCTCAAACCGGAAGGTACCGCGGGTGTTGTACGTTCTTATATTCAACATGGTATGAAAGAGTGGCCGCAGCCTGTGCAACTCTATTATATCGAGCCTCATTTTCGCTATGACAAACCGCAAAAAGGACGTTATAGGCAGTTTTGGCAGATAGGTTTTGAAATTATTGGCGAAAGCGATCCTGCTCTTGATGCGCAAATTATTGATCTTGCGAATAGAATTAACGAAGATCTTGGAGTTGCTCATCTTTTCTCGATTCAGCTCAATAATATCGGCTGCCCTAAGTGCCGAGGCAAGTACAAAGAAGATCTTGTGAATTTTTATATCGGCAAAGAAAGATCGCTATGCGGCAACTGCCAAGAAAGGCTACACAACAACCCTTTGAGGCTTCTCGATTGCAAGTCCGAAGATTGTCAGATATTAGCTGAGTTGGCACCAAAATTTGATCAGTACAGATGTCCTGAGTGCGTGGATTTTTATACCAAGTTAAAAGGTTTCCTAGACGAACTTGCGATTGAATATGTTGAGAATCCTAAGCTCGTGCGTGGTCTCGATTACTATACAGGCACCGTTTTTGAATTCTGGGACAAGCATCAGGGTGCACAGAACGCTATTGGAGGCGGAGGTAGGTATGACGGACTCATAGAACTGATGGGCGGTCCTCCTACACCGGGAGTTGGTTATGCCTCAGGTATTGAGCGGATCATACTTAATATGAAAAGGGAGAACGTAACCGTTCCATCCAAAGACGCTATACATATCTTTGTCGCTCAGCTTGGTGACGATGCCAAAAGGAAGTGTTTACCACTTATGAATAAACTTCGTGACCGCGGTATCAAGACTGTTGGCGCGCTTGGGAAAGCTAGTATGAAAGCTCAGCTCAGGTTGGCTGACAAGTTCAACGTTCCTTACACTCTTATTATGGGCATCACCGAAGTTCGCGAAGGTGTTATTATAATTCGCGACATGGCAAAAGGGCAGCAACATACAGTATCCATGGACGAAGTTGTTGAGAAGGTAGCCGCCTTGATAGGCGAAGAGAATCTTGATAATTACTCACCCGGAGAGGCGATATATTAGACTGAAAGACACAGATAGTAAGACACAGATAGCAGAAATATTTTTTCACTTTAAATTCACTTCAAAATGAAAAACAAAATAATTATAGGATCTACGCTTTTGTTACTCTTAAGTGGTTGTGGCGGTGGTCCATACAAGGAGTTTGCTCAGTGTCTCACCGATGCCAATGTTGTCATGTATGGAACAGACTGGTGCAGCCATTGTGCGGATCAAAAAGCTATGTTCGGAGAAGATTTCGATTATATCAATTACGTAAACTGCGATTTTAATGCCGATGAATGCTCTGCTGCCGGCGTTTATGGATATCCTACATGGACAATCGACGGTGAACTTCTGGGCGCCGGAGTACAAACATTCCAAACTCTTGGTAAAGCTGCATCATGTACGGTACCCACTGTGGTTTTCGGTCAGTAAAAATTAAAAATAAAATCTATGAAGAAGATACTTGTATCCTTCATTTTGGCCCTCTTTTCATCTTCCATGGCTTTGGCGAGTTTTTCCGATGTCGAGAGCGGATATAGATATTATGCCGCTATAAGCTACCTGGAAGCTAGCAGTGTTGTCGGTGGTTATAACGATGGCACATTCATGCCGGATCAGAGTGTGAATAGAGCAGAAGCGCTTAAAATGATCTTGTCAGGCACAAAAGTCGATTCGGACGAGCTTGAAACTTACGAGCTGCCTTTTTCCGACCTTGCCTCAAATGCATGGTATCTGCCTTATATAAATACGGCTTATGATATGGGGATTGTATCCGGCTATAGCGACTCGACTTTTGCACCTGAGCAAACCGTAAATCTCGCTGAAGCTCTCAAGATGATTGCTTTGGCTTCCGATGCCGATTTGGATTATGAACTCTCGACAGACCCTTATGAAGATGTGTCTTCCGATGTATGGTTTGCCCCATACACTCAGTATGCGAAGAGCCTAAATTTGATTGAGCCGGAAGATGATGGTCTTCTGTATCCGTCTCAAACATTAAGTCGAGCTGAACTTTCCGAAATTATATATAGATTCATGTATGTTGATGAAAACAATCTCGGTCAATTTGATATCAGTCTGAATTGGCAGTCTTACCAGAACGAGCAAGGATACGAAGTTAAGTACCCTTATGGTTGGCAGGTGATTACAGGTTCCGATGGTGGCATCGTTCTATGGAATCAAGATCAAGGCAACAATCAAGCCGGCTTCGTCAGACAGTATCCCAATTCGGCCAGCGTCAGTATCTTTGTAAACGACAATAATGATGGCATGTCCGCCGAAAGTTTCTTTGAGGAAATCTCTTCTCTCGCGGAGTACGATGGAGATGTTTCGTTAAATGAATTAACTATTGATGGATTGTCCGCATTGCAGGTGTATTATCCCGGCGACGCGGAACCTATCATGGATATGTATGTGTACTTGCCTAACGAGACCGTACTTACCATGCATGGCAGTTATGGCGATGGCGCTCTTTCGGAGTATTCTCATCAACAAATTTACGCGATGGAAGTTAGTGCTCGTTATGTTGAAGACGCCGTTACGACAACAACCGATTGGGGAAATATTCTGGAAGAAGCCAGGTCTCTCATTATGACCGAGGATATGGGGAATTATGCTTTGTCTCTATTTGACGATCGTTACTTAATAGAGACCGATACTATCGGGGTTGGTACCGGGCCTGTTGATTATTATTATAGTGCCGGCGCTGATGTCACTCTCAAATACGAAAGGTCTTTTGATATGATTCTCGATATCCAGAGCGGACAGACTACTGGGTTTTAGAGCCTGTTTTGATCGGCCTTAAGAATACATATCCTGCAGCTATCAGGTACATTAGATAGCTCGTGAACTCAATTAGAGATGGGTTGCCGTTATATCCAAGTAGCGCTTTCAGGAAGCTTCCTATGGTACCGTTTTCATGCATCATAGGGTACACGCCTTCGGTAATTACCGCAGGGTTGATATTCCATAGTTCTTCAATGATAAAA